>Ga0315906_10002596_pt1 | contig 24903 bp, 23 predicted proteins | sample LakEriMetagenome_4_FD_203526 | JGI IMG/M metagenome (GOLD analysis project Ga0315906, IMG submission 203526) | Freshwater fungal communities from buoy surface, Lake Erie, Ohio, United States - Buoy 2 MA122 | ecosystem: Environmental > Aquatic > Freshwater > Lake > Lake biofilm | place: USA...
ATTAACCGTCAAATGAAAATTGGAGATTAAAAATGTATCGAGTTGTAGATACAAATGTACTTGTTATTGCGAATGGAATACATAAAGCACCTCAAGCTTCACTAGCCTGTGTACTTGCTTGTGTTAAATACCTCAACAACCTGCGAAAATCAGATGTTTTAGTGGTTGATAGTAGTTGGCTAATTCTGAAAGAGTATAAACGTCAAGTCAATGAAAAGGGGCAGCCTGGTGTTGGAGATGGTTTTCTTAAGTGGGTACTAAGTAACCAGGCAAATTCTAAACATTATGAAGAAGTAGCTATTAAACAAATTCCAGAATATGAATTTGAGGAGTTCCCAAAATCAGAATCTCTCAAAAACTTCGATATGAATGATCGCAAATTCGTAGCCGTTGCTTTAACTCATCATGCAAAACCTGTGATTGCCAATGCTTCTGATCGTGGCTGGCGCAATCACAAACAAGCCCTTACAGAACATGGCATTAAACTCGACTTTCTTTGTCATGAAGCAAACACTAAAGCCTAAACTTCTAGTAAAATTTTCGTAGTCTATGATCTGATTTCCTTAGGATTTAATATATTGATATATCTTTCTAAAGCAACTAAAACTTTTTCCGCGATTAACAAAATAAAATCTTCCTTATTATTCTCTGTCTGCACCTTTTCTAAAGCATCATAATAAGCCATCCGACTATCATAATCACCACCAATAATTGCTAACGGAAATCCATATTGCAACAGAATTAGATTCATGATTAAGCGGGAAGTTCTACCATTGCCATCAATAAAAGGATGAATAGTCACCAACCTTTCGTGCATTTCGGCGGCTAAAACTACTTGATGCAGATTATCTTTTTCCTGATTATAAAATCGAAAATAATCCTCCATCAAATCTTGTAATAAATAGGGTTGTGGCGGTAAATGCTTACTTCCTGCGATCGCTACAGGTAACTTGCGATAAACTCCTGCATTTTCGCGATCTATTCCATACAGGACAATTCCATGAATTTGTTTAAGGACATATTCTGATAAATCTACCTTTTGGGAAACAAGATCATCAATAAATAAAATAGCCTCTTTATGATTAATAGCTTCCAAATGCTCACGCATACTCTTGCCACTAATCGTCATTCCCTCATTGATGACTAACTGAGTTTCCCGCAATGTTAAAGTATTACCTTCAATACGATTACTTTCATACAAAAACTCAACTTCTAATGCTTCTTTAATCGTGGCATTGTCTAAGGATTGACGCAAAATATCTAGCTCTGTTTTGAGTTGATCAATATCAGCAAGGATCGATTCGATTGTTCTCATAAATTCAGAATGTAAATTACATTGCGCCCAAAGCCTTTAACAAAGCCGCAAACTTAATCGTAGTTTCACTTTGTTCATTTTCTACCTGCGAATTAGCGACAATTCCTGCACCTGCAAAAATCCTTGCCCGATCGCCTTGAATATAACCTGCTCTAATCCCCACACCAAAAGTCCCTTCGCCATTACCATTTAGCCAACCGATTGGAGCAGCATACCAGCCGCGATCGCAGGCTTCCCATTGCTGCATGAAACATACTGCGCGATCCCTTGGCTCACCACCAACGGCGGCGGTTGGATGTAACTGTTGCAAAATATCAAGAGCAATTAACCAGTCAGAATCATCAATTTGAGCAGTGATCGGCGTATATAAATGCTGCACATTAGAAAGTCTTAGCAAACTAGTCTCCGCTTGCAGATCGATCGCCGCACCCATACTTTGTAAGCGATCGCAGATCGAACGAATCACAATTTGATGTTCGCACATATCTTTTTCGCTATTAAGTAAGCGATCGCCGAGCATCAGATCCTCTTGCACAGTCTTGCCCCGCTCAATCGAACCCGCCACCGCATCACTGCGTAACCAGAGGCGATCGCTTTGAGCTTTAAATTGCAAGACAACTTCAGGAGTAGCGCCCAGAAAGGTCTTGCCCACGCCATAATCTAGCAAAAAGGAAATACATTCAGGGTATTCGCAGCGCAAGACATGCAGCACCTGAAACGGATCGAAATTGCGATCGGCTAACACATCCAACGCTCTAGCCAATACCACTTTCTCAAAATGTCCTTGATGAATTAAAGCCAAGGCACGTTCGACGATCTCTGTCCAGATTTGCTGTCCCTTTACCTCGACGATTTTGCTCACCTCATGCACTGTTGGCGCTTCATAATGGGAGCTTTCTTGTAAATGCGATCGCAAATTCTCTATTCGCTCAAATACTTCATCGGGCTTATCCCAAGACTGAATGTAATGATTTAGAGTTAAAGTACAACTCTTATCTTTGCGTCGTACCATCCAACGGGGAATAAAAAAGAGTAAAGTCGGAAACTCGATCGCTGGTTGATAATCGCTTGGTTCTGCTAAACCGAGGTAGTCACTCGCATTACTACCATTGCGATAAAACGAGAATGCACCAAAAAAATGTATAGGAATTTGAAGTTCTGACGATTCGAGATCAGTAATCTTGGCAATGATCGCATTAGTTAAATGATGTTTGATAAATTTTTTGGCACAATCAAAGCGATCGCTTAAATCATGATTAGGAACTGAAACTTCCGCTACCGAACCCGCCGCCGCTAATACTAAATCGGCATTCGGCTGTTCCCAATAAAATTTTTGTTGCTGAGCTTCAGACTTACTTGCCAACAACAATAAAGGATTAATGCACTCCCAATTTTGAGAGTAACTAAATAAAATCGGTGACCCTGTGATCTGCGCTTGAGCGATCGCTTTAACAATCCAATCGTGCAGAGATTTAGAATCGATGCTGCTATAGGTGACACTCTGACGAACTTGCATGATTATATTTTATCCATACAACGCCGTTCAGCCACAATAAAAGCGTTTCTTAAATTAAGTACTTGTGCGAATAGGTTACCAAACCCTTGAGGTTGCGCCCCGCAGGGGCGCAACCTCAAGGGTTTGGTTATATTTGCGACCATTTAATTTAAGAAACCAAATCATCACCAGTAGCGATCGCCAATTCCTGCAAACGCTCTTGCTGATCCTTAGAAATACAACTTTGAATCACTTCTTCGAGATCTCCCTCCAAAATCGGTGGCAAAGTAAAGTTCTGCCCCAAACGATGCTCTGTTAGGCGACTATCTTTATAGTTGTAAGTACGAATCTTTTCGGAGCGAGAACCAGTGCCGACCTGAGATCGGCGCATCGTCGTAATCTCTGCTTGTTGTTCTCGCAACTTTATCTCATAGAGCTTAGCCCGCAAAATCTGCATCGCCCGCTCTTTGTTTTGTAACTGCGATCGCTCTTCCGTGCAAAAAATTCTAATCCCCGTCGGCTTGTGAAATAAGTCAGCGGCAGTTTCTACCTTGTTAACGTTTTGACCACCAGCTCCACCCGATCGCGCTGTGGACATTTCAATATCCTTGGGATCGATATGAACCTCCACTTCATCAACTTCAGGCATGATCGCCACTGTCGCTGTTGAAGTATGTACCCGTCCCTGTGATTCGGTTGCAGGAACACGCTGCACCCGATGCACTCCCGACTCAAATTTGAGTTTGCTATAAACGCGATCACCCTGAACTTCAATGATTGCTTCTTTAAAGCCACCCATTTCGGCAAGAGTCTCACTGATCATTTTTACTCGCCAGCCTTGACGCTCGGCATAGCGCGTATATAGCCGCACCAGATCGCCAGCCCAGATCCCAGCCTCATCGCCACCCGTACCTGCGCGGATTTCCAACATGATGTTTTTATCATCGTTAGGATCTTGGGGCAGTAGCAGGATTTGTAACTTTGCTTCTAGTTCTGATAGCTTCGCTGATAACTCCTCAACTTCTAGAGCCGCCATTTCCATCAGTTCGGGGTCATTCGACTCCTTCAAGATTTCCTGTGACTCTTTGTAATCTTGTTCCGCCTTACGAAAAGTCTCGTAGGTCAAAACCGTCTCTTCTAGAGAAGCACGAACTTTAGCAATGCGCTGAAACTCGCCATGATCGGTCGCCACATCAGGATCACCCATCCGACGAGTCAGTTCATTGAAGGTCTGTTCAACAGATTCGAGCTTTTTGATTAAGTAAACAGCAGGCATGGAATTTGAGTTACCGCAAAAGAAAATGAAAAATTAGCAAGCTAGAGGTCAATCTTAGACTTACCCTTTGGCTAGACCTGATTTTCCACAGCAGCGTTTTCGTCAAACATACCGTACTTACGCAAGAAGCGTTCTACGCGACCTTCGGTATCGATAATCTTTTGTGTGCCTGTATAGAAGGGGTGATTGCCAGACCATACATCAACATTAATCTCAGGATGAGTAGAACCAATGGTTGCTACCACTTCACCGTTGCAAATTACTTTTGCTTCGGGATACCACTTCGGGTGAATTCCAGCTTTAGGCATAGTCTTAACTATAAAAAATCAAAAATTAAGCTTTTCTAGACTAGCACAGAATTATGCAATCTAAAACAAGATGTAGAGCTTCGCTCTACATCTTGTTTTTATGGATACCAAAACATGCCTTTGATGCCTTCGGGATCGGCGTTGAAGCCTAGCTGACTATAAAACTCGACTACATGGGCATCGGCAAACAAACTAATATTGCTAATGTCAGATTTGCGTAACTCTTTAATCATTTCTTCCATCATCGCTTTGCCTAAGCCCCTACCCTGAAATTCGGGGTGAATCACCACATCCCATAATGTGGCATTAAAAGCATAGTCAGAAGTAGCCCGAGCAAACCCAATTAAACGTTTAAAACCGCCGCGATGCTCCCACATTGAAAGGACGACAAAACTATGTTGTAAGGCAATACGAACTTTACGAATAGGTCTTCTCGCCCAGCCTACAGAGTCACATAATTCTTCTAGTTCATATAGATCAAGATCTTTTTCAGTGCTAAAGAAAATCTGTCCGCTTTGGTTTGGTACTTGGCGAAGTTTTGTTTTTTTGGTTGGTTCGAGGGTGTCAGAACCAAATAAGCTTTTCCAGAACCCCATTTGTGTAAGTGATCGCCCTGTCTATTACAAATTCGTTACAGATATTCTAAACGCCTCTGTATTGTATCTGCTTTTGTTGAAATCAGGCGATCGCAAATACTAAAATGCTTGTGTTTATGACTATTGCTAGCCCTACTGGGATACTTCATGATGTCTCTAATATCTCAGTTTTTTGGCAAGACTGGCGATAGATATAAATGCTAGGCTTATCCAGTCTTGTCGCTATGTTGGTAGAATTATTCCAGCATTGCTGCCTTTAAGTAAGCCACCGAAATATTAGCGTTTATTTTTTTATTTCTGAAACAAGCAATGTTAAATTCGATCGCGATATTTCAAGGTTATAGGCATCCAATATCAGCGATCGCACCTAAAACAATAGTTGCACCGATATTTTGGGCTATATTCTGGATCCTGAAATACGATTGTGAGCGATCAGGAGGTTGGCTATGACGTTTGGGCTAAAAACCTCAACTGTCAAATTACTGAAACGCTTTAACATGAGCTTTCCTCAGTTTTACGAGCAATTTGTTAGTAGTGATATTCAACTGCAAAATCTGCGTTTGGCTTATCAGCTTTATCAAACTAAGGAAGCGGTAATTGAGTTAAAGTCTGAAAGCAGCAAGAGCGTACTGTATTTTGCCTATCGCAATCAGTCTTTTTTACTAAGCGATATTTTTGGGGTACTAGCTGCCTATGGCTTAACGATCCATAGTCTTAGTCTGTATGGGCAAATTCATTCACCAATGTTGGTATTTATCAAGTTGGTAATTTCTCGTGGCGGGAAATCTCTACCTCAGAAAACAGCAGAAAATGTGCGCAAGGCAATTAAAGAGACTCTGCTAGGTCGTTTTGAGGTTGAGGAAATGTTGGCGCTAGAGTTTAACCTTGATAGTGGGCTTAAAAAAGTAGAAACAAACTTTTATGTCGATCGCGTGTTTCATTTACCAGCATTGTTAGTAGAGGCAGATAGCCAACCTGGGTTGTTTTACAAAGTAATGAATGCGATTTGGCAAGAGGATTTGTTAGTAGTGAATGCCAATTTGCTAGTTTGGCGAGGACGCACACGTTTGATTTTGTATTTGTTGGGACCAAACGAAAATTTAATTCCTGAGTATTTAGGAACAAAAATTGCTGAAAGTCTCAAGCAGCGATTGTCTTATTAAAAAAATAGTGACGCTTTGCGTCACTATTTTTTAGTCTTTGAGTTGCGCGATCGCATCATATAGAGGCTGCCAATTATCATCAACAGCAATTCTTTCCCAGAGTTCTTCAATTTTAGGACGCAAGAAAATGATAGTGGGATTTGCCTGTTGAAGTTGCTGGGCAATATTTTCCATTTCTGCGATCGGCTGACGGATTAGCAATTGATGGTAAACAATACGCCATTTTTCTAATAGCGGCAATTGTTCATCACTTAGTTCCCAATCATGATCAGCCAAGATCCTATTTGCATCTTCGCGCCAATTAGTTTGGAAAGACTGGCGCAGCTTGATAAAAAATTGGTTGTAGCCGATCACTTGCACACCTGATAGCAATTCTAGTGTTGCCCCAATTAAATCCTCTGTTTCAGGCTCTGAGAGTGTGATAAAACCTAAACGCTTTAACATCATTTCGCAATAGGCTTCGCGATAGAAGTCCTTAAACTTCTCTAAAGAAGAGCGCATATCATCTTTGTCCATCACCATACTGAGAGGATCTTGCAGCTTTTCAAGATTCCAATAGCAGGCTGCGGGTTGATTGGCGTAGCTATAGCGTCCTGCATAATCGAAGTACGCGGCAGTAAATCGCGGATCATAAGTAGGAATAAAGGCAAAGGGTCCATAATCAAAGCTTTCACCAGTAATCGACATATTATCTGTATTGAGAACTGCATGACAAAACCCTGCTGCCATCCATTGAGCACAGAGAGTGGCGACTCGCTCAACTAGCTCTAAATAAAATATGCCATCTTGGTTCTCTTTACCCCAGATATGTGGATAGTAAATTTGCAGAACGTGATCCAGTAATTTGCGAGTGAGATCAGCGCGTCCAATCCAACGCAACCTTTCAAAAGTACCAAAACGAATATGAGATCGCGCAAAGCGTACCATTACTGAAGATCGCGTTGGCGAAGGTTCATCTCCACGCCATAGGTCTTCACCTGTTTCGACGAGACTAAGGCAACGGGACGTTGTCACGCCCATGCGGTGCAGCGCTTCAGAAGCAATTATTTCACGGACACCACCTTTGAGGGTGAGTCTACCATCGGCGGAGCGAGAGTAGGGAGTTCGTCCAGAGCCCTTGGTTCCAAAATCATAAAGTTCGTTATCGATACCACGAACTTGTCCATAGATAAAGCCACGTCCGTCGCCGAGTTGAGGATTATATTCTCCAAACTGATAGCCGTGATAGCGCAGGGCTAGAAATGGACGCACGGCACGAAAATGTCCAAAGGCTTCGATAAAGTCATCGTCGCTGACTTCAGAGGGTGCGAGTCCAATGGTCGGCAAAATATCGTCATTACGCCAACGTAGTTTGTGCATCGGATATTCGGCAGCAGTAACGATGTCGTGATAGTCTGCTAAGGATTCGATCGCAGTTTCGTAGTTGAGATTAAGGAAAGGGTTGCTAGGGTGACTCATATCAAAGAAGTAAGCAGCGAAATGTTAAAGGCTTCTGCCATGATACTTGGTTCAGATCATGATCAAGAGGCAACCTACTGGTATGAGGGGCGTTGTCCCTATAGTGGTGAAGTATTGAGCTTACCAAGGACTCTGCAAGCTGAGGCGATTGCAAAAGATTTAATGCAAGAACTTGAGCAAGGTTATCCCCATCATGTAGAAGGCAAAATGTATGGGGTATTACTAGCAGAATCATTGACAGGGGAAAGAGTAGTTCTGAAAGCTTTTTCTGGGTTGCTAAATGGAGAGAGTCAAATCCAAGGATGGGTTCCACCGATCGCAGGTCGAGAAAAAGTTGCTATCGAGGAATCCATTACTCTGAGCAAGTTAGCAACAATCAAACAGGAACTAATTGAGTTAAGCGAAATTCCTGAACGGAGGGAATATGAGAAAAGATCCCTAGAATATGAATTACAATTTCAAGATTTACGCGATCGCCATCAAGCCTCGAAGCAAATAAGACAGCTAAAACGAACTCTTAATAATTCAGATTTAGAAGAGATAGAACAGTTGGATCGCGAAAGTCAGTTAGAGAAGATAGCAAGACGTGATTTTAAGCGCGATCGCGATCAAGTTTTGCTACCACTAAAAGAAGCGATCGCACTTGCTGATACAAAAATGCAAATTCTCAAGAAGCAACGCCGAGAGTTATCACGCACTTTGCAAACACAGATGCATAGCGCTTATGTATTAACAAATTTTGCTGGAGAAACGCGATCATTGCGAGAATTAATTACGGAAGGAGCAATGCCTACGGGTATGGGAGATTGTTGTGCTCCTAAGTTATTGCATTATGCAGCGACTAATAATCTCACACCTTTAGCTATAGCAGAATTCTGGTGGGGAAATCCTTCGGCTGATGGTTACAAAATTCAAGGTGAGTTTTATGGCGCTTGTGTGGAGAGATGCCAACCTTTGATGGGATTTTTATTGTCAGGCAGAAGATCGCCCCCTGTTTTTACAGGTTTTGCAACGCAAAACTTGCAAATTATCTATGAAGATGATTACCTGATTGCGATCGCTAAACCCTCAGGACTTCTTTCTGTACCTGGGAGATACTTAGATACTCAAGACAGCGCTCTCATTCGGTTACATCAATCTCTAGGCGAAAATACACCTATTTATCCAGTACATCGACTTGATCGCCAAACTTCAGGCATTTTATTATTTGCGCGTGATTTAGAATCTCTTCGCAGTTTAAATCATCAATTTGCACAAAGACAAATTCACAAAATATATGAGGCTTTACTATCGGGAAAGATAGAGCGTGAGCAAGGAAAGATTGATTTACCATTGTGGGGGAATCCCGAAAATCGTCCCTTGCAACAGGTCGATTTGGTGAGAGGCAAACCTAGCGTCACTGAGTTTCGCTTGCTAGAAAAGCTAGAAAACAAAGAGGATTATTCACGAATAGAATTTATACCCTTAACTGGTAGAACGCATCAATTGCGGGTTCATGCCGCAGATCCACGCGGTTTAGGGATGACAATTTTAGGCGATCGCCTTTATGGTTGTGATGCTGCAACCGATCGATTACATCTGCATGCTCGCGAGTTAACCTTCATACATCCGCGATCTCAAGAAGTAATTCATTTACAAATTTCTGTTCCTTTTTAATTTCTCTTAAAGGAGTCTACATTTTCAGCACCGCAGGTGCTGAAAATGTAGACTCCTTTAGCTGTCTCGTGAGAGCAGTTTGCCGAGATATTGATGTGCTTCTACCCAATCAGGAACAATCTCGATCGCAGATTGGAAACAGGCGATCGCTTCATCGATTTTGCCAATGTTGTTCAAGAGAATCCCGAGATTAAAGTAAGGTTGAGAAAAATTGGGATCAATATCTAGCGCTTCTTTGTAAGCAATGATTGCATCTTTAATCTGATCTTTACGGATGAAAGCACTTCCTAAATTACAATGAGCATCAGCATAGGCAGAATCGAGTTGAATTGCTTTTTGGAAGCAATCGATCGCATTATCTACACAATCATTGACCGAATATTTCCCATCAGCGCTTAGGGCGTTAAACTTAAACATCCATGCCACACCAAGCGCATTGTAGTCCTTACTTTGCAGCAGTTCAGAGTTACGAGCATCGGCACGTTCATAAATTGTCTGCACCGATTCAGGATCATTTTGGCGCAAATACACTAGAGCGATTGCCCGATAGCCGTCAGCATAATCTGGATTTGTAGCGATCGCTCTTTCATAACTAGCTAATGCTTCCGTAATTTTGCCCCTCTCATTAAGGCTATCTCCCAATTTGCAATGATATTCCGCTAGAAATCGATCGGGATGAAATTCAAGTGCTTTTTGAAAATGAGTAATTGCTAGCTCAGCCCATCCCATCTGTTGATAGACATTGCCTAGTCCTAATTGTGCTCCTAAAGATGTGGGATCAAAATGCACAGCTTGACTAAAACTAGCAATCGCCTCCATCGCATTTCCCTGCTGTTGATGAATTGTCCCAATGCGTTCATGGGCTGGGGCAAATTCTGGGTTGATCGCTAAAGCACGTTGATAATTTTTTAGTGCAAGGGGAATATTGTCAGAGTTTCGATAACGATCGCCAAATTGTAGATATGTCTCTGGGGATTCAACAGTTGATGGATGGATAACATCAGTCATGGCAATAAAAGTCGGCTATAGTATTTGGATTTCCAATACAGTACTTGGCGCTATGCCAAAAAAATCTAATAACATATTGCCCAAAAACATTACAGCAATTTCAGTCCCCTTCATAAAGTTTTCTTATGTCAGCAAACATTGCTACTCGATTCTTCTCCGTTGTTGTATCTACTAACTTCTTAGCAGCAATCGCTGCTCAGTCAACATTTGCTCAAGTTGGTGAATATTGTCAATTTGATCGCGAGGCGATCGCTACCAAAGAAAATTTACGGGCTGCGGTCTTTCAAGACACCAGTAAAAGTGCAAATCTAGACGCTACTAAAGAATATCAAGCGATCGTTAAAGAACACAGACAAGCGCTAAAAAATTGTCGGCAAAAATCTTGGCTCAAAACCCAAGGAATTTGGCTGCGCCTATATCCCTGCGATCTGCTTTCAGGCAAGCTTGATGAAGTGATGGATCGGATCGTGAATAAGGGATATAACCAAGTTTTTATAGAGGTTCTCTCTGATGGCAAAATTTTGTTACCACAATCAGAAAATGTGACTGCTTGGAATTCTCTAGTTCTGTCGGAGAAATATAAAAATGTAGATTTATTGAAACTAGCGATCGCGAAGGGGCAAGAACGCGGGATTAAGGTTCATGCATGGATATTTACGTTGAATGTGGGTACTGGCTATGGGAGAGGCTTAGATCGTAATGGATTGTCGAAATTAACCGTGGCTCGTCAAAATGCGATCGCTCGCAATGCTAATGGTGATAGTACAATTTCCATAGTTGAGAACTTGGGCAAAAATAGTGCAGGAGAAGTTCCAACGAAGGATCAGTTATTTGTCGATCCCTACAATTATCAAGCCCAAAGTGATTTGTATTTAGCAGTGAATGAGGTTGTCAAGCGCAAGCCTGACGGAGTGGCATTTGATTATGTACGCTACAAACGTGGTGCAGGCGCTGCTTCAGTGGTAAGTAATGTGCGCTATCTGTGGATTTACGGAGCATCTTCATTACAGGCTTTTCGCGATCGCGCTGAGAATTTCCAAGGTCGAGAAATTATCAATCGCTTTCTCAAACAGGGTTATGTCACCCCAAACGATCTTAAAATCGCTAAAAAACTCTATCCCCAAGAAACGGAACCTCTCTGGCAAGGTCGCCAACCATTCGATCAATCTGGTCAAAAAGAGCCTGCGATCGCATACTGGCAAAAAGAACTATGGCAACTGGCTGTTGGTCACGCATTTATCGGTGTGGTTTATTATCTGGATACAGTTTCTAAGCCTGTTCTTCAGCAAAAAATTCCTGCTAGTATTGCCTTTTTCTCCGATGGCAATCAACCCGTGGGCGAAGGATTCGATTCGCGAATGCAGCCTTGGCATTTGTTCGCTAGCACCTATGAGTGGCAACCAATGGCATATGCTGTCTGCGGTAAGCCAGACTGTATTGTGGATCGAGTTCGTATGGTTGCGAACTATGCGCCAAGTGGGACTAAGATCGCGCCGATTTTAGTCGGTCAATGGAATGAGTCCTTTACAAATCGTCCATCCTTGGAAGTGCAAATGCAAGCAATTCGAGCGGTCGTACCTGCGATTAGTTCTATTAGTCATTTTGCCTTTGGTTGGCAAGTAGAAGAAGTAGCACTTTCGCGATCGCGCCAAATATGCAAACTTTAAAATAGACTTAGGATCACAGTTACAGCAATTACCGATCAAACGAACCACAAGATATTTTTTGAAAGTGTTACTTAGCAACACTTTCAAAAAATATCTTGGTTTGGGTTTGAGCGCAAAGCTCTGTAACTATGCAAGCCAACACAAATTAATCTCACAACAAAATATGCCCCGCATTCCCAAACTAACTTATGATCGCGGAACCTTAATTCTCCATCCACCGCCCAAAGGTAAAGCATGGATAGAATTTGCTACATGGGATGATCGCATTGAGAAATTTCGGATTCCTGCTAATCACTATCGTGAGTTAATTTTGACTTTGCGATCAGAAGGAATTGCGATCGAAGATAAGTCACGGGGATATCAAGAAGTTAAGTTGATTTCTCATACCAAAATGGAGCCTTATCCACACCAGAGCGAAGCTCTTGCCGCATGGCAGAGAGTCGGAAAATGTGGTGTGGTTGTTTTACCGACTGCTGCAGGTAAAACTTATCTAGCACAGCTAGCAATGCAAGTTACAAATCGCAGCACCTTAGTTGTCGTGCCTACCCTCGATTTGATGCATCAGTGGTATGCCCATTTATTAGCAGCTTTCCCTGATGTGGAAATTGGTTTATTGGGAGGAGGTTCTCGCGATCGCACCTCAATTCTAGTATCAACCTATGACAGTGCTGCCATTCAAGCCGAGGCTTTGGGAAATCTCTACGGCTTGATCGTGTTTGATGAATGCCATCATTTACCAACGGATTTTTTTCGAGTGATTGCAGAATATGCGATCGCGCCCTATAGACTGGGCTTAACCGCCACGCCCGAACGTAGTGATGGTAAACATGCAGATTTAGAACTTCTAATTGGGGAAGAAGTCTATCGTAAATCCTCTGAAGATTTAGCAGGACAAGCCTTAGCAGAACATAAAATTGTCCAGATCAAAGTTTCTCTTTCAGCACAAGAACGCGATCGCTATGATTCGTTAATTGAAAGTCGCAATATGTTTCTTAAGGAATCAAAAATTTCTCTTGGTAGTCTCGAAGGATGGCAAAGATTTGTGCAGGCGAGTGCGCGATCGCAGGCAGGTAGAAGAGCAATGCTTGCCCATCGTGAATCAAAGGAAATTTCTTTAGGAACTGAAGCAAAATTACGGGTTTTGTCAGATTTATTGGCTCAACACTTCGGCGAGAGGATTCTAATTTTCACGAACGACAATGCCACGGTTTATCGTATTTCGCAAGATTTATTAATTCCCGCACTCACGCATCAAACTCCTGTGAAGGAACGCCACGAAATTTTAACGTTCTTTCGAGAAGGCAAATATAAAACCTTAGCTACTTCCCATGTTTTAAATGAAGGTGTCGATGTACCTGATGCAAGGATTGCCATCCTGCTATCGGGTACTGGCTCAGCCCGAGAATATATTCAGCGCTTAGGACGAGTGTTGCGGCGGGGTACTGAGGCAAATAAGCAAGCGATTCTCTATGAAGTGGTGACTGAAGATACTAGCGAAGTAAGAACTTCGGAACGGCGCAGAGGCATCGAGCGATCGCGTTCAGAGCTTCCTCAGGACAATGTCATGCAAATAGGAATTAAGTACGACAAAGATATCCATAAAAAACAGGCGATCGCTGCCGAAAATCCAAATGATTACGATATCTAAACAAATAAATAAAAACCAATATTTTTGTTGAGAGTGTTGCAAAGCAACACTCTCAACAAAAATATTGGTTTTTATTACAGCGCAAAGCGCTGTAACAAAAAAATGTATACATTTTTTGACGTAAGAAACCAGAAAAGATCGTTTAAAATAAGTTAGACCGCAATCATTTGGTAGCCGTTATGGAACTTGCAGCATATATATATGATGCATGGGCATATGAACAAGCCAATCAAGGAGCGACAGATCGTAATCTGCTTACTTGTGATGAGCTTGATGCTGACGAGTATCAGTTAAATAAGCTTGACTGGAATTTTGCAGCGATAAAACAGCAAGCCTATTTACTATCAGCGATCGCCTTTACCAGTCTCAGTGGGTTGAGCTGGAATTTAGCGCCTGCGATGGCTGCTCATTTTTTAGAGCCTGCGGTAAATGTTGCGCCTTGGTGTAACCAGTTATATATATGCAATACCAGCTATATGTTAGAGGTGCAGACTTTACTTGCTCAACGTGGGTTTGCGGTCGGAGAAATTGATGGGGTTTATGGCAGATATACCAAGCAAGCTGTAATTGATTTTCAGAAAACACAAGTTAATCTGGTTGCCGATGGAATTCCTGGGGAAAAAACCTTGGCATTGTTGCGAAACTCATCAGTGAGTAAACCTTTAGCATCTCAGCGTCCAAATCAAACTACAGGACAACCAACAGGGGCAATTACGAGCGATCGCTCAAGCCCATCATCAAGCCAGACACCAAATCAGACAATTGTGATTGTGCGATCAAATAACGCTCCAACTAGTAACTCTCAGCAGCCAGTGATAAGCGAAATCGGAAATTTGCAAATGCTGCTGAAACAACGGGGATTTTATCAAGGTGAAATTGATGGACAACTAGGGCAAACCACAACTAATGCCGTATTAAAGGCACAGCAAGCCTATGCCCTATCTCAAGATGGCTTTGTAGGACCTTTAACAATGCGCTCATTGTTAGCTGGTGGCAACAATCTCCCCCTCACTCAGCCTGCTTTGCCCCGATTGCCAACAACACAAGATGTCTTGGCAATCCAAACATTACTCAAGGAACGAGGCTTTTATGATGCAGATCTTAGTGGCTTATACAACATTCAGACCAAGGCAAGTATTTTGAAAGCTCAACTTGCTTACGGACAAGCCGCCACAGGGGATTTGACTTCAGATCTACAGACGGCTCTGAAAGCGCAAAATCCCACTCAGAATATTACTCAAATCCCTGCCAGTAGCCCAAATAGTCAAACTATTCAGCCAATTCCTAGCAGTACTCCGCTAGGTAATGGAACCCAAGTCCCAACCTCCAGTCAAAATGCACCAACAGCCAAAAATACTAATTCTTCCTAAATAAAAGCTGAACAAATCTCGTCAATTCCACCAAATTTTTCAAGTACAAATCTCTATTCTCAATCTCAACAAGGTCTAATCATGGAACTCTTAGCATATATCCAAGAAGAATTTATCAATGCTGACGATGCGATCATCAGTGAAATACCTGAAACCTTCCAAACATGGTTCAAGAAATTCACTACTAATTCCGCCAAACTAAGCTTAAACGTACTCCTAACAGGTACAACCCTGCTGATTGGTTTAGGCTCAACCTTAAATGCTTTAGCTGCCGAAGCCCCATCATCAGATGTGAAATATGTACAATCACTACTAGCAAAAAATGGCTTTGACCCTGGGGCGATCGATGGTTTATCTGGAGCATCAACTAAAAATGCCATCCTTCGCGCTCAAAAAGCTTTTGGACTTACTCCCGATGGAATAGTTGGTAGTCGGACGATCGCAGCTCTCGAAGATGGCAAATCTGTAGATGGAAGTGCCACAAAAGTCGATGTCGTTGATACCAAAGTTAATGTCAGCGAAACTACGAGTAGTGCTTCATCGACGGTGATGAATCTCCAGAAATTACTTGCTGATCGTGGCTTTTACAATGGTGCTGTTGATGGCATCATGGGCTCTCAGACTCGCTCAGCAATCATCGCAGCACAAAAAGCTTATAACCTCACTACCGATGGGGTTGCAGGTCCCCAGACCTTAGCGGCTCTAGAGTCAGATGGTGCTAAAGCAGTTATTACAACCGTTAGCGCTACAACTACTAGCACCAAAAGTGCAGAAGTTTCCAGTCTGCAAGAGTTACTCAGCAAGCGTGGTTTTTACAATGGTGCTGTTGATGGCATCATGGGACCACAGACTCGCTCAGCGATCGTCGCCGCTCAGAAAAACTATGGCTTAGTTACTGATGGTATAGCAGGCACTCAAACTCTTGCCGCCTTAGAATCAGGAGCTAGCAAAGTCAGTGTTGCTACCAAGAATCCTGAAACCATATCCTCGGTTACGAAGACTAGTAATAAAGATGTTGCCGCATTGCAACAGTTACTAGCCCAACGCGGTTTTTACAATGGTGCGATCGATGGTATCAAAGGAGCGCAGACAAATGCCGCGATCACGACCGCTCAAAAGAACTATGGCTTAACCGTCGATGGCATTGCAGGCGCTCAAACTATAGCAGCGTTGCAAACCGATGCAAAATCATCCCCCAAGCCAGATGCAAGTAAGCAAGCTGCGAATACTGTGATTCCAGCTATCGACGGTGGAGTAGCCAACTTACAAAATTTGCTAACCGATCGCGGATTTTATAATGGACCAATTACAGGATTTTTAGGTACACGTACTAGAGACGCAATCATTGCCGCTCAAAAAGCCTATGGATTAACTGCGGATGGTGTGGCTGGAGCGAGAACGATCGCCGCTCTAGAAGCAGGTGCACCAAAACAACAAATTGCCGCCACTACTACTCCAGCTCCAGCTAATGTTACGCCAGCTATTCGCGTGGAACCAAAACCACAGGTAACACCTGCGCCGCAACCGCAAGCCACAGTCACACCGCAACCAACAAGCCAAGCAACTCCCAAACCAACCACACTAGCAGCAGTCCAGCCCACAACCGCACCAGTGGCACAGCCCACAGCTCCTGCTGCAACTGCAAACACACAAGTCTCAGAATTACAGAGATTACTGGCTCAGAGAGGTTTCTACACTGGTAAAGTCGATGGTGTATTAAGTGGGGAAACTCGTAATGCGATCATCAGAGCGCAAAACTTTTACACGATTAGCCCTGCCGATGGCTCACCAAGCAATAAACTGATTGATAGTCTGAGTAAAGATACATTTATTTCTGAAGGCAATTAAGTCAGATGCGGTTCCGTAACCTTGCTATTAATTTAGGGGCGATCGCTATTTTGGGAGCGATCACCCTTAGTTTGCAACTCCCTAAGCTCAATCAAAGATTGAGTGGACAAACTCAAGAAGAAACTCGTAAAGCAGTTAGAGACGAAGAGGCTCGTCTCAAATTAGTTAAACAACTACCTCCACGTGGATTTGGTTTTAATAACTTGATTGCCAACTTCGCGTTTTTGCAATTTTTGCAATATTTTGGCGATGATATTGCCAGAAATAACTTTCAAACGGGATATAGCCTCAGTCCGCTTTATTTTGCCAATATTATCGATCGCGATCCTCGGTTTTTAAGTAGCTATATATATATGTCAGCTAGTGTGTCCATGTTTGCGGGAGCTCCTAGTAAAGCGATAGAAATCTATAGTAAGGGTTTAAAATCTCTAGATCCTGATCGACAGCCTAGCGCCTATATAGTTTGGCGATACAAGGCAACCGATCAACTATTGTTTTTAGGGGATGCTAAAGGAGCTAGGGAGTCTTATCTAAAAGCTGCTGAATGGGCTGATAAAGCGAGCTTATCAGATGAAAAACTGGTCGAAGCCCACAAAATTTCGGCTGAGTTATCTCGCCAGTCTGCACAATGGCTCGAAGGAGATCGGGATCTGACTAAGGCTCAAATTGGTGCTTGGTCACTAGTTTTGCAAAATGCTACAGACAAAAAAACTGTCCAAATTATTGCTCAAGAGCTAGATAAACTAAACTTGAAAATAGAAATTAAAAATGGGGCACAAACTATTGTGGCTAAATAACAAGAAAGGGACGCGTTTCGCCCCTTTCTTGTTTATTTAATTAGCAGATAACCACTTCTGAGCATTTAACCGTTGAATTACACCGAATACAAGTAAGTCAAGAGGTGCTTTGCGCTCGTCGATCAAAAATGGCTCGATGGTACTAGGCGATCGCCCAGCATCAGCACAGGAAAAAGCCTTCTGAGCATTGAGATCTGCTTTAGAAAAGTAAACTGTAAACTGGCGTGAACCTTGCGCCCAGAGCCCACGCACTTGCGAGTTGCCAAACTCCAATTGCAAATCATCAATGCCTTGCTTACCAAAGGCTTTAGTAAGGGCTGGTAGATAATGCTTGTTAATAAATTCGTCAAAGGGTAACTCTTCGATCGCAGGTGGCTTTTCGGCTTTGGGCTTTGCAGCAGGCTTTGCCTTTGGCTCTTCAGAAGTTGGTGCAGTGGTTTCAGACATGATTTTTAAAATATTGCTAAATTTTATAACAAGAATAGACAACGCGCAGCGTTGTCTATTCTCTATTTGGCTTCTGCATTGACAATCTGGGGTAGTCCCATACTGTAGTTAAGCGATCGGTGATTGAGATTGTAGGTAACTTCGCCTTGCTGCAATAGCGATCGCACAAAATGCTCTAAATCTGAACCAATGCGACGCAAATTGTAATCTGTCAAATCAGCACCTTTGTAGTCTGCTACAAGCTCATCGAACTTGCGATAAACCTTTTGCAAAGCACCATCTGTCCAGTTCAGTTCATTGTCAGGATCAACATCTATAGTCAATGTATTTTCGCTGTCGATCAGTTCATCATTCTGCTCCTCAACAATGGCAGCATAAATCTGAATATGACGGGTTGTAGATTTGAGCGGCATAAAGATATGTGACTTGGGTAAGTATTGAAGAACTAACTTTAGATTATTGCAAATTTTTAGAGATTCCTAACCAAACAATTTCTCTATATGTATACATTAATCCTATCAAAACCCAAAGAGTGTGGGGCGGCGCAAGCGCCGCCCCACACTCTTTGGGTTTTATGCAATTTAGTAAAATTTAAAAAGCACACCCAAAACCTGTACCGCCCGCCACGCAGGCGGTACAGGTTTTGGGGGCGACAGCTATAAAACCCTGACTGGGTTTGGTTTTTAATTAACAAAAGTGTCGTCATACTTCTGTGAATTGGTATTGTTTAAGGATCTCTATATAAACAAACAGGAGGCGCATTGCACCTCCTGTTTGTTTTAGCTAGCTAGCTAAATATTCTTGCATACGGGCTTTGCGCTTGCGAAGATAATCCATAGCTTGACGCTCTAACTGCCTTACTTGCTCACGGCTAAGATCCATACGCTTGCTAATACTAGCTAACGACATTTCCTGTCCATCTTCTAGTCCGTAGCGCAAGATCATCACTTGGCGCTGCTTTTCGGGTAGCTCCTTGAGTAAGCTCTGGATATCCGTTCGCAAAGATTCCCTTTCTACATAGTTATCAGGAGAACGTCCTGTATCTTCTAGTAGTTCAGCGAGTTCAGTATCTTGGTTATCACCAATGCGTAAATCAAGGGAAATTGGCTGACGCGATAGTGACAAGCATTCACGTACTTGATCGGTCTTGATATTTAGTTCATAAGCAATCTCTGCGACCGTAGCAACTCGACCAAGATCCTGAGAGAGTTGGCGTTGAGCTTTTTTGATTTTGTTGAGCTTTTCAGTGATATGAACTGGTAAGCGAATAGTACGCGCTTGCTGAGCAATCGCTCTCGTAATCGCTTGACGAATCCACCAATAGGCATAGGTTGAAAACTTAAAACCCTTGGTTGGATCAAACTTATCTACCGCACGCTCTAACCCCAGAGTTCCTTCCTGAACCAAGTCTAGAAGCTCTAAGTTTCTTTTTTGATATTTTTTAGCGACAGATACAACTAAGCGAAGGTTTGCCTCGATCATTTTGCGTTTAGCGCGTGTGCCAACACGAATAAGGCTATGCAAAATCTCTCGCTCCAGACCAACAGCTTCAGCCCATTCTTGCTCAGTTGGTAGGCGATCACTATTTTGGGCGATCTTTTCTTGGGCTTCAAACAACGTCATCATCTGTTGTACTTGCTTCCCGTAGATAATCTCTTCTTCATTACTGAGTAAGGGGATTTTCCCGATTTCATGCAAGTACGTGCGAACCATGTCAGCAGACAGGCCGACTTGCTTGTTAGCTTGCCTATCCACTGTCTTTGGTGTGGGTTGGATCAATGGTTCTTCAGACATATCGCTCCTCATTTTTTTAAACTAAGCGTTTTTCAAGAGTGCTTCTCCAAGACCAGAAGACTGAGACAAATAGGACTTCATAACTTTAAAATTTAAATTTATGAAGTCCAATATATTAAAATCATGATCTTTAAGTTTTATAAAGTTGGCATGGTAATGTGTCATTTGCTTCAAAGTTAATTTGTATAATAAACAATTAACCTTTTTTAATCTTGCGTCTAGAGTTACATATTATTACGAATCAACTAGAAAAGTCAAAGGACGGCTATCACTATCTATCTAAAGATTTGACCAAGGTTTGAATAGGTATTTACACTCATTAAATTAAGACTCTAATGACATTCCGAACTCGTATTTATTGTTGTTAATGAAATCAGACAACTTTGATATCAGAAGCAGGTAAAGAGAGATAATGTTGTTCTAAAAAATTAAATACAATTAAATACAAATAAAGTTACGTATGTAACTGCTTATTTAGATTTACTAAAATAGCAATAATCATAATTTTATTTAGGTCAATTGTTTAGGGTAATTGTTGAATCCTCAAAATTTAGATAGATGCGAAAACTAAAGCTCTAATCGATAAACTCAAAATGTGTAATAGGGGTTGGCACACAGGTCTTGAGCAGTAATAATTGCAAAATTGGGTACTTAAATGGTCATACTGGCTGCTTAGTTACATTGGACGGGGCTAATATACTAGAGTTTCCCAGCCTATGCCTCTAGAATCAACCGTATAAAATTCATTAAATCTAAAGGGTCTCAATAATAGTAATTGTTAACACAATATAAACCTTCCATTAATTATTCCCTGCATTCACCTTTACTTATCTTTAATTTTGCTTAAGAAAGTTATGTAAATTAGCTCACAAGTCTCAATAAGCTGATTAATCAACTTGAGCCATTACCATTGTGGTTAATTGTCACAAATGATTCATTTATGCGATCACTTAATTTAATAACCTTTATTGTTAGATAAAAGCGACAAAATGCAATCACTCATCTGGGTGAAGTAAAACATCAAAACTAGCAGCTCTAAGCAAAATTTCTTATGGCTTTGCACCTATCAGTATTAAGTCTGTGGTTATGCAAGAAATCGCTGAGGCGATCGCAGCCATTTTAGTCGCACAATATTATTAAATCCGCAATTGTTAAGTACCGATGGCGTTGACAATTGCGAATTTATTTTTATTACAGAAGAGCAGTTTAAGATCCAGAAAACAACAAGATTTTCTGTTGCAAGTGCCACTTTGTATCACTTGCAACAAAAAATCTTAGTTATTAGTTCAAATAAAAACAAAAAATTTGGTATTTTATGGAACTTGTTAGCCTCAATTCTCGACCTTAAATCTATAGAAAATTTAGGCTTTGGTAAAGTGATGTTGTGCTGAAGCTAGTAACAACAAACTAGGAACAACTGGGAAGATTACAACCATGACTTCAACTAAGACTCAAATTAAAAACAGCATCAAAAACGCGATCGCCCTTAGTACGATCTGTATAGCCACTGTCGCTAGTTCGACGATCTTTGTACCCTCTGCTTTTGCCCAATATGGCTTAGGGCTCCCAAAATCCGCAGGTTCGGGTGGTGCAACTAGGGGAGACTTACCTCTACTGACGATTCTTGTACCTGACGACGGGGGAAAGACTTCATCATCTCGTCCAACATTTTATTGGTACATTGCGCCTCCTGATATTACGTCAACTGACTCAACGACATTTCCTCGGATTGATAATGGCAAAAGTCCATTTCAAGTAACTTTCATTTTACGCGATAGTAACGGGAGAGAGTCAAAGCCGATTTTTATGTCTCAAGGGAAAGGAGAAGATTCGGGACTCTATAAATTTACTTTGCCCGAAAATGCGCCTGAGCTAGTGAAAGGAAAAGTACAACGTTGGCAAATTCGTTGGCAAGCTAATGGTGGTACAGCGCAAGTTGATGTTAGCGCTGCCATCCGTTACGATAACGATCCTATGCTTGCAAAAGAGATCGCTACAGCCAAAAGTGATTTAGAAAAAGCCAGAATCTATGCGAAAAGAGCATATTGGTATGATGCAATCAATGCTTACACCAGTTGGTTATCCAAAAATCCTAAAGACGATGTAGCTAATGCTGAGCGCAGTAATTTATTAAAAGTAGGTCTGCAAAACCATCGAGCATTTGCGAAGGTGAATACTGAAGAATTTGATCCAGCAAAATTCGCCAAATTCCTGAGCAAATTTGATGAAAGCAAAGGTGCAATATCAATTGCATTTCAGCATAAACCTCATCGTTAATTTATCCCAATTCACAAAAGTGTGGCAACACTTCTGTGAATAAAACCCAAACCCTGTAATACCAAAAGACAAAATGGCTACGCCATTTTGTCTTTTGGTATTACAGCTCTTTGAGCTTTGGTAAACCTCGATATATAGCTGCTCAATAAGAGAATGGTGTCGTGAAGCACCGCCTCTTATCCCAATTCACGAAAGTGTGGCTACACTTTCGTGAATTAAAAGCCAAACCCTGTAAGGGTTTTAAAAACAAAAAATGGCGTAGCCATTTTTTGTTTTAGTATTGTTAGATAAAGTTAGAGTTGTTGCTAAGCAACAACTCTAACTTTTTGGGGGCTTGGAGAATCGCTATGCAACAACGTAAACCAAAATGATATGATGTGCAAAAATTCACACTGTTTACAGCAATTTGTTGTAAGTAATGCTTAAGCACTATGTCAATGTTGTTGAGATCCTTAGGGCAAATCTATGGCAGATAATTCAGGTAATTTTTGGGGAGGTTTTCTCTTCGGTGCTGCTGTGGGTGGCGTAGTTGGCGCATTGGTAGCAATTAAGCTGAGTGAGCCTGAAGACGGTTTGATCGATCAGCCATCTAATCGCGATCGCCTGATTGATAAACCTCAAACCTCTAATGAATTTGCTCGTCGTAATCTCGAAAAGAAAATCGCCCAACTTAATGCAGCGATCGATTCAGTCAGTCAAGAATTGGCTTCGGCTGAAGGGAAAAATGGTGGCAAGCAAATATCAGTTGAATCATTACGAGATATGACCGTTGATGATAAGTGATGATAACATCCTGATTTCTGCTGTATTCAGTAGAATAGTGGCATCTATAATTATTCTAATTGTTCTATAACCTCACAACCTCCTATGGCAGTTATTTTTGGCACAGTCAGCTCATTTATCACGATCTATTTGGGTTTGCTATTTATTCGCGTCTTACTGACTTGGTTTCCAAACATTGATTGGTTCAACCAGCCTTTTGCTGCACTTGCTCAAATTACCGATCCTTATCTCAATATATTTCGTTCGATTATTCCGCCACTAGGAGGTATGGATTTATCGCCCATGCTTGCCTTCCTTGCACTTAGTTTTTTACAACGTGCTCTTGCTCCATTGGCTGCAAGTGCGAGTATGGGCTTTTAGGGTAAGCTTATTTCTAATTACAAATTACGAATTACGCTGCGTTCACGTTAGGAAATATACATGACGGGTTTGTTAGATTTGAGCGGGAAAACTGCTCTTGTGACTGGGATTGCCAACAATCGTTCGATCGCTTGGGGTATTGCCCAAAAGTTACATCAGGCTGGCGCTAAGCTTGGTATTACTTATTTACCAGACGATCGCGATCGCAACAAAGGTAAAGTTGCTGAGTTGACTGATTCCTTGACTCCGAGCTTTTTGTTGCCTTGCAATGTTCAGGATGACGCACAAGTAGATTCATTGTTTGCCTCAGTTGCCGAACAGTGGGAAAAAATTGATATTTTGGTGCATTGTCTAGCATTTGCCAACAAGGAAGATCTATCTGGCAACTTTACGGATATTTCTCGCTCAGGCTTTCAACTTGCCCTTGATGTGAGTGCTTACTCTCTGATCCATTTATGTCGTGCAGCAAGACCTCTATTAAAAGATGGTGGTAGCGTGATTACCCTCACCTATATTGGTGGTGCAAAAGTTGTCCCTAACTATAATGTGATGGGGATCGCTAAGGCTGCATTGGAAATGAATGTGCGTTACCTCGCCTCCGATATGGGACCAGACAATATTCGGATTAATGCAATTTCTGCTGGACCGATTCGGACTCTTGCTTCAGCAGCGATCGGTGACTTCCACAAAATGTTGCACCATTATGAAGAAACAGCGCCTTTACGTCGCTTAGTTACTCCTGATGATGTGGGTAATGTGGCAACTTTCTTGGGCAGCGATCTGTCAAGTGCTGTAACTGGGCAAATTATTTATGTGGATGCTGGTTACGAAGTCATGGGTGCTTAATAAACAAACTCCCTTGACTTTTGAGATCGCCAAAATTCTTGCTCACTAGATCAGTTTTTTAAAAATCCCATGCAAACGGATATCTTCAAAGAGCTATTTCCACTATTCGATGCTGCTAGCGTTGAAACTTTGGAGTGGCTCCTCGCTGAAGCAGTAGAACGTGACTATCCTCCTGGGCGGGCTGTGCTAATGGAGGACGCTTGGGGCAATGCTGTGTATTTCATTCTTTCTGGCTGGTTAAAAGTTAGATTTTTGAGAAGTCAGGATGCAACAACCCTTGCCATACTTGGTAATGGTGACTTTTTTGGAGAAATGGCGATTCTGGATGAGTCACCAAGATCTACGGATGTAGTTGCTTTCACGCCAGTTCGTGTTCTGAGTGTTCCTGCTCAAAAATTTATCCAGTTTTTATTTAAAGATCCACAGTTGCATCACCGTATGTTGCAGTTGATGGTGCGACGGTTGCGCAAAACCAATCAGCGCATTCAGTTACGCCAACAAGTACCTGCGGTGCGGATTGCCACTATTCTAACTGGGTTGGCTGATACTTATGGCAGTAAGACTGATACAGGCATTGATATTTTTAATATACCTGTACAAGATATTGCCGATCTCTCTGAAGTAAGCCCTGACGACACGACCAAGGTGTTAGACAAAATTAAAGAAAAGGGTTGGATTGCGATCGATCCTAAGCGTCAAGTGATGAGTATCATCAACGAAAAACAAATGTTGCAATTAGCAACATTTCGCTAAACCCCAAAAGAGGAGTGGCGGCGCTTCGCGCCGCCACT
>Ga0315906_10002598_pt1 | contig 24901 bp, 14 predicted proteins | sample LakEriMetagenome_4_FD_203526 | JGI IMG/M metagenome (GOLD analysis project Ga0315906, IMG submission 203526) | Freshwater fungal communities from buoy surface, Lake Erie, Ohio, United States - Buoy 2 MA122 | ecosystem: Environmental > Aquatic > Freshwater > Lake > Lake biofilm | place: USA...
TCGGCCTGCACGCCCACGAACGGGCCCGGAATCCGGTCGAACGACTTGCCCGACTTGAGGGCGTCGAGCACGTCGCGGATCCGGTCCGCTCGGGCCGCCATGCCGACGCCCGAGTTCGGGGCCCGGGTCCAGCGCATCAGGTCCTGCGGGCCGACGAGGCGGCCGAGGATCGTGTCGGGCTGGATCGGCGCCGTGGCGATGCCGAGGAAGTTGCCGCCCCGGTCGAAGAGCGGGCCGCCGGAGTTGCCGTAGTTGAGCAGGGCGTCGGTCTGGAATTGGTAGCCGCGGTTCCGCGACGGGGCGGAGATGATGCCCACGTTGAGCGTATGGGCCGGGCCGCCCCCGGGCAGGTGGCCGATCAGTCCCACCGCGTCGCCGAGCTGCGGCGAGATCGAGTTGCCGGCCACGTCGTACCAGGGCAGGTTCTCGGCTTCGATCTTCAGCAGGGCCACGCCCAACGGCTCGTGCTTGGCGACCAGCTTCGCCTCGTGGCGGCTGCCGTCGCCGAGCACGACCGTGATCTTCTTGATGGCGTTGGCCCGCTGCTCGACGCCGTCGGACGACTCGGCGAGCATCTTCTGGACCGGCTCGTGGGGATCGAAGGCCCGGGGCTTGCCGGTGGCCTTGCGGATGAAGGCCGTGTCGCCGCCGACGTTGAACAGGCTGGTGAGCACGAACCCGTCGGGCGAGATCACCAGGCCGGTCGTGGCCCCCGGCGGACGACGCAGGAGCTGGTTGACCTCGAAGGCCCGCAGCACGTTGACGTACTCGGCGAACTTCGCACCCCGCTTCGCCTCGTCGAGGGACGCGTAGTCGGCGACGCCGGATTGAAAATCCTTCCACGACAGCCGGGGGAGGATCTCCGGGGCGAACTGCCGCTCGACCTCGATGCCCACCAGGTGGCTGGCGACCTCGGCGGCCACCGTGCGGAGAGCCGCCTGCCCGGACGACAAGCCGCCCGGCTCCGGCGTGCCGCCCGCCGGCAGCGACACCTTGCCCGCCGTGAACGCGGCGAACTTCTCCACAAGCGCGCTCGTCGGCACCGCCGTGCCCTGCCAGCGGAGCGGCAGGGTGGCCAGCGTGATCACGCCGCACGCCCGGCCCGCGTCGTCCACGAGCGGCCCGCCGTCCGAGCCCGAATTGACCGCGGCCGTCGTCTCGATGGCGGTGCCGGCATAGGCGGCCTCGGGATGGGGCTGCACCTCGTAGACGCCGCTGACGATCCCGCGGCTGAACGAGGCCCGACCGTTGGTGAGCAGGGCGTTGGTCACGTCGGCGGCCGTGTAGGCCGTGCTGCCGACGGCGGGAATCTCCCGGGCGAGCGGCAAGAACGGCAGCCCTTCGCCCTCGATCTTGACGACGGCCACGGCGAGCGACTCGTCCACGGCCACGACCTCCGCGTCGCGGACGACGAAGTCGGGCAGCGTGACACGGATCTTCTTCGCCCCCTGCGGCACCACGCTCGTGGCCGTGAGGATGTGGCCGCTCGGGGTGATCAAAAACCCGCTGCCCGAGTAGTTGGCGAACGGCTCGACTTCGCAGCGGATGCCGACGGTGCAGGCCAGCGCCCGTTCCGCGACGCCCCGGATGTCCGCAGGTTCGCCACCCACGGCGGACGCCAGGCCGAAGACGATGGGCAAGGCGAGTAGTCCGAAGAGCCTCGGGATGCCAAGGTTCATGCGTCGCGTTCCTGCACGAGGTGGGCGGTCGAGACGGCCAGTACGATCGCCATCGAGTCTACGTCACGGCCCGACCGGATGCAGCGGGGTCGCTTGCGGGCCGGGGGACGGCGACCGTAAAACGTATTCGCATCCCGGATCAATTCGGATTCACGGATTTTTTGCATGGCATCGGCCGCCGGCAGATCGGCCCTGCCGCCCGAGGCGCGGCAGCCGCACCGGGCCCTCGACCGGGCCCTGGACGCCGGCCGGGGGATCCTCCGCCTCGCCCCCACCTGGGTGCCGCGCAGTTTCCTCCATCCGGGCAAGCGGGTTCGCCTGCATCCCGACGACTACTACGCCTACGGGCTCGACCGCGGCGGGATCGACGAGCGCTGGTTCGCCAGCACCACGGAGGCCGCCAACGAGGGCCGCGTGCCCGACGAGGGTCTCTCGTGGTGCGTGTTCGGGGGTGAGCGGTTCCTGTTCCGCGACGCGGTCGCCGAGGGCGGTGCCCGGCTCGTCGGCCGGGCGATCTGGGACCGCTACGCCAAGTGGCCCGTGTACTCGAAGTTCTTCGACAACATGGGCCCGATCCCGCACCACATGCACCAGTCGTTCGCCGACGCGAAGCTCGTGGGCCAGGAGGGCAAGCCGGAGAGCTACTACTTCCCGCCACAGTACAACAACTGTGACAATCTCTTCCCCTACACCTTCATGGGCCTCGAGCCGGGCACCACGAAGGACCACGTGCGGACGTGCCTGGAGAACTGGAACCGGGGCGACAACGGCATCCTCGACCTCGCCCGGGCCTATCGCCTCAAGCGGGGCACCGGCTGGCTGATTCCGCCGGGCGTGCTCCACGCCCCCGGCTCGCTCTTGACCTACGAGCCCCAGTGGGGCAGCGACGTGTTCGCGATGTTCCAATCGCTCGTCGAGGGCCGGGCCGTGCCGTGGAGCCTGCTGGTCAAGGACATGCCGGTGGACAAGCACCACGACCTCGACTTCATCGTCGGCCAGCTCGACTGGGAGAAGAACGTCGATACGCACTTCAAGGAGTCGAACTACCTCGAGCCGATCGTGGACGAGAGGCGGAGCGGACCCGGGGCGACCGACCGCTGGGTCGTCTACGGACGCATCGACGGCCGCCAGCTGTTCAGCGCCAAGGAGTTGACGCTCGAGCCGGGGGCGCGGATCACCGTCCAGGATGCCGGCGCCAGCGGCTGGATCACGGTGCAGGGCGCGGGCCGCGTGGGCGGGCACGACGTGGCCACGCCCACGCTCATCCGCTTCGGCGAGATGACGGCCGACGAGCTGTTCATCTCGGCCGACGCCGCCGCGGCCGGCTACGTGGTGGAGAACACCGGGCCCGGGCCGCTCGTCTCCCTCCGCTACTTCGGCCCGGACGTGCACGACGACCTGCCCCTCAGCGGCAGGCGGCCATGATCCCCGCCATCCGTCCGGTCCCGCGCGGGTGACGCATGCCGCAGGAGAGACTTCCGTGACCGAGCACGCCGCCCCGAAGCTCCACAACGCCATGTGGCCCGGCCTCGTCGGCAAGGGAACCGATCCGGGCCAGGAGCCGCCGATCGGCCTCGAGCGGATGCTCGAGCTGACCGCGGCAGCCGACGTCGCCGGCCAGCGATTCGACGGCATCGACTGCTTCCTCTTCCTGCCCCACACGAGCCCCGCGGCGACCGACGACGAACTCCTGACGATCGCCGACACGATCGCCGGCCACGGCTTCACGGTCGGGTCGCTCGTGGCCCCGGTCTGGCCGGGCACCGTGGGCGACTCGGCGATGGGCGACGCCGCCGCCCGCGAGAAGTTCCTGGCGGCGGTGCGGCTGGCCTGCCGGATGGCGCGGGTCTTCGAGCGGCACGGGGTGCGGAAGTACGGTGTGATCCGCATCGACTCGGCCGAGTTCGGCGTGAACGGATGGCGGCAGAACCCCGAGGCCAGCACCACGCGGATCGCCGCGACGTTCCGCGAAGCGGCGCGGATCGCGCAGGATCACGGCCAGCGGCTGGCAGCGGAGGGTGAGATCTGCTGGGCCGGGATGCACTCCTGGAAGGACGTGCTCGACCTGCTCGAGGAGGTGGGCATGCCCGAGGTCGTCGGCTTCCAGGCCGATCTCGCCCACACCTATCACTACCTCCTCGGCTCCAACGCGCCGGAGCATGCGCTGCTCGAGCCCGACCACACCGCGGCCGAGTTCTGGCCCGCCTACGAGGCGATGGTGGCGAAACTGCGGCCCTGGACGATCGATTTCCACGTCGCCCAGACCGACGGGAAGGTGCTCGGCGCCGGCACGCACGACAAGACGGGAAAGCACTGCCCGGCCGACGATCCCGCCGGCCGGCTCGACATCGTGCGGTGCGCGGGGCTGTGGCTGGAGGGTGCGGCCGACCGCGGCATCCGCCACATGTGCTGGGACGGCTGCATGTTCCCCAATGCCACGCTCGAGAACCCGAGGACCTGGAACACGATTCTGCAGACCATGATCGCCGTCCGCGATGCGCACGGCTGGCAGTGAGCAACGCTGCCGACGAGGCGCAGGGCACAACGAACAATGGAAGACGAGGCGCAGGGGTCGGCGTGAGGATCGCGAGCGTGTCAGCGAGCGAACTCATGCCGCCCCGCAGCCGGACCAACTCCAACACTTCATCGCGACCACTCCCCCACATTGACCCTTGAATGGGAGCGTCACGGGGACGCCGTCGCTTCCGCTCCGGGCTTCTTGGAGCCACCCGTGAGGGGGTTTTCAACCACCAGGAATGAGGACACACGAATGGCAAAGCAGCTCCGCATCGGCATGATCGGCTACGGCTTCATGGGCCGGGCCCATTCCAACGCCTACAACCGCGTCACGGACTTCTTCGATCTCGAATGCCGCCCGGTGCTCCAGGCCGTGGCCGCCCGCGACGCCGACAAGGCCCGCGGTTTCGCCGACCGCTGGGGATACGCGCGGGTCGAGACCGACTGGCGGAAGCTCGTGGCAGCCGACGACATCGACGCCATCGACATCTGCACGCCCAACCATCTCCATGCCGAGATCGCCATCGCGGCGGCGGAGCACGGCAAGGCGATCCTCTGCGAGAAGCCGCTGTCGATGGACGTGGCCGAAGGCGAGATGATGTGCGCGGCAGTCGAAAAGGCCGGTGTGCCCAACACCGTGTGGTACAACTACCGTCGCATTCCGGCGGTGACGTTCGCAAAGCAGATCGTCGATTCCGGGGCCCTGGGCCGGGTGTTTCACTACCGGGCCGAGTTCCTCCAGGACTGGACGATCAACGCCGATCTCCCGCAGGGCGGGGCGGCGCTGTGGCGGCTCGACGCCGCCGCCGCAGGCAGTGGCGTGACGGGCGACCTGCTCGCCCACTGCATCGACACGGCCATCTGGCTCAACGGCAGGGTGGCCGACGTCACGGCGATGACCGAGACGTTCGTCAAACAGCGAAAGCACCAGCTCACCGGCAAGGTGGAGCCGGTCGGCATCGACGACGCCTGCTCGTTCCTCTGCCACTTCAAAAACGGGTCGCTGGGGCTCTTCGAGAGCACGCGGTACGCCCGCGGCCACAAGGCCCTCTACACCTTCGAGATCAACGGCGAAACCATGAGCCTGAAGTGGGACCTCCACGATCTCCACCGCCTCCAGGTCTTCGACTCCAAGGACGCGGGGCCGATGCGGGGCTGGAAGAGCGTGCACGTCACCGACGGCGACCATCCCTACATGGACAGGTGGTGGGTGCCGGGGCTGGCGATCGGCTACGAGCATTCGTTCGTGCATCAGGTGGCCGACTTCCTCGAGGCCCTCGCCGACGGGCGGCCCTGCCCGCCCACGTTCCGCGACGCCCTGGAGACGCAGCGGGTCTGCGCCGCCGTGCTCGCCAGCGCCGAGACTCGCCGGTGGGCCACAGTATCGTGACGAAGAACCTGCGCCGGGCGGCCTTGGTCGCGGGTCTCGCCGCGGCGGCCCTCGCGGCATGCGCCCGGCCGGCCGTCTACGAGGTGGAGGGCGTGTCGATGGCCCCGGGCCTGCTGCCGGGCGACCTGGCCGCGAGCGGCCCGTTTCCGCTCGCCGACCGCTGGCGGTCGCCGCGGCGGTTCGACCGCTGGGTGCTCGCCACCGCGGACGGGGCCGCCGCGATCAAGCGGGTCGTCGGCCTGCCCGGCGAGCGGGTGGCGATCGCGGCGGGCGACCTCGTCGTCGGGGCCAGGCCGGTGCTCAAGCCGCCGCCGCTGGTGGCGGAGATCGGGATGCCGCTGGCCGCGCCACCGCTCACGGCGGTCGCGTGGCGGATGCCGCCGCGGGAGATCCTCGACGACGACCCCCGCGACCCGGGCCGCGCCGTCGTGCTCCTGCCTGTGCGGGACGTGGGCTTTTCCGCCGAGATCGTCGCCGACGGATCGCCGGCCGCCGCCTTCCGCGTCCGGGCGCGGGTGGGCCAAACGGCGATCGCCTGGCGGCTCGCGGCCGGGCGGCATGCGGTCGTGGCCGGCCGCCTCGACGGCCACGTCGTGGCCGTGGCCTGGCGGCTCGGGAGCGAGGGGTGGGCGGAGCGGGGCCGATCGTGCCTGCCGCCAGGGCCGCCGGCCGAATGGTCGGCCGCCGTGCCGTGGCCGGAGGACGATCCACCGGACGGCCTGTCGCCGCCGCTGGAACTCGTGGTGGAGCCTGCCGCCGCGGCGAACGGGCGGATCGAGCGTGTCGAACTGTGGCGGGACGCGCACTGGCGGCCCGCCGCCACCGGCGTGGCTGCCTGGACGCTCGGCTCCGACGCCGTGTTCGTCCTCGGCGACCATCCCGCCGCGAGCCGCGACTCGCGGCATTGGGGCCCGGTGCCGCGTGCCGCGCTGCGACACCGCGTGGCGGGCGTCACCCCGGCGGCGCCCTGATCAGCCGCCGGCCTGCGGCAGCATCCGGTCGGCCTCGTGCAGCACGGCCACGCTGTCGGCCCGCTCGACGAGCCGGCCGATCGCCTCGGGCGCGGCGACGAACCCGAACTCGAGATCCTCCACGGCCGCCTCCTCGATGTCGGAGAGCAGCACCAGCCGGCGGTCGCCGAGCGCCCGGGCGAAGAGCCTCGCCTGCACGGCGTCGGCCACCAGCGTCATGTCGCGGGTGCCGACGGCCTCGTGGACGAGCCGCTCGAGCGCGAGGCCCTGCCGCCAGCGCTGGAAGACGATGCCCGGCGGCGCCGCCACCCGGCAGGCGACGCAGATCGTGCCGGCCGGCTGGGTGACACGGGCGGCCGCGGCCACGGCGGCGGTCACCGCCGGGAACGAGCGCGGGTCCGAGAGCGAAACCACGGCCAACTCCACCGGCTCGTCGATCGCAGGGCACCACGCCCGGGCCGCCGCCCGGGCCAGGCGGCTCGCCTCGTCGGGCAGGCCGAAGGTGGCCGCATGCAGGCTGCCGTGGCTGCCGGCCACGATCCGCAGGCTGGCGCACACGCCGAGCTGCCACGTGATGTCGTGCATCCGTGCCTTCCAGTCGGCCAGGGCCAGCCGGCCGCGGCGGGCCAGGTCCAGCGTCAGCCGGTCGGCCGCCTGCCGCCGCGAGAAGGCCGGCCACAGCTCGCCGGCCAGCGACCGGCCGCCGAGCGCGGCGTTCCAGCCCCAGCCGCCCACGGCCACCACCACGTCGGCATCGACGAGCTGACGGGCGAGGTAGAGCGGCTCGCCCGCCTCGTCGGCCGCGAGGTAGGAGGTGGCGGCATCGACGGTGGCGTCGAACTCCACCGAGCCCGGCGGACCTGCGGCCCCGCCGGCATGCAGGACGTGGATCGAGTCGGCGGCGACGCCGGCACCGGCCAGCCCGGCGACGACGGCGGCGACCACGCTGTCGGCCTGCGGCACGTCGCCGGCGACGGCGACGGCGACGCGATCGCCGGGCACGACGTGTGCCGCCAGCGGCGGCCCGTGCGGCGGCGCGTTGATCGCGGCGGCCACGCACCCGCCGGCGGCCGCGGCCGTCGCGCCCGCCGGGCCATGGCACTCCCGCACCAGGCTCCCCTCCGGCGTCTCCAGCACCAAAGGCGCGTCGGCGCCGTACGCGAGCGTGATCGTGGCCAAGCGGGCGGATGGATGGGAGGACGAGGATGACGGGAGGCCGCGCGGGCCGACGGCCAGCCCGCGATCCGCCACGGCAGCTGCAGCCCGGGGCGGGGCGGACCGGAGCCGCGAATTGTACCGGGTCGATCGCTCCCCAGAATGCTCTGGTCTCGGCGGCCGCGTTTCGGCCAAGATGCGGCGATGATCCGCCGCCGCGCCCCATCGCCCGCATCGTCCGTAGCGCCATTGTTCCTCGGGCTCGCGGCCGCCGCCGCGGGGCTCGCCGGCTGCGGCGACGATCCTCGGGCGCTGGTCGATGCGATGGGCCGCGCCTACCGCGCGGCCGACCACTACGCCGACGACGCGCGGGTGCGGGTCGTCCGCACCCGCGGGGACGGCACCGTCGAGGAGGCCCATCCCTTCCGCGTCGCCTTCCAGCGTCCCGACAGGCTCCGCATCGACGCCTACGACGCGCGGATCGTGGCCGACGGCCGCCGGCTGCGGGCCGCGGTCGGCGGCATCCCGGGGCAGGTGCTCGCCGCGGACGTGGAGAGCCCGCTGGCCCTCGATCAGCTGTTCGCCGACCGGGAGCTGCAAGCCGCGCTCACCGAGGGCGAGGCCGGCTGCCCCACGCAGCTGCCGCTGCTCTTGGCCGACGACACCATCGACCTGATCCTCGGCGACGCCACCGGGCCGCCACGGCTCGTCGGCACCGAGACGATCGACGGCCACGCCTGCGGCCGCATCGCCGTCCCCAAGCCCGACGGCACGCTGGAACTGTGGATCGACCGCCGCACGAAGCTCCTGCGGCGGATGCAGGTGCCCACCGACGCCTACGCCGAATTGCTGTCCCGCCAGGCGGGCGCGGCGACGGGCGTGTCGGTGGTCGTGGACTTCGTCGGCGCGTCGTTCGCGGCGCCGGTGCCGGAGGCCTTCACCTTCGAGGTGCCCGCCGGGGCCCGCGAGGTGCAGCGGCTCGAGCCGCTGCCGGCCCCCCGGCCCCTGAGCCCGCTCGTGGGCCGCCGCGCGGAGGCGTTCTCGGTCACGGGCCTCGACGGCCGGCCGATCGATCGCGACGCCCTGGCCGGCGGTCCCGCGGTGATCGAGTTCTTCTTCAGCGGCTGCGAGGCCGCCGGCCGCACCATGCCCCTGGTGGCCGCCGGCATCGACCGCTTCCGTGCCGCCCGGCAGGCGGCGGATCGCCCGGCGATCGAAGTCCGACACCTGTCCGTGAGCCTCGACGATGCCGACGTGGGCGTGGACGCGCTGCGGAAGCAGCTCGCCGAATACGGCGGCGTGGGCGGCCTCGCCCGCGACCCGCGAGGCGCGGCGGCCGAGACGCTGGGCGTGAGGGAGTGCCCGGCGGCGGTGATCCTCGCCGCCGACGGCACGGTGGCCGACGTGATCGAAGGCGAGCACGCGCGGATCGACGCCGACGTGGCCGCCACGCTGGCCACGCTGGCCGACGGCGGCGACGCGACCCGACTGGTCCGCGACCGGCAGGCGACGCGGCTGCGGGAATACACGGCCCGGCTGGCGCGGGCGGCCGGGAAGGGGGGCGGCGACCCCGAGCCGCGGCCCGAGCCGGTGATTCCGCCACGGCGACAGCCGCTGCGGTTCAAGCTCGCGCGGGCCTGGCGGGCCTCCGGCGTGTCGCTGCCTGGCCACCTCGTTTGCCTCGACGAGTCCCGGGCCGCCGACGAGCCACGGGTGGTCGTGCTCGACGGCTGGCGGGACGTCGTGGAACTCGACGCCCGCGGCGCGGAGTTGGGCCGGCATCGGCTGGCGATTCCCGAGGGGGCGGCGGTGCGATACCTGCGGACGGCGGTGGACGGCGCGGGCCGCCGCTGGTGGCTCGGCGGCGCCCGTGATGGCCGGCAGGTGTTCGTCTTCGACGCCGACTGGAGGCTGCAGGCCGCCTGGCCGCCGGCCGCGGCCGACGGCGGCGGCGTGTCCGCGGCCGCCCTGCTCGACCTCGACGGCGACGGCGCGCCGGAGATCGTCACCGGCCAGGCCCCGAGCGGTGGCGTGCAGGCGGCCACGCTCGCCGGCCGACGGCTGTGGCCCGAGCCGGCCGTGGGACCGATCCTGGACCTGGCCCCCGGACCGCCGGGCGACGCCGCCCGCGGATTGTGGTGCCTGGCCGACGACGGCCGGATCGTTCCGGTATCGCTCGCCGGGCGGGCCGGCATGCCGGCGGCGGTCGGCGGGTGGCGACTGCGGTCGCTCGTGGCCGCGCCGCTGTCTGCCGACGGCGGCTGGGCCGCCATCGGCATCGCGGCATCGGCCGAGGGCCGGACCGCGGCCGTGGGCATCGCAGCCGACGGGGCGGCGGCCTGGGAGTTGCCGCTCGCGGCCGGCGGCCGGCAGGAGGCGGCGGTCGAGCCGATCGCCTGGGCCGACCTCCTCGGCACGCCCCGCCGCCAGTGGCTCGTCGCCGCGGCCGACGGCGCCGTCACGGTCGCGTGGGCGGATGGCGGTGTGGTCGATACCTATCACCACGGCGCGGTGGTGGTGGGGATCGGCGGCTTCCGCCACGCCGGCGGCGGCTTCGTGGTCCTGGCGACGCGGACGGCCGTCGAGGCCTTCCGCGTCGAGGACGTGGCGCTCGATTGATCCGCCGCCCTCCGCGGCCGGCTACCGCAGCGCCCGGGGCGGCGGTGCCGGCTTCAATCGCCACTGGCTGTAGGGGAGATTCGTGGCGGCATCGGCGGCCGCGGGGTGGATCTCCAGTCGCTCGCAGCGGTTGAGATCGATGCCCACGGAGCCGAACACGCCGCTCGAGCCATCCAGCCGGTCGGCGACGACCCGCTCGGCCCGCATCGTCAGCCGCCGGCCGTCGGTCATCGTGGCCCGCACCGGGAGGCCGCCGCCCTCCTGGCCCCGCAGCACGGCCGCCAGCGCCTCGGCCTCCGAGCCGTCGCCCTCGCGGGAGAGCCAGATCAGCCGCGACACTTCCGACCGCGGCAACTCCTTGGTGACGCCGAGCACGTCCAGCCGCAGCGCCTTGTCGTCGAACGACACCAGCTTGCCGCGGAGATAGTCGCCGCTGGCCAGCCGCACCAGGTGCGTCGGTGGATCGGCCTGCTGCATCCGCGGCAGCGTGAGCAGGCGGGCCAGCTTGTCCTTCGGGATCGCGCTGGTGGTCGATGGCAAGAGTTCCACGGCCCGCATGGCGGCCGTGGGCACGAGATGGTCAGCGACGAGGTCCGTCTTGATCCGCAGCCCCTCCGCATCGGCGGAGAGCACGCTGCAGAGGATGGCGTCGCCCGTCTTGAGGAACACCGTGGCCGGCCCACCGGCCGCCTTGCGGGCCTGGCCATGGATCGCCTCCTGGAACTTGAGCACCTTGTCGAGCACGTCCTTCTCGCCGCCGCCGCCGAGATCGCCGCGGCCGCTCTTGTCCCGCACCAGGGCCACGTCGTGCCGCTGGCCCGTCGGGTCGGTGAACCGGAGGCGGACGGTCGAGCCCGCGATCCCGCGGAGCAGCCGCGGGATGTCGTCGGCCTTCAGCGACCCGCCGGGCACGGCCGCGTCGCCCAGCCGGATCTCCTCGAGCCTCCAGCCCACGGCCACCCGGCCGTCGCGGGCCGCGGGTCCGCCGGCGGTGATCTCGGAAACCACCCACGCCGCGTCCTGCTTCGCCAGCGTCAGCCCGACGCCGCCGAGCGCCTGCAGGCCGCGGTAGGCGACCTGGAGCGGTCCCGCCGCGGCGACGACCGCCCGCGGTGCGACCGCGCCGCGGGGCTGCCAGCCGACCGCGCCGCCCGCGGCACCGTCGACCAGGCAACCGATCGTGCGTCCGCCATCCGCCTCCAGCAACCCGGGACGTCCCGGCAACCCGGCGGGCCGCGGGCCGACGGCGTCGAGGACCGCCACATGCTCCAGCGGGCACTCGAAGGCCGCGGCCAGCGCGGGGCAATCGAGCCGGATCGCCGCCGGTGTGACCTCGAGGATCCGGCCCCCGATCCGACAGCTGTCGTCGAGACCGACCACGACCGACCCGCTCCGCTGCGCCGGCGGCTCCGCGGCGGCGAACTCGATCACCGCGACCTCGGCGGCCGGCACCTGCCTGGAGCCCGCCGCGTCGCGGACCGTGAACAGGCCCGCCTGCTTGTCGAACGTCTCGACGGCCGACTGCCCGCCGCCGAGAAGGCCGGCCGTGGCCACCTGCGGCTCGGCGTCGGTCCAGGCGTCGCATCGCAGGCTCTCGATCCGCACGCCGCCGCGGCGCAACTTGAGGCCGAAGCCCGTGCGCACGCCCGGCTTGCCCGGCGGGATCGCCTGATCGAAGACCGGCTTCGCGCCGGCATCGGTGGCCGGCAGCACGAGGGCGAGGCGGCCCTTCTCCTGATCGACGAACGCCCGCAGGTGCAGGCGGCCGGGGCCGGCCGGCAGGCTCGCGGCCTGGTCGAAGGCGGCCTTGGTGCCCTCGCGGACGACCAGCACGTTGCCGTCCGCGATCTCGAGGCGGTAGCACTCGACGGCGGGCTTGGCGGCGGGCTTGCCGCCATCCCGCTTGGGGGCGGCGCCCTTGAGCACGGCGGCCTCCGCGGGGCCGGCCGCGAACAGCATCTCCAGATCGGGCCTTTCGTCCCACGACAGGACGACGTCGAAGCAGGCCCGGGCCGGGCAGGCGACGTCGCGGAAGCAGACCCCGCCGGCCCGCTCGCACACCAGCCGACCCCCCACTTCCCGCCATGCACCCTCTCCCGCGTCCCAGCCGGCCAGGCCGCCCGGGACGATCCGGGCCTTGGAGGCGGCGGCACGAGACAGCCGGGTGACGGCGGATCGGCGAATCCGCAGCGGCTCCGCGCCCGCGGCGGCCACCCGCATGACCACGTGATCGGCGTCGATCGCCTCGAGCGTGCCCTGCAACAGTTCGCTGCCCGAGAGCTCCGCATGCCAGGCGTCGTCCGCCGGCTTCACGGGCTGGCCGGCCGGAAAGCGGATCCGCGCGAACCCGTCCACCGTGAACTCCAGCGGCCCGTCGAACAGGGGCGACTGCCAGAGGAGCGTCTCCCGGTGGCCGCCCGGCACGGCCGCCGCCGCCACCAGCCCGCCGCGGAGGAAGCCCTCGTCGGCCAGTTCCAGCACCGCCGCGTCCCGGGTGGGCTCTGGCGGAGGCGCGGCGATCGCAGCCGAGGCCGAAATCGCACAGACCACGACGCCGATCATCGCCCCGCGGGCCCGAGGCCAGCCGCCGCTCATTTCGCCCCCTCCTCGAACACGCCCCAGGTCTCGATGTGAGACCGCTGCATCTTGCCCTGGTTGGCCCACTGGGCGAGCACCTGCCACTGCCGGTCGCTCACGACCGACCGCAGCCGCTTGGCGTCGATCTCCGACAGGATCATCCACACCAGCAGCCGCTCCTGATCGACCTGCAGGCGCGCAGCCGCCCGGTCGATCCGCAGCGGCGGCCGTTTCTCCAGCAGCAACTTCTCGATCTCCTCGTGCTGCCGCTGGTCGAGGCCGAGCACCTCGTCGCCGCGGACCAGGAAAGAGGCCACCATCGACCGCCAGCGGGCGTCGCGGCGGGATTCGATCTCGTCCCGCAGCCGCGCCCTCTGGTCGGAGTCGAGCGTCGTGTCCAGCACCTTGCCGAACAGCGAGGCGGAGTCGCCCAGTTCCCGCAGCCGCCGCTGGCACCGGGCCACGTCCTGCTGGAACTCCTGCCACTTCCGCTGGCCGGCCTGGTCGTTGAAGTTCACCTCGACGCCCTGGTATTTCCGCCGCTCGCCGTCGATCTCCTCGGCGACTCGGCGGATGTCCGACTCCATCGCCAGCCGCAGTTTTTGCCGCTGCGCATCGGTCAGGCCGCAGATGGCGTCGATTCTCGCCAGCCGGGCCGCGCCGGCCTGCTGGGCGATGGCGGGCACGGGCGTCGCGGCCTGCCCCTCACCGGCCGAACCAGCGCTGACTGAAACGCGAACTCGGCCCCGGATGCCCGCGTTACGATGCTGCAACACCCATCCCCCGCCTTGCTGCTGAAAGACGTTGGCGTCGAAGTTGGCCCCCAGGTCGATCAGATTTCCCTCCGCCCGCTGAAAAACCTGCGGCGCCGGGGGAGTGATTTCATCGACGACCCTGTCGTCCTCGGCGTGGGCCGACGCGGCCAGACAGATCGTGCAGACGAGGATCATCCCCGACCACCCCGGGCGGGCCCACTGCGGACGGCGGCTGGTCGCGGACATGATCATGGGGACCACCAGGGATCGTTCGGCAGCGACTGCCCATCGAAGTTCCAGCCCATGTGGTGGCGACCCAGGCGGCTCCAGCCGGCCTGCTGGCACCACTGCTTCCACTCCGACTTCTGCCGTTCGTCGAGGTGCGGGACGATGCAGGCGGCGGCGAAGTCGGGAGCGGGACGGTACTCGCCGATCTGGATGCCACCGTCGCCCAGTTCCCGCACCCAGTCGGCCTTCCACTGCTTCGCGATGTCGGCCTCGATCGCCTCCCGCTGGCCGCGGGTGAGTTCGAGCTGGCCATCGACCTTGTCCACGATGCGGATCCGGGCCGCCCGGGCCCGTCGTTCGGTCCGGGCCCCATGCTCCCGCTCGTAGGCGGCGAACTCCTCCGCGGTGGCGTGCGGCTTGACCGCCGCAGCGACGGCATCGTGCATCGCCCGGGCGGGCTCGAAGCCGAGGATCGGACGGGCGTTCATCTGCCCCTCCGCGAACTGCCGGGCGACCGCCTTCACGGCCTCGTCGCCGGCGGCGCGGATCTTGCCGCGGGCCGCAGGCGGCAGGCTGCCGCAGGTCCTGCGGACGAGTTCCAGTTCGGCCTCGAGCGCCGGCTGGAACGCCCGCTGCATGTGCTGGGCCTGCTGGTCGATTTGCCGCTGGCGTTCCCGCACCGCGGCCTTCTCCTGGTCCTTGGCGGCGGCCACCTCCTCGGCGGTCGCCCCGTCGGGCAGGGCCGCCCGCAGGGCCTTCACGCCGGCCCGCAGCAGCCGGCCGGCCTCCTCGGCCGCGGCCCGTTGCTGCGGCGTGGGCTCGTCGGCACGGGCAGCCGCCAGTCCGCAGGCCATCACCGCCAGCCAGGCCACGGAACGGCCAGGCCATCTGCGTCGGTCGCCCGCGTGCGATCTCATGGGTTCACCGCTCGTAGACCGGGAGGAACTTGAAGTTCACCGCCAGCGCCAGCAGCGTCATAGGCGTGTCCACTTCCGGGCCGTACGACATGCTGAAGCTGCCGTCCTTGGCCTGGGCCGCCTTGAGCGTCTTCACCAGGCCCGCGTTCCACTTTTCCCAGGCCGCCACGTCGCACTGGAACAGCGCCTGCGCCCGGTAGTAGTGCTCGTAGGACGAGCCCTGGCTGCGGCCGCCCATCATTCGGTTACCGGCCGCGGGAGCCCCGCCGCTGACCTTCTCCAGATAGCCGGAGGCCTGCTTGTATTGGGGCAGGGCCTGGCGGCGGGCGATCGAGAACACGAGCACCCCGATCGACGTCGTCGCGTCGGTGCCGCCGCCGGCGCCGCCGGAGTAGCCCACCTGCCCGGCGCCAGAGGTCATCTTCACGTAATAGGCGATCGCCCGGTCGATCGTCTCGTCGGGCACCTCGATGCCGGCGTTCCGCGCCGCCAGCAGGCCCATGAGCACCGCGCCGCTGACGGAGGTGTCGGCCGACTGCATCTCCGGCCCGTAGTGCCAGCCGCCGGTGGGATTCTTCTTGTTGGCCGTCACGGCCATTCGCACCGCGAGTTCCAAGGCCTTGCCGATCGAGCGGCCCTGACCCTTGCCCCCCTCGGCGCCGGCCTCCGTCCACAGGCCGCGGTCGTCCACCACGCCGTAGGCCTCCGCCAGCCCGAGCATCGCGAAGCCGTGGTGGTACATGCTCGGGTTGCCCTGGCCGCCGATGAAGCCCACGGCCGGGTCCTGCTCGTTGATCAGGGCGCGGATCGCCCGGCGGATCTGCCCGCGGTAGGGGCCGAAGTTCGGATCCTCGCCGCTGGCCAGGAGCACCATCAGTGCCATGGCCGTCGGTGCCGGCGTGCCATACTGGCTCTTCCAGGCCCCCGAGGCGTCCTGCGTCTTGAGCAGGTGCCGCAGGCCCGTGTCGTAGATCTCCCGCACGTCCCGCGGCACGGGGTCGCCGTACTTCACGAGCGGACCGTCCGCCCGGGCCGCCACGGTCGCGAGCACGAGTGTCAGGGCTGCAAGCAGGTCGCGCATCGCCGATCCTCCTACCGTTCGTAGACGGGCAGGAACTTGAAGTTCACCGCCAGGGCCAGCAGGTAGAGCGACGTGGTGACCGTCCCCTGGCCCATGCCGCCGCCCCGGCCCGTCCCCGCGATGCTCCCGTCCTTGGCCTGGCTCGACTTGAGCTGCTTGACGAGCCCCGCGTTCCACTTCTCCCAGGCCGACACGTCGCACTGGAAGAGGGCCTGGGCACGGTAGTAGTCGGTGTAGCCGGGATAGCCGTCCATGCCCGGCTGATCGCCGCCGCGGCTGCGGGCGACGAGATACTTGCTCGCCGCCTTGTACTGCGGCAGCTCCTGCCGGCGGGCGATCGAGTAGACGAGCACGCCGATGCTCGTCACCGCGTCGCTGCCGCCGCCGGCGCCGCCGGAGTAGCCCACCTGCCCGTTGCCGCCGGTCATGGTCACGAAATACTTGATCGCCCGGTCGATGGTCTCGTCGGGCACCTCGATGCCGGCGTTCCGCGCCGCCAACAGCCCCATCATCACCGCGCCGCTGACGGAGGTGTCGGCGTCCTTGGCGTCGGGCCCGTACCGCCAGCCGCCGGTGGGGTTCTGCTTGGCGCTCGACACGGCCCGGCGGACGGCGAGCTCCAGCGCCTTGCCGATGGACCGACCGGAGCCCGGGCCCGACTTCTCCGCGCCCGGCTCCGTCCACAGGCCGCGGTCGTCCACCACGCCGTAGGCCTCGGCCAAGGCCAGCATCGCGAAGCCGTGCTGGTACATGCTGTCGTGACCGCCGCCGTGCTGGCCGCCGAAGAAGCCGGTGCCGGCGTCCTGCTGGCCGATCATGTTCCGCAGCGCCTTGCGGATCGGCACCCGGTAGGGGCCGAAGTTCGGGTCCTCGCCGGAGGCGAGCAGCACCATCATCGCCATGCCGGTCACGCCCGCGCCGGCCTGGCCGTCCTTCCACGCGCCGTCGGCATCCTGCGTCTTGAGGAGATACCGCAGGCCGGCGTCGTACATCTCCCGCACGTCCCGCGGCACGGGATCGCCGTACTTCACGAGCGGACCCTCCGCCCGGGCCGGGGCCGCGAGCGACGCGATCAGGCAGACGATCATCAAGCGCCGCGACATCATGGCTCGATGCGGAAGAACCCGCCCCCCATGCCCATGCCCATGCCGCCAGGGAACTCCCCAGCCCCGAATGGCGCCCCCATCTGGTTGATCTGGCCGGTCGCGACCCCCGCCACCACCTGCCGCTGCCGCGGATCGAGGATGGCCGCGAGCGGGTCGCCGTCGAGGGCCACCAGCCGCTCGGCCACCCGCATCGCGGCCGGCATTCCCGCCTGTTCGGGGCCCTGCGAATCGTCCTCCGCCGGCGGCGCGGCCGAGAGCAGCGCCACGACGGCGTCGTGCTGCTTCTGGGTGAAGCCGGCCTGTTCGTCGATGGCCGCGAGCCCGGCTGTCACCACGGCCTGCCAGCGGCAGGCGGCCCGGCCCTGCATCACGGATGAATATTTTTTCGCCTGCGGCTCGTCGAGCGTGCCCAGCAGCACCTTCGCCAAGAGCGACTCGGGGCCGCCGGCGGACTGGAGAAGCTGCCGGCAACGCAAGGCATCCTGCTGGGCCTGGTTCACCGCCTGCTGGCCCGCCTCGTCGAAGCCTCCGTGACGGGGATCCATCTTGATGGTGCGGCCGACGTGCCGGGCGCGGGCCTCGGTGATCGCGTCGGCGAGTCGCCGCAGGTCCGATTCCATGGCCACCGTGAGCTTCTTCTTCTGCTGCTCGGAGAGGCCCACGATCCGATCCACGCGGGCGATCCGCGCCTCCGCCCGCCGCCGGACCGGCTCCAGCCGCCGCAGGACCTCGGCCCCGTTGTCGGGAGCCGGCTGGCCCTCCGCCTGCTCCGGGATGAAGTGCCCCCAGGCATTCGTGAAGACCTGGCCGTCGAACATCTGCCCCAGATCGACCGACGGCATGCCCCCGGCCCAGGGCATGTTCACGCCGGGCGCCGGCTGCTCGTCCACGACGGTGTCGTCGCCAGAAGCGCGGCCGGCGAGTTGGCCGCCGAGGGCCAGGCCGACGAGGGCCGTCGTCACGCGACGACGCGCAAGCAGGCTCATTTGGTCTCCTCCTCGGGGGCGTCCTCGGCCGGCGGCGGCGGGGCCTCGGCTTCCGCCACGCCCACTCCGACTTGCAGCTGCAGCACCTTGTCGTTGACCCTGACCTCCCTGCGGATCACGCGGCGGACGCCCGGAACGTCTTGTTCGATGATCGCGTGGCTCGCCATCCCTGCCTGCCCCGCCAGCTTGCGGGCCTCGTCGCGGGCCGCGATCCACTCGGCCTTCCGCGGCTTGCCGAGCGCCTTTTCCACGCACCGCTCCAAGCCCGGCGTGTTGCGCTCGTCCGACACCGCCATGCCCTGCTCGAGCCTGGCGACGGCCGGCCGCCAGCGGTCACGGTACGACTCGGTGAGCGTTTTCCCGAGCGCCTGCCTCTCGGCATCGTCGAGGTACGCTTCGCGATCCACCTCCGCCACGAGCGCCGCCACGACGGCCGCCTTGCGGCGCTCCTCCCGCAAACGATGCTCCGCCTCGTAGGCCGCCGCTTCCGCATCGGTGGCGTTGGCCTTGGCGGAGGCGAGCACCGCGTCGCGGATGGCCTTTTCCGTGTCGGTCGGCTTCCCCGGCGGTCGCCGGCCGGCCCCGCCCGGCCGCAACCGTCCGCCGAGCACCGCCTGAAACTGCTCCTCGACGGAACGGTCGATCGCCCCGCGGCCGGCCTCGAGCACGATGGCCCGCTGCTGCCGCTCGAGCGACGGGCAGGTCTGCCGCACGAGCGACAACTCGCGCCGCAGGACGCCCAGAGCCTGCTGCCGCAGGGTCTGGGCGAATCCCTCCGCCTGCGCCTGGAGATGCTGTCTCGCCATCTCCGCCGCATCGGCCGGCCCTTCGGGCTCGTCAACCTGCTCCGGCTCCCCGGCGACCGGTGCCGCGGCCGGCCGCTTGGCCTCGGCCTCGTCCCACCAGGGATCGCCGATCGCGTCGCCCCCGCCGTCGGCCTGGGGCCCGATCGGGTCGATCATCTGCATCTGCGGGGCGACCATCTGCTGGAGCTGGAGCTGCACAGCCACCTGGGCGATCGCGGCGGGCGCCGACGCCAAGACCAGCCCCACGACCACCACTGCGTGGCCCAGCCGGCCGCCGCGGCCCGCGGCGGAACGATTCGCAGCGACAGACGATCCGCTCATCGCCGCTCCTTCTCGAACTGGTTGAAGTACTCGTCGAGCCCCGCGCGGAACTCCTCGGGCAGGACGCGGCCCGACTGGCCCGTGCCCAGATTCCTCTCGACGTTCTCGCTGCCGCCCTTCGTCTTGTTGCCACGGCCGGCGAGAACCTCGGCCAGGGCGCTGGTCGTGCCGGTGCCGCCGCCGCCGGGGCTCGTGCCCCCGCCGCCGCCCGGGCCACCAGGCTGGCCACCACCGCCGCCGCCGCCACCACCACCACCGCCGCCACCGCCACCGGCCGAACGCGACTCGAGCAACAGCTCGATCACCTCCGTCTCAGCGGCGATCGTCTTCGCGCCGGTGTCGGGCGTCCGCAGCATGTCCGCCGCCTCGGCCATCACCTCCTCGACGTTCTCGAAGAGCTTGATCTCGTCGGCATAGGCCTGCTCGCCGTCCTCCTCCTCGAGGAGGCGGTCCACGAGGCGGACGATCCGGTCGGCCAGGTCGTCCTGCTGCTCGCCGAGCTTCTTTCCGGTCGCGGCATGCTCCTCCGCCGTCACGCCCGGCTTCGTCTGCTCGCCGACCCGCGTCTCCTCGCGGAGATTGACCTCGGCCTCCAGGATCTGCATCGCCTCGAGCACCACCTCCGGCGGCACGCTCGGACGCTGCTGACCGCCGCCACCGCCGCCGCCGCCACCACCACCTTGCGGCGGCGGCACGAGGTCGTCGGCCAGCCGGTCGAAGGTGTCGGCCCAGAACTCGGCCTGGGCGATCGACATGCCCGCCTCCTTCTTGATGTCGTCGGAGAGCGTCCGCAGGCTGCCCAGCGCGTCGAGGCCCTTCATCTCCTCGAGCACCGTGCGGAAGGCCGGCAGCTGCCGCCGTTCGAAGTAGGCCTGCATGTCGTCCATGATGTTCGAGACCTTCTCCGTCTCACGGACGTTCACCTCGGCCACCTCGCCGATCGACTTCTTCACGTCGGCCGGCTTCTGGTCCGGCTTGCCGAAGGCCGCCGCCGTCATCCCCGCGAGCTTCTCCGCGATCGTGCTCTGCTGCCGCGAGGCGAGCTTGAACCGCTTGACGAACGTGCTGCCCTCGAGGTTCGCCATCACCGCCGCCAGGTCGTCGGCCACCTTGGCGAACTCCTCGAGGAGCTTCTTCTGAGCCTCGATCGCGTCGGCGAGCAAATCCTCGACCGGCTCCTCGTCGGCGGGCGGCTCGTCGCCACCGCCGCCGCCCTGCGACGGAGGCGCCACGCCGGCCTGCGTCGTGGGCAGGCCGAGCCGGCCACCGCCGCCGCCACCGCCGCCGGCCGGCGGCTTCGCGTTCGGATCCTTGGGCTGGAGCGACGACTCGTTGTCGACGACCTGCGGCACCTGGCCCGGCGAGGGCTTGCCCTGGCCGCCGCCGCTCTCGCCGCCCTGCTCGTTTTGATCCACGCCCACCTTGGGCGACTGCGGGCCCGACTCACCGCCCGGTTCGCCCGGCTGGCCGCCGTTCTTGGGCACCTGCTTGACGTCGTCCTTCCCGGGCTCGCCGCCCGGCTGGCTGCCCTCCGCCGGCTGGGAATCGGACGGATCCTTCGGCTGCTGCTCTCCGCCCTGACCGCCCGGCTGACTGCCCTCGGCGCCCTGCGAAGGCTTACCACCGGATTGCCCCGAGCCTGGCTTGCCTTCACCTGGCTTGCCTTCACCAGGCTGACCCTCACCAGGTTGACCCTCACCAGGCTGACCCTCACCAGGCTGACCCTCACCAGGCTGACCCTCACCAGGCTGACCCTCACCAGGCTTGCCTTCACCCGGCTTGCCCTCGCCAGGCTTGCCCGGCCGGGGATCGTTCTGGGCCAGCGTGTTGTCGCCCGGCTTGCCCTGGGCCGACGCCATCCGCGCGGCCGCCGCCTGCTTCAGCAGGTCGGCCACGCTCGGCATCCGATTGTCGCCGATGTCGGCGAGCGTCTTGATGTCCTCCGCCAGCTTCTGGAGCGTCTGCGGATCGAACTCCGGATTCTTCACCGCCTCCTGCACGAGCTTCGCCCCCTCCTCGACGAGTCGCTCCATCCGCCGGGCCTGGGCCTCCTCGGCGTCCGCCTGCCGCTCGATCCGCTCGCGAGCCTCCGCGCTGCCGAGCGTCTCGGCCGGCAGCGACCGGATGTCCACGTTCTCCTTGAGCAGCCCCATCTCCCGGTCACGCACCTCGCTCGCCAGGCCCCGCCAGCGGTTGAGCTTCTCGTTGACGATCAGCGCGTGCTCCGCCCGGTCCACCACGTAGATCATCATCGGCGGCGAGTAGGCCCGCCCGCGGCCGGGCAGGTAGTCCTCCGCGAAGGCCCGCAGCACGATCGGCTGCGGCTTGATGCCCAGCGCGTCGGGGCAGAACGTCGCCGCCACCTCCAGCGAATCCGCCTCCGGCCCGCCCTGCTGCAGCAGCCGGTCGCCCTTGTCCGCGGCGACGCTCGCGTCCTCGGCGATTCCCTCCCACTCGATCCCCACCCGCCGGACACCGAAGTCGTCCCGCACGGCGACCTTGAACCGCAGCGTGTCGCTCGAAAGCAGCATGTCCCGGCCCGGCGGCACGTCCAGCGTGGTCACGCTCGGAGCCTCGTCGTCACGCGGCGCCACCACCACCACCAGCGGCTTGGCGCCCACCAGCCCGTGCGCGTCCTGCCACTCGATCGACACCCGCCGTTCCGCGGCCGCCGGCAACGCCTCCGTTCGCACCGTCGCGCCCTGCGGAGCCACCGCCGCACCGTCCACCGTCGCCGAGGACAGGTCCCGGTTGGCCGTCGCCGCCAGCGTCACCGTGCTCCCCTTCACCGGCGCCACCAGGCCGCCACGCACGTCCTGCTCGAGCACCGCCGGCCGCTTGAGATAGTCAGGCAGCCGCACCTCCGCCCGCAGACCCGTGATCTCGGGACGGAACATCGGCTTCACCACCACCCGCTGCCGGGCATCGCCCACCGCCAGCGACGCCTGGGAATCCTGCAGCTGCGGCGGCAGCGTGAACGCGTAGCGACCCTCCTCGAGATCGGCCGACAGCGGCCTCTGGCCGCCGAGCCGCACCCGCGCCCCATCGGGACGCCACCGCGTCTCGTCCGTCAGGCCGACCACCAGCGGCGCCGGCTCGCCGTGCGGCACCACCACCTCCGCCGGCAGCTTCCCCACCCGCGTGAACGTGAACCGCTCCACCGCCTTCCACGGCGACAAGAACCGCTGCCAGGCGTTCGTGGCCGCGTCCGGAACCAGCACCGCCGCCGCCACCGCCGCCGCCACCGGCAACGCCGCCAGGCCCATCCACAGCCGATGCCGCGCGTGCGGCACAGCCGCCGCGAAGTCGTACCGCGCCGACTGCGCCGCCACCTGACCCACCGCCGCCTCGCACAACGCCCGCGACCGGCCCGCCGCCGAGCCCGCACGGCCCGACGAAAACTCCCGCACGATCTCGATGATGCCCAGCAGCTGGTCGCCCATGCTCGGATACCGCCGCGCGATCAGCCGCGCCACCTGCTCCAACGCCCGGTGATTCCAGATCCACCGGTGGAACGCCAGCGGCACCACCGCGCAGCTCGACACCGCCGCCGCGAACACCGCCAGCCGCACCCACTGCGGCGTCTCCATCACCCGGTCCAGGCCGAACAGCACCGCGTAGCCCAGCAGGAAGCCGAACAACGCCCCGCACACCGCCTCGACCGCCTTCACACGCCACACCAGACGCCGGAACGCGTGCAGCCGCCGCTCCAGGTCCGCGGGCAACGAAATGCCCCGCTCCGACCCGCCGTCAAACGTCGCCGTGCTCATGATGGTCGCCCCTTCTCTTCCACAGGATGAATCAGACCAGCCCCTGACGCTTCCGCAGCACCCAGAACAGACCCAGCAAACCCACGATCGACAGCGCCACCGCCGGGTGGCTCCAGAGTTGCAGCCGCCGCACGCTCGGCGGCGGCTCCGGCAGCTTGGACAGCGATTCGATGATCGACGCGATCTCGTTCGGCGGCACGAGCCGGCCCTTCGTGACCTGCGCGATCTCGGCGAGCACCTCGGGCCGGGCCGCCCGGCCGATGCCCTCCGCCGCCTGTCCTTGGACGAAGAAGGAGGCGTCGAGCGTGTCGCCCGTCTGCTTGCACGACAGCTGCACCTCGTGCTTGCCCGGCTCGCGGGGCGTGAAGCTCGACGCGAACACGCCCCATTCGCCCTCGCCCGCCGGCGGCACGAACCGCACCGTCTCCACCGCGCCCGACGGGGCCGTGATCCGGGCGGCGACGTCGCCCCGCGAGAGCGGCTCGCCGCTCCGCTCGGCCACCCGCGAGTCGAGCGACAGCGTCTGCCCGAGCTGCGGCTGCTCCGGCGCGAAGGAGAGGCTCATCCGCTCCCCCTTGGCCATGTTCCGCCGGTAGGCCATCCAGCGGACGACCTGGCCCCAGAACCGGTAGTGGTACTTGTCCTCGACGCCCTTCCGCCACCGCCAGGCGCCGTCGGTGGCCATGTAGAGCACCTTGCCGGCGCCGTAGGTGCGGGTCACGAGCAGGGGGATGCGGCCGTATTCGTTGGCGGCGTCCTCGTGGACCGCGAGCACCTCGCTGCCCGCCTTGGCCCGGAGCACCGGACCGTACCACTGCACACCCGGCAGGCTCTCCCAGACGGCGAGGTTCTCAGCGCCCTGGTCGGCGAGCTTGGTGAGCAGGCTCTTGCGGCCCGCCTCGGTGAGCACCATCTTCCGCGGGCCGTCGCTGGTGTTGCCGTCCTTGCGGACCGCGTCGATCACCACCGGGCAGAGGTCCTCGAGCGGCGTCCCCACGAGCGACGCCTGCTCGCCCCGCCAGCCGGGGATGAAGACCAGCCCGCTGGCCTGGAACTCCACGAGCCCCTTGAGCAGCCGGCAGTCCTCCTCGGTGAGCTGGTCCGGGGCCACGCCCACGTCGCCGAGGAACACCACGTCGAACTGCGACAGGGCGTCGCGGGTGGAGGGAAACTTCTGGATGTAGTCCTTGTTGCCGCCGCCCCGCTTGGAGAGGCCCGGCTGGAAGAGCAGGCAGGTGACGTCCACGCCGGGATCGCGGGACAGGGCGTTGCGGAGGTAGCGGTATTCCCACCGCGGGATGCCCTCCACGACGAGCACCTTGAGCTTCTCCTGCCGGACGCCGATCGGCGCGGTCCGCGAGTTGTTGTCGGGGAGCAGCTCGCCGTCCTGCTTCGGCACCGTGACGGTGACCGTGTAGTCGCCCACGTCCCGCGGCGTCCAATACACCCAGTCGGTGACGGTGCCCATCGCCGGCAGGCGGACCTCCTTGCGGAGCGTCTCGCCATTGGAGGCCTTGAAATCGACCACCGCCACCCGCTCCGTGGGCAGCGACGATTGGAGGGTGAAGGGCACGCGGACCGGCTTGCCGACGACACCCACCGTCGGGCAGTCGAGGCTCATGAACTCCACGTCGGGGAGCCTGGTCTCGCTGCCCACGGCCACCGCCACCACCGGCACGCCGGCGATCCGCAGCGCCTGGGCCGCCTCCGACGGGGCCGGGCCCTTGTTCCAGTCGCCGTCGCCCACGAGCACGACGCTGCGGAGGTTCGCGAACCGCTCGATGGCGGCGGCCAGCGGCTGGCCGTAGTCGCTGCCCTCGGCGTCCGGCGCCGGCGAGAAGGGGATGACCTCCACCTGGAACCGTTCCGCGAGCGGCTTCCAGAACTCGCTGGTCGCCAGCTCGGCGACGGCGTCCCGCCTGGTCCGCGCGCCGCCGCCCGCCCCGGGCAGGAGCACGTCCTGCGTGTCCATGCTCCGCGAGGCGTCGTGGAGCACCGCGATCGCGGGCTTGTCCTTGGGCCG
>Ga0315906_10002600_pt1 | contig 24896 bp, 20 predicted proteins | sample LakEriMetagenome_4_FD_203526 | JGI IMG/M metagenome (GOLD analysis project Ga0315906, IMG submission 203526) | Freshwater fungal communities from buoy surface, Lake Erie, Ohio, United States - Buoy 2 MA122 | ecosystem: Environmental > Aquatic > Freshwater > Lake > Lake biofilm | place: USA...
CCCACCGGCAAAGTTCAAAAAGCGTGTACTTGAACCCTGGAAGGTTAAACGTACGGTACCGATTGGACCATTACGCTGTTTACCTACAATGATTTCGGCTGTCCCCTTATCGGGTGAGTCTGGGTTATAGACCTCATCTCGATATATAAACAAAATCAGGTCAGCATCCTGCTCAATTGCACCTGATTCGCGCAAGTCACTCATGACGGGACGCTTGTTAGGACGTTGTTCGAGACTGCGGTTCAACTGCGAAAGTGCAATCACGGGACAATCGAGCTCTTTGCCCAAGGCTTTAAGCGAACGACTGATTTCCGAGATTTCTGTTGCACGATTTTCTCCAGATGAGCTTGCACCCATCAACTGCAAGTAATCGATGACGATCAGCCCTAAGCGGCCGCACTGGCGCGCCAAGCGGCGTGCACGTGCGCGCACTTCTACCGAACTCAGTGCCGGCGTTTCGTCAATATAGAGTTGCGCATCCTGCATCCGCTGAACGGCATGGGTCACACGAGGCCAGTCATCTGCAAGCAGCTTACCAGTTCGCATCCGATGCTGATCAAGCATACCCACCGAGCCCAACATCCGCATCGCGAGCTGCACCGCACCCATCTCCATCGAGAATACCGCCACAGGTAAGCCATGCTCAATGGCCACGTGTTCAGCGATGTTCATCGCAAGCGAAGTCTTACCCATTGAAGGACGACCTGCCACAATGACGAGATCTCCTCCCTGTAGCCCGGAGGTCATGCGATCTAAGTCCGTGAAGCCTGTCGGCACACCTGTGACGTCAGTATTACCCTCGCGGTGATACAGCTCGTCAATCCGCTCTACAACCTCAGACAGCAAGGGCTGGATCTCACGAAACCCTGTCGTGGCTTTGGCGCCTTCTTGCGCAATTTTAAAAACTTTAGACTCGGCCTCGTCGAGCAGTTGCCGCGCCTCTTTGCCCTGCGGATTGAAGGCTGTTGCAGCAATCTCATCCGCGACGCTCACTAGCTTGCGCAACATCGAACGTTCCCGCACGATCTCAGCGTAACGACGTATGTTTGCTGCAGAGGGCGTGTTGTGTGCGAGTGCGTTTAGGTAGGCTAAGCCACCAACTTCTTCGGATTTACCGACGCTCGCAATCGACTCATGAACCGTCACCACATCCGCGGCACGTGATAAGTTAATTAGTCTGGCGATATGATGCCAAATCAATCGATGATCAAATCGATAGAAATCTTCTTCGTTTACGACATCCGTGATGCGTTCCCAAGCGGCGTTATCGAGCAAAAGGCCACCTAATACCGACTGTTCCGCCTCGACCGAGTGAGGGGGAACGCGCAGGTATTCCAACTGAGGATCAGGTGCATTATTCATCTGGTAATGATAACCGTAAGGCATCGGTGACGTACAAGAATCCTCTGATATCTCGGCCGGGAAGACACTTTAGTAACCATCCAAGATATTTTTGAATACACGCCATGGCCGCGGAGATTCTCTGTAAAGCTTCTTTGACCGACGGATCGGGGTTCGCTGCAAGGTAAGCCTGAAGCAGGCGTAGCGATAAGTCTTGACGCTCAGTGATGCCAAACTGCCTACCCCTCAGCCCAGCCATTGAGGAAACCATCTGATAGACGTCATAGGCCTGCCCCAAAGGTCGGGACAAGGCTTCGCCTATATTTTCCTCGAAGTCGATCCTTGTCAGAGTAGCCCCCTCGCACATCAGGTTTCGGAGTTGCGCTCCACCATGCACGAAACCAGCACGATGAAACGCCGCTAAATCCTGGGCTGCACGATCCATCCAGATTAAGCGTGCGGCGGGCGTGTCAATCCGGATAAGATAAGGCAAGTCTTGGCCGACATACTCGAGCACTAAAACATCGGGCGTATGCCTCCAAACATTTGGCACTCGCCACCCATGTCGGGATAAAAACTCAAGCTTTCGTGCCTCATCGCCAAGCGTTGTCTGCATGAGTACATTAACGCGCGGCCGCTCTCCCAACACCAGCCAGCACAGACAAGACAACACCCACGCCCGCACATAGTGCACTGCGTACATCAGCTTGTCTGCGAACTTAGGCCTTCGCAATTTAACAACGCAGCGGTGCCCGTCGATATCGACAAAGTGCACTGAGGAAGGCTCAGAGGCATGCTCTGCAAGCCATTGGGTAAGCGCGCGCTGAAACGAAAGATCAGAGTTAAGCATCACGTTGTATTAAAAATCAAAAAGCCGGCTCAAGCCGGCTTTTTGATGGGTTCTATGCGAACTTAAACCAGATCGCCAACCACGACGACCGTAATGCTACTCACAACATCTGGATGCAAGGAAACTTGCACTGGGAATTCACCAACAGTCTTGAGTGGACCTTCAGGCAGACGCACTTGCGCTTTTTCAATGCCACCAAAGCCGGCAGCAACCAAACCAGTCGCAATGTCCATGTTGGTCACGGACCCAAACAGGCGACCATCCACCCCAGCTTTCTGGGTGATGCTCAACGAGAAGCTTTCCATACGCTGGCCAAGTGCTTGGGCAGCAACCAGTTTTTCAGCTTGAGCTTTTTCGAGCTCAGCGCGTCGGAGTTCGAACTCTTTGAGAGCAGTCTCGGTCGCCCGACGTGCTTTTTTCTGAGGGATCAGGAAGTTGCGGGCGTAACCATCACGCACGCGCACGACTTCACCGAGATTCCCTACGTTAACGACTTTTTCGAGAAGAATGATTTGCATAGTAGGCCTCGGGATCAGTTGTGGTTGTCAGTGAAAGGCAACAGAGCCAAAAAGCGAGCACGCTTGATTGCTGAGTCGAGTTGACGCTGATAAATAGCCTTGGTACCAGTCAGACGAGCAGGAATAATCTTGCCGTTTTCCTGAATGAAGTCACGCAGTGTGTCGAGATCTTTGTAATCGATTTCATCAACACCAGCGGCGCTAAAGCGACAAAACTTACGACGCTTAAAAAGCGGATTTTGTTGAGTGAACTTCTTTTTTTCTTTGCGTTTACCGAAGAAAGCCATGATATGCCCTATTCAAATTTGTTCGATGCGCTGCGCATGCAGCCTAAATTTTTGAGAATCTTTTCTAACCGGTGCCAGAAATCCTTGAACGTTTACTGAGCGCCCTAAACTTATTGTGTGAGTCATCTGTGCTAGGTCTGCCATCGCAACTACCGTAATACCGAGGGTAACGCGACGAGGCTGGCCTGCTTCGATCACTTCGGATTCATGTGAGAGTAAGAATTCGAGAACTGGAACCCCAGATGGTGTGTACCTTAAGGGAAAAAGCTCTGCGATCTGCCCCTGCACTTCAAGCCGATTCACAACAAATCCGGATTACTCAACGTCGTCGGACATCGACTCAGCTGATGCCTTACGCGCCTCATCGCGCTCGACCTGCTTCATCATGAGCGAAGGCTCAGTTTGAGCAGCTTTGGTCTTGATGACAAGGTGACGCAACACGGCATCGTTGTAACGGAAAGAATGTTCGAGTTCGTCGAGCGTTGCCTGACCGCACTCAATGTTGAAGCACAAATAGTGCGCTTTCACGAGTTTTTGAATTGGGTAAGCCAGTTGACGACGACCCCAGTCTTCTGTGCGGTGAACTTTACCGCCTTGGGTCGTCACTAACGCTTGATAGCGCTCAACCATCGCGGGCACTTGCTCGCTTTGGTCTGGGTGAACGATAAAAACAATTTCATAATGGCGCATGCAATGCACTCCTAAGGATGTCCGGCGCCCTGTATGAAGACAAAACGCCGGGGACAGCCCGCCAGAGCCAAATATTGGCTGGTCGAGCAAGAAAGCCTTGTATTTTCGCGTATTTACGCTTGGAACGCAAGTTAGCTGAGAAAACGAGTTCGTATCGAACGCTCAATACCAGCGGCATCCAGACCAACACTCGCCAACAGTGCACCCTGCTCGCCATGATCGATAAAGCGGTCAGGAAGGCCCAGCTGAAGAACAGGGCAAACGACCCCTGCTGCATTAAGAGCTTCTGTCACGGCACTTCCCGCCCCACCCATAAGTGCCCCCTCTTCTAGGGTCACTAAACCTCGATGCTCTGAGGCCATCTGCAACACCAAAGCGGTGTCAAGTGGCTTCACAAAACGCATATCCACAACCGTGAGGTCTAATACCTCAGCAACTTTTAGCGCCGCCGGCAGCAAAGTGCCAAACACCAACACAACAAGATCCTTGCCCTGCCGACGCACAATCCCCCGTCCCACAGGGACGGTATCTAAGCCCGCCGAAATGATTGCACCAGCGCCAGAGCCCCGCGGGTATCGAACGGAAGCCGGACCGGGGTGCTGATAACAGGTGCTCAGCAGCAGACGGGTTTCGTTTTCATCTGAAGGGGTCGCGACCACCATGTTCGGGATGCAACGCAGAAAGGCAATATCGTAATTTCCAGCGTGCGTTGCACCATCAGCCCCCACGAGTCCCGCACGATCTAAGGCAAACGTCACATCGAGATCTTGTAGCGCGACATCGTGTATCAGTTGGTCGTAGCCACGCTGCAAAAACGTTGAGTAAATCGCCAGCACCGGCTTCTGCCCCTCACAGGCCAAACCTGCAGCGAAGGTCACCGCGTGCTGCTCGGCAATACCCACATCAAAATAGCGCTTGGGGAAGCGTTTTTCGAACTCCACCATGCCACTACCTTCGCGCATCGCGGGTGTCACACCGGTTAGCCTGGGATCATGCTCGGCCATATCGCATAACCAGGACCCAAATACTTGCGTAAAGGTCGTCTTGGGTGCTGCAGCGGGTTTCTGAATGCCCACTGCTGGATCAAACTTTCCGGGGCCATGGTAGAGCACAGGATCCGCTTCAGCCAGCTTATAACCCTGCCCTTTCTTTGTTACGACATGCAAAAACTGCGGTCCCTTCAAAGCACGCATATTTTGTAATGTCGGGATTAAGGCGTCCAAATCGTGCCCATCAATGGGCCCGACATAATTAAAGCCCATTTCCTCGAACAGGGTGGCTGGCGTCACCATCCCTTTTGCGTGTTCTTCAAAGCGGCGTGCCAACTCGAGCACGGGTGGCACATGTTGCAACACAGCGCGCCCCATGTTTTTAGCAGCCGCGTAAAACTGACCGGACATGAGACGAGCGAAATAGCGATTGAGCGCGCCTACCGGCGGCGAGATCGACATGTCGTTGTCATTCAAAATCACCAGCAAATTAATGTCGGGCGTCACACCCGCGTTATTCATCGCCTCAAACACCATGCCCGCTGACATCGCGCCATCTCCGATCACGGCAATGTGCTGACGCGATACACCTGCATTACGAGATGCTACGGCCATGCCGAGCGCTGCAGAAATCGAGGTGGATGAATGCGCCGTGCCAAAGGCGTCGTACTCGGACTCGCTGCGCTTGGGAAATCCGGAGATACCACCAAACTGGCGCAGGCCGGCCATCTGCTCTTTACGACCCGTCAAAATCTTGTGCGGATAGGACTGATGACCCACGTCCCAAATAATGCGATCGTGCGGCGTGTCGTAAACGTAGTGCAACGCGACGGTCAACTCAACCGTTCCGAGATTCGAAGATAGATGCCCGCCAGTCCGCGAGACCGACTGCAGCACAAATCCACGTAACTCATCGGCTAGTTGTTGGAGGCCACGCCGATCCAACCCTTTTAAGTCAGACGGACGGTGAATTCGATTTAGTAAATCTGTTGACATAGCGCTCAATCAGTTTGTTCGTATCGGATCACAACCATTAGTGATCACGCAACACAATAAAGTCTGCTAACCCACCCAACAAGGTGGCCGTATCGCCTAGCGGCAACAAGGCCTGGCGTGCCGTTTGATGCAATGAGGAGGCGAGCGACTGCGCGCCCTCTAACCCCATCAGGGTCACATACGTGGGTTTGTTTGCGGCAGCATCTTTGCCTGCCGTTTTACCAAGCTTGGCCGTATCAGTGGTCACATCTAATACATCGTCCACCACTTGAAACGCCAAACCAATCGCACTGGCATAGTCGTCTAAGCAGCGTTCTTGCGTCGCCTGCGCACCCGCCACAAGCCCTCCGAGCTTTACGCTCGCCGCGAGTAGAGCCCCGGTTTTAAGCAAGTGCATTTGTTGCAACTCTTGCTGAGATAAGGTTTTACCTACGCTTGCCAAATCAATCGCCTGACCGCCCGCCATTCCAAGACTGCCAGCCGCCTGTGCCAACAGCCGCGTTGCTCTCACGACCGCTTCCGGGGCCAGGGGCATTTGCGCTAACAAATCAAAAGCAAGCGGTTGCAAGGCATCGCCCGCCAATAACGCCGTTGCTTCATCATATTGCACATGCAGGGTCGGACGTCCTCGGCGCAGCATGTCATCGTCCATGCACGGCAAGTCATCATGCACCAGCGAATAGGCATGTACAAGTTCGACTGCTGCTGCTGCACGATCCAACGACTCATTAATGTCACTGGTCACGGCCCCCGGACGCACACCCGCGTACCCGGCCGCATACACTAGCGCGGCACGCACCCGTTTGCCTCCGCCTAGCACGGCATAACGCATTGCTTGGTGGAGCCGGGCAGGTACTTGGTCGGCTGGAGGCAGCAAACGCTCGAGCACCTGCTCGATATGCTGCGCACGCTCGGTGAGCCAACTCGTCAAGGCACTTTCTGCCACCATCATGACGCTTCGCGATCCAATCCCTCAAAGGGCTTGAGCATCCCAGACTCAAGCACCTTGACCTGTTGCTCGGCCTGCGCCAGGCGCTCTTGGCAGATGCGTGTCAAGGCCACCCCGCGGCGATAAGCTGCCAGGGACTCTTCGAGCGGTAACGTGCCTGACTCCATCGATGCCACAAGCGCCTCAAGTTGCAAAAGCGCAGTTTCGAAGTCTTGAGGCAGAGTCGGATCAAGATCCTCGCGATCAGACGCCGTTAGTTCGGCCACAGATTTGTTAGCTTTGGGCAAGCAAAACTCCGTTCAGGGCTGGGTTAAAGATTAACCTGACAATAGGCAAGCTATCTATTGTACGAGAACATCGCCCGCCCAACCCTTGGGGTACAATCGTTTTTTTATGGTGATCGGCCAATCCGATTTTTCTTCGCGCCAGTACGGTAATGTCCGTCCTGGCATTTTTATCCGTGCGGAGGGAATCATGACCGACATTGGTCGGATGGCGCATTTGGCGCCCGCTCGCACACAGCTAGACGTTAGCGCGTACTTTGACCCCGCGCTATTTGCCCGCGAGCAAGCAAGTATTTTTAAACAGTCCTCTACCTATGTTGGACATCAAAAGGGTGTGCCCAACCGGGGAGACTGGCGTACGTTGTCCCATGAAAACAATGGGCGGGTGCTCGTTCGTGCAGAGTCTGGTGTTGAACTCCTATCAAACGTTTGTCGACACCGTCAAGCATTGATGCTTGGTGGCACAACCGGTAATGTGGGGGGGCATGCGAATACCCATGGCAACCTTGTGGGTACTGGCGGCAATATCGTCTGCCCCTTGCACCGCTGGACCTACGATAAGCAAGGCCACTTGCTTGGGGCCCCTCAGTTTGACGATAAGCCTTGCCTGAATCTTGAACGCTTTTCAATTAAAGACTGCCATGGGCTGCTCTTTGAGGGCCCACGCGATCCAGTCGCGGACATTGGCAAACTGTTTGCCCGTCCGGAGTTCGACTTCTCGGACTACGTACTGGATCACGTCGAAGTTCACCAGTGCAATTACAACTGGAAAACCTTTATTGAGGTTTACCTAGAGGATTACCACGTCGCCCCCTTCCACCCCGGGCTAGGTCATTTTGTGACTTGCGATGACCTATCGTGGGAATTTACCGACCAATACAGTATGCAACGTGTTGGGGTGCATCAGGCCCTGTCGCAACCCGGCACGCCCGCCTACAAGGTATGGCATGACAAACTGATGCAATTCCGCCGCGGGCAGGCCCCTGACTTCGGAGCCGTCTGGGTAACGTATTTTCCGACGCACATGATCGAGCTTTATCCACACGTGCTCGTGTTGTCGACGCTCTACCCGAAGTCACCACAAGAAACGGTCAATATTGTCGAGTTCTATTACCCAGAAGAGATCGCTCTCTTTGAGCGCGAGTTCGTGGAAGCGCAGCGCGAGGCCTACATGGAAACTGCAGTAGAAGACGACGAAATCGCTGAGCGGATGGACGCAGGACGCTTGGCCTTGCTCAAGCGAGGTGTCAGTGAAACAGGCCCCTACCAATCTCCAATGGAAGATGGGATGCAACATTTCCATGAGTGGTATCGCAACACCCTCGGTGCGAGCCCCGGGAACTCTTTGCCAGACTGAGCGTCCAAGCGATATGATCACGCAATCGACGCAGAGATTTCTGATCGGTGCGCCTCATAACCCTATGGTCATTGTGTGTTTAACTTTTAATTTGAGATCATGAAACGAATCATCTTGTTTTTAGTGACTAACCTCGCTGTCATGCTGGTGCTTAGCGCTACGCTGAGCATTCTGGGCGTTAACCGCTTCATGACCGAGCAGGGCCTGAACCTCCCGATGCTGCTGATCTTCTCTTTGATCGTCGGCTTTACCGGCTCGTTCATCTCACTGTTGATTAGCAAACCCATGGCGAAATGGAGCACTGGCGCCCAGATCATCGATCCGCAGGCGCCTGGCGGCCCACGCGAGTCTTGGCTCGTGGACACGGTGCATCAACTCGCTGACCGGGCTGGTATTGGCCGGCCAGAGGTTGCCATCTACGAGGGTGAGCCAAACGCCTTTGCAACGGGTGCGTTCAAGAACGATTCCCTCGTTGCCGTCTCAACAGGACTGTTGGACAGCATGACCGAAGAAGAAATCTCGGCAGTGTTGGCACACGAAGTCGCTCACATCGCGAACGGCGATATGGTGACCCTGACGCTTATTCAGGGCGTGGTCAACACCTTTGTGGTTTTCCTGGCTCGCGTGGTCGGTTACTTCGTCGACCGAGTCGTGCTCAAGAACGAGCGCGGGATGGGCATGGGCTACTACGCAACGGTGATTGTGTGTGAGATCGCCTTCGGTGTCGCTGCGAGCTTAATCGTGGCCTGGTTCTCGCGTCAGCGCGAGTACCGAGCCGACGCTGGCTCAGCTCAGTTACTGAACTCGCGTGAGCCTATGATCCGTGCGCTAGCTCGTTTGGGTGGAATCACTCCAGGCGAACTGCCAAAAAGCTTTGAAGCGTCGGGCATTACTGGTGGTGGCGGCTTGGGCGCGATGTTCGCCACGCACCCGCCCATCAACGCACGGATTCAAGCCTTGCAAAACATGCGAGTGGTCTAAACCTTAACGCTCCCGGGCGGCAGGCGCCTGGGAGCGCTAGTGCGCCTGCTCCCAGTTAGGTCCCACACCCACTTCTGCGACAAGTGGGACCTTCAAGGCAGCTACATCGCACATCAAACTCGGTAATTTCATTCGAATTTGCTCCAACTCCTGCTGCGGCACATCCAGTACGAGTTCATCGTGGACCTGCATCACCATCTTTGTCTGCAAGCCTTCTGCTTTGAGCCAGTCCTGCACCGCCACCATCGCCAGCTTAATTAGGTCAGCTGCTGTGCCTTGCATTGGCGCATTGATGGCAGCGCGCTCAGCACCCGCTCGTCTTGCGCCTGCTGCGTTGATATCGGCTAGCCACAAACGGCGACCAAACACGGTTTCGACATAGCCTTGGGCATGCGCAAGCGTGCGGGTCTCGGCCATGTACTGCGCAACACCTGGGTAGCGCGCGAAGTAGCGGTCGATATAAGACTGCGCCGCATCGCGCGTGATGCCCAGATTACTCGCCAAACCAAATGCACCCATCCCGTAAATCAAGCCAAAATTAATCGCCTTAGCCGCTCGACGTTGCTCGGAGGACACCTCGGCCAGGCTTACGCCAAACACTTCAGAGGCGGTCGCCCGATGGATATCTTCGCCAGCAGCAAAAGCCCGCTGTAAATTCGCATCGTTCGACACGTGCGCCATCACGCGCAATTCAATTTGCGAATAGTCTGCAGAGACAATCACACCCCCACTTGCGACAAAGGCCTCACGCACGCGACGACCTGCCTCAGAACGCACAGGAATATTTTGTAAGTTAGGCTCGGACGACGCCAAGCGGCCTGTAATGACCGCAGCCTGCGCATAGTGCGTGTGCACCCTACCCGTTGTCGCATTGACCATACGGGGCAATTTATCGGTGTAGGTCGACTTCAGTTTGGCTAAGCTACGATACTCAAGTAAGACTTGCGGCAAAGGATAGTCTTCAGCCAGCTTGGTTAACACTTCCTCGTCCGTGGAAGGAGCGCCTCCAGCAGTCTTGCGCACCACCGGCAACTGCATTCGACCGAAAAGAATCTCACCTAACTGTTTTGGAGAGTTCAAATTAAAGGGCTGACCCGCCAATGTGTAGGCACGCTGCTCGAGCTCGAGCATCTCTTGCCCAAGCACATGGCTTTGCCGCCCAAGTTCAACTGAGTCGATCTTGACACCTGTGCGTTCGATTTCAAACAAGACACGCGATACCTTCATCTCAAGCTGATAAACGAACTCGAGCTTCGGATCATTCTTGACTTGTGGCCGCAGCACCTCGTGCAGTCGCAACGTGAAGTCAGCGTCTTCGCAGGCGTATTGCGTCGCGCGTTCAAGATCAACTTCATCAAAACAGATCTGATGCGCACCCTTGCCGCACAACTCCTCGAAGGTGACACCCTTCACACCTAAATAGCGTTGACCTAACTCGTCTAACCCTACGCCTCGGTGAGATTCCAACACATATGCTTGCAACATGGTGTCATCCGCCACACCTTGGAGGTCAATCCCCTCATTAGCAAAAATGTGCGTGTCATATTTTGCGTGATGCAATAACTTGGTCGATGCGGTGTCCTCTAACCAAGACTTCATTTTGGCTAGAACTTCAGTGCGGGGCAGCTGATCCTGCGCCTGTGTGCCACGATGCGCCACAGGAATATAGCAAGCTTGCCCAGGAGCCACGCTGAGCGAAATTCCGACTAATCTTGCTTGCAGAGGCTCGAGCGACGTCGTCTCCGTGTCTAACGCAACACATGCTGCGGACCGCGCACGATCCAGCCAACGTTGCAGCGCCTCCCAATCTGTCACCATCTCGTATTTTGTTTGTGCAGGGGCCGCTGGCCGAACCGCTTCAGGCGCGACACGTGTATCGCCCGCCGGAACCCGCGACTCCTCGCCAGTTAGCTCTCGCAACCACGACCGAAAACCGTAACGTTCGAATAAGGCAATCAAATCGTCGCGCTGTGGTGGCTTGGGCGTCAGCACAGCGATTTCGGGTACCTCGGCTACGAGATCACAATCCGTCTTGACCGTGAGTAGCTCGCGCGTCAAGGGGAATTGACTAATTGCCGCACGTAAATTTTCGCCAGCAACACCCTTAATCTCTTGTGCGCGTTCCACGAGCGCCTCGACCGAGCCGTATTCTTCGATCCACTTCGCAGCCGTTTTAGGGCCAACTTTTTGGACACCTGGCACGTTATCGACCGTATCACCGACAAGCATGAGGTAATCCACGATGCGTTCAGGGGAAACCCCAAATTTTTGATAGACCGCAGGCGGGTCTAGCCGCTCGCCTGACATCGTATTGACCAAGGTGACATGCGAGGTCACAAGTTGCGCCAGGTCCTTGTCGCCCGTGGAGATGATCGTATGCACATCATGCGTCGTTGCCCATTGTGCCAAGGTGCCGATCACATCGTCTGCTTCAACGCCCTGTACGCCTAAAACGGCCCAGCCCAAGGCACGCACGGCGGCATGGATGGGCTCAATCTGACTGGCGAGTTCAGTCGGCATAGGTGGGCGATGCGACTTGTACTCTGGATACAAATCATCCCGGAAGGTCTTACCCTTGACATCAAAGACACAGGCGGCATAGTCAGCCTTATAGTCTTGGATCAGTTTGCGCATCATATTGACTACGCCGTATATTGCACCTGTGGGTTCTCCTTGCGCGTTGCGCAAATCGGGCATGGCATGAAACGCCCGATAGAGGTAACTCGATCCATCCACTAGCAATAAGGTTTTTTTCATGGGCTACAAAAAAGAATTGGTTTCGCCGATCACTGAGCAGGCAACCCAAATTATGTCAGAGATGGTGCACGCCGCAGAGACTTTAGCCTCCATCGGCCCCGCAATCAGTATTTTTGGTAGTGCTAGGATTAAGCGTGACTCGCCCTATTTCACCCTGAGCGAGACGATAGCCGCGCAACTCGCCAAAGCGGGCTTCGCTATTATCGCAGGCGGAGGCCCGGGAATCATGGAAGCCGCAAACAAAGGGGCTTTTGAGGCGGGTGGCGCAAGCATCGGCTTGCACATCACCTTACCAAAGGAAGCCAAGCGTAATGAGTACCTGACAACCAGCTTGGCCTTTCGGCACTTTGTGTCGCGCAAATCGACTTTTTTTATGCACAGCGCGGGATATGTCGTCCTACCAGGCGGTTTTGGCACGCTTGATGAGTTATTCGAAGCGGTCACCCTGATGCAAACGGGGAAAATCCCCACCGTGCCGGTAATTCTAGTCGGACAAGTGTTCTGGGGCGGGTTGATGGACTGGATTAAGGAGCAACTCGAACAAAGCGGGTTGGTCAACAATCTGGCTGGCATGCACTTCTTTATCGAAGATGATCCAGCACGCATTGCCGAACATTTCAAAATATTCTTTGCACAGCACCCTGACTTACTAAAGCAACAACCCAATAAGCCCGTATGAAGCCAATGGACATTTGCGTTTAATCAAGCACGCTTGTCGCGCTTGGCAGTAAATTGAAACAGTCTCTTAATTATTCAAATAGGTCACACCATGGATCGCGCAGTTTTCCCGATGAAATTAAATAACCCTGAGCTGCTCCGCACGCAGTCGTATATCGATGGCAAGTGGGTGGATGCGTCGGATGGCGCCGAGTTCGCCGTCGATAATCCAGCCACTGGCAGCAACATTGCTCATGTGAGTAACTTAGGCGCCAAGCAAGCCGAGCAGGCTATTGCAGCGGCAAGCCGCGCGTTCCCGGCATGGCGGGCGCGCACGGCCAAAGAGCGCTCGAATATTCTGCGCAAATGGTTTGATCTGATCATCGCGCATACCGATGATCTCGCTCGCATCATGACGCTGGAGCAAGGCAAGCCCTTCGCTGAAGCCAAGGGCGAGATTGCCTATGGCGCTTCCTTTGTTGAGTGGTTTGCCGAGCAAGCCAAACGCGTCATGGGCGACACGATTTCTGCTCCACTCGCGACCAATCGCATGTTGGTATTACGCGAGCCGATCGGAGTTTGTGCAGCCATTACGCCTTGGAACTTTCCCAATGCGATGATCACCCGCAAAGTCGCGCCTGCCATTGCCGCGGGTTGCACGATCGTGCTCAAGCCCGCGGAGCAAACCCCTCTCTCAGCGTTGGCTCTCGCTGTGCTTGCGGAGCAAGCTGGCATTCCACCGGGGGTGCTCAACATCATCACCGCTGACAGTGATAACTCCATCGCGATCGGCAAAGTACTTTGCGCAAGCCCGGTCGTTCGTAAAGTCACTTTCACGGGATCCACACCCGTGGGCCGGATCCTGATGCAACAAAGTGCCTCTAGTATTAAAAAAATGTCTCTGGAACTTGGCGGACACGCCCCCTTCATTGTGTTTGAAGACGCTGATCTCGATGCAGCCATCGAGGGCGCGATGATTTCAAAATATCGCAACGCTGGCCAAACCTGCGTTTGTACCAATCGCTTTTACGTTCATGCGAAAGTCTATGACAGCTTCGTTGAAAAGCTTGCTGCACGTGTATCAGGCACGCTCTCTGTCGGAGAAGGCTTTGAAGACAAAGTGACCACAGGTCCACTCATAGACGATGCCGCAATCGCTAAGGTGCAAGAGCATGTAGCAGACGCGATTGCAAAAGGCGCAAAGGTAGTCACCGGCGGGGCTGCACATAGCCGTGGTGGTAGATTCTATCAACCGACTGTGCTGGCCAATATCAATGAAGATATGTTGTGCATGCGTGAAGAGACGTTCGGACCGGTCGCACCCGTCGTCAAATTCACAGATGAGGCTGAAGTCATTCGCTTGGCGAACAACACAGACTATGGTTTAGCTTCGTACTTCTATAGTCGAGACATCGGCAGAATCTTTCGGGTCGCAGAAGCGCTCGAGTACGGGATGGTCGGTGTCAATACCGGCTTAATTTCGAACGAAATGGCGCCCTTCGGCGGCGTCAAGCAGTCAGGGCTTGGTCGCGAAGGGTCTGTCTATGGCATGGACGACTTCATGGAAATGAAGTACGTCTGTTTGGGTGGAATTTAAGCGCCAGGGAACCCGGCGCTTAACTCGTTAAGCGCCTTCCCTAGACATCTTCTTGCGCTCGTGCTCTTTCAGGTAGCGCTTGCGCAAACGGATACTCTTTGGGGTGACTTCCACAAGCTCATCGTCGCTGATGAACTCAACGGCATACTCCAAACTGCAATCGACGGGCGGAACCAAGCGAACAGCCTCATCCGTGCCTGAGGCGCGAACGTTGGTCAACTGCTTGCCTTTGATCGGATTCACGACCAAGTCATTATCACGGCTGTGGATACCAATGATCATGCCTTCGTAGACTGGATCATTATGCGACACAAACATGCGACCACGATCTTGCAATTTCCACAGCGCATAGGCCACAGCAGCGCCATCGTCTTGGCTAATTAACACGCCATTGCGACGCTCGCCAAGCAGGCCGTCTTTGACGGGGCCATACGCATCAAAAGTATGGCTCATCAACCCATTACCGCGCGTCATGGTCATGAAGTCGCCCTGAAAACCAATCAGTCCGCGGGCGGGCACGCGATACTCGAGACGCGTACGACCGCGACCATCGCTGACCATATCGAGCAGTTCTGCTTTACGCATACCGAGCTCTTCCATCACGCCGCCCTGCGTGTTGTCTTCAAGATCAATACTCAAGTTCTCATAGGGCTCAAGCTTGACGCCATTTTCTTCTTTGAACACCACACGAGGACGCGATACCGCCATCTCGTAGCCTTCGCGACGCATCGTCTCAATCAGAATCGTCAAATGTAGTTCGCCACGACCAGACACTTCAAACACCGTGTCGTCGTCGGTCTCACGTACACGCAAGGCCATGTTGGACTTGAGCTCACGATCCAGACGCTCACGTATCTGACGGCTCGTCACATATTTGCCTTCGCGTCCTGCCAGAGGGCTTGTATTCACCATGAAGTTCATCGTGAGCGTAGGCTCATCGATTTTAAGAAGCGGAAGACCTTCTACTTTGTCAGGCGAGCAAATGGTTGTACTGATACCGATGTCTTCAATACCGTTGACCAGCACGATATCACCCGCGATCGCGTCTTCAACGACTTCGCGCTCTAGGCCTTTGAACTTCAATACTTGATTAATACGACCTTTAAACGGCACACCATCGGGGCCATTCACACACAGCACATCCATGCCAGTTTTGATACGTCCACGACGAATTCGGCCGATGCCGATTTTGCCAACATAGGAGCTGTAATCGATCGAGGAGATCTGCAGCTGCAAAGGCGCCTCAGGATCATCTTCGCGCATGGGCACATGCTCAAGAATTGCATTGAACAGTGGGCGCATATCACCTTCGCGCACGTCTTCGGTTAGACCCGCATAACCGTTCAGGCCAGACGCATATACGATCGGGAAATCTAACTGCTCCTCTGTCGCACCGAGCTTATCGAACAGTTCAAAGGTCGCATTGATCACAAAATCGCAACGCGCACCTGGACGATCCACCTTATTAATCACCACGATTGGCTGCAGACCAAGAGCCAAAGCCTTTTTGGTCACAAAACGCGTTTGTGGCATCGGACCTTCCACGGCGTCGACCAACAACAGCACGCCGTCAACCATCGACAGTACACGCTCGACTTCGCCACCAAAATCGGCGTGTCCGGGCGTATCAACGATATTGATGTGTGTGCCCTCGTACTCGACGGCACAGTTCTTGGAGAGAATCGTAATGCCACGCTCTTTCTCAAGATCGTTAGAATCCATGACTCGCTCGGTCATCCGCTCGTTAGACCGGAAAGTTCCGGACTGACGCAGAAGCTGATCGACCAATGTGGTTTTGCCGTGGTCAACGTGGGCAATAATCGCAACGTTACGCAATGCGCGTGACATACAAGTCCTTTAGTGAAGTGAAACTACATTTTTTGCTGGAGGCACCAAGCCTTCAGGTAAATCATTCATCGCAATTAACTTGGACTCGGGTGCTTCCATCGTTTGCAGTGCTTCAAGCTCAATCGCTGCATCCAACAGAAAGGGCCCCACACGAGTCCGGCGAAGAGCCGACAAGTGTGCATAACAACCCAACACACGTCCAATGTCCTGCGCGAGCGTTCGAATATAGGTCCCCTTAGTGCAGTGGACGTGGATATTCGCGCTTGTTGGCGTCGCCTCCAATAACTCGATACCTCGAATCGTAATTTCGCGAGGTTCACGCTCGAGTACGATTCCTTGACGTGCATATTCGTACAACGGCTTGCCATCGCGTTTTAGGGCCGAAATCATCGGAGGAATCTGCAGCTGCGTCCCGACAAAGGAATCTAAAACAGTATTAAGACGCTCTTGTGACACGCCCTCAAAATCAGCTGCGGCTTCATTGACCACTATTCCAGTCAAATCACCTGAGTCAGTTTCCCGACCAAAGGCGATGGTCGCCAGATAACTTTTATCGGCATTCAACATCGCACCGGAAATCTTGGTCGCGCGCCCCATACAACACACTAGGAGCCCGGTCGCAAACGGATCAAGCGTGCCGGTGTGGCCTGCCTTTTGCGCATCCATGGCACGCTTGGCCCGCTGCAAGGCATGATTACTCGACAAACCAACCGGCTTGTCCAGCAACAACACTCCATCGAGCACGCGCCCGCGTTTTTTAGCCATCGTCTATTCCAGAAACGACAGCCCCTTAAGGCTTGTCCTCGGGCTCGTCAGGCACACCGGCATACTGGCCGGGCAAATTTGCTTGATCAATCAGTGCAGACATTTCAATGCCACGCTTGAGCTGAGGATCATGAAAAAAGCGCAAAGTCGGCACGGTGTGTATGTGCAACAACTTATAGAGCTGCGAATGAAACCACCCTGCTTTTTCATTTAATAGTGCGGCAGCCAGCTCAGGCTCACCACCTAGCACAGTGAAGTAAACCTTGGCATGCGCATAATCAGTTGTGAGCTCTATCCCAGAAACCGTAATCAGACCCACGCGACTCATATCGATTTCGCGTTGAATGATAATGGCCAGATCCTTTTGAATCTGGTCAGCCAGTCTTAAATTACGACCGGGTGCGGTTTTTTGCTTATGGCGGCTCATGGATTTGGCTTACAGCGTACGGGCCACTTCCCTGATTTCGAAGATCTCAAGCTGATCACCCACTTGCAGATCATTGTTACCACGCAGTGTTACACCGCAATCAAAGCCCGACTTCACTTCGCGCACATCATCCTTGAAACGACGCAAGGACTCCATATAGCCGGTCCAGTGCACAACGTTATTGCGCAACAGACGCACTTGAGAGTCACGACGCACCAAACCATCGGTCACCATACAACCGGCGACAGTACCAATACGCGAAATCGTGTAGACCTCACGAATCTCTACCATCCCAATGATTTCTTCGCGCTTCTCGGGCGCAAGCATTCCCGACATGGCCAGTTTGACCTCGTCGACTGCGTCATAAATGATGTTGTAGTAACGAATATCTACGCCGTTGGCTTCTGCGAGCTTCTTCGAGCTGGCATCCGCACGAACGTTAAAGCCGATCATCACTGCACCAGACGCAATTGCCAAGTTGACGTCGCTTTCAGAGATACCGCCCACCGCTGCGTGCACAACTTGTATGCGCACTTCTTCGGTTGACAGTTTCACAAGCGACTGCACCAACGCTTCTTGCGAGCCCTGCACGTCCGTCTTCACAATCAAGGACAAAGTTTGTGAACCCTCGGCGATATTTTCGAACATCGATTCGAGCTTAGCGGCCTGTTGACGTGCCAACTTAACATCGCGGAATTTACCTTGGCGGAACAGTGCGATTTCACGTGCACGTCGCTCATCAGCCAAAGACATCACCTCATCACCGGCCGCTGGCACCTCAGTCAAACCCTGGATTTCAACAGGAATCGACGGACCAGCAGATTGGATTGGCTTGCCATTTTCGTCAAGCATGGCGCGCACACGACCGTAGCTGGCACCGGCCAGCACGACATCACCGCGATGCAAGGTACCGCTTTGTACGAGGATTGTCGCCACAGGACCACGACCTTTATCTAGCCGCGCTTCGATCACGATACCTTTTGCAGGTGCGTCAATCGCGGCCTTCAGTTCCAAAACTTCTGCCTGCAGCAACACGTTCTCTAGCAGTGTATCGATACCTTGCCCAGTCTTTGCAGAGACTGAAATGAAAGGTACATCACCACCGTATTCTTCAGGCACGACCTCTTCTACGACCAACTCTTGCTTGACGCGCTCGGGGTTCGCTTCTGGTTTGTCAATTTTGTTGACCGCAACCACAAGCGGAACGCCTGCTGCCTTCGCATGGTGAATAGCTTCTTTTGTTTGCGGCATGACACCATCGTCAGCTGCCACCACCAAAATCACAATATCGGTTGCCTTCGCGCCACGTGCGCGCATCGCGGTAAAGGCCTCATGGCCTGGAGTATCAAGGAAGGTAACCATGCCACGTTCGGTTTGCACGTGATAGGCACCAATGTGCTGTGTAATTCCGCCCGCTTCACCCGAGGCCACTTTGGCGCGACGAATGTAATCGAGTAGTGAAGTCTTACCGTGATCAACGTGGCCCATGACCGTCACGACTGGTGCACGTGGCATCAGCTGGACATCTTCGTGAGGCGCGTCCTCATCGAGGAACGCTTCCGGATCATCCAGCTTCGCAGCGATTGCCTTGTGACCGAGCTCTTCGACCACGATCATAGCGGTCTCTTGATCAAGCACTTGGTTAATCGTCACCATCTGACCCAACTGCATCAGATGCTTAATGACCTCACCCGCTTTAATCGACATTTTGTGCGCAAGGTCAGCCACGCTAATCGTTTCTGGCACATGGATTTCACGTGCAATAAATTCAATGGGTGCTGGCTCGCGGTTATCTTGCTGTGCATTATTTGCACCGCGTCCGCCCTTCCTGCCACCTGACTTGCTCTTACCACCAGCACGCCAACCCTCGCGCCCAGGCGCGGCAGGCGCATCGCGCTTCTCTGCAGGCTTCTTGCGGGATGCATCGTCAGACCAAGTCGACGCGATTTCGCCTGACTTCAGCGTCTTTTTACCGGCGGCATCCACTGCACCTTCTTTTTTACCTGCTTTGGCACCAGCAGGCTTGTGTAGCGTGCCAGATAAAGCGGCAGGATCGGGTTCAACACGCGGCGCTTTGCGCGGCTTGTTGAGCATATCGCGCAAAGCGGCAGCTTCAGCTTCAGAAGCGCGTCGCGCCTCGTCGCGAACGCCTGCATCGCCTTCAAGATGAGCAGGTGTAACAGCTCGACCGCGCAAGGCTTTCGGAGCGGTTTTAGTGGAATCGGTGCTCGACTCACTGGCAGCTTGCTCAGCAGGTGCATCCGTCACCACGGGAGAGTCAACTACCGGCGCGGCAGCGACAGGCTCAGCGACAACCTCTGGGGCACTGACAACTTCAGGTGTAACGTCTACGGACGCTACCTCAACCGCGACAGGCTCAGTCGGTATAGCCTTCGTCGGAGGCGCCATCTCCGGCACCTGCACAGGCACCACAACCTCAGGAGTCGCGGTTGCTGGGATCTCGACAGCTTGCTCAAGAGTAGGAGGCGCCTGAACCGGAGCTGCATCCACAACGGGAGCGATGGCTGGCGCAGCGATCGGCTCTACCGGCGCCACATCGGCAGTTTCAGGTGTATCGCGCTTAACAAACACACGCTTTTTACGCACTTCGACTTGAATGGTGCGCGACTTCCCTGAGCCATCAGCCTGACGAATCTCAGTAGTCTGCCTGCGAGTGAGCGTAATTTTCTTACCCTCAGTGGCACCATGCGAACGGCGCAGAGACTCGAGTAGTCGAGCTTTGTCGCCGTCCGTGACATTATCGTCTACCGATTTGAGATCAACGCCTGCTCCACGCAACTGCTCTAGCAGTACGTTGGCAGGCATTTTCAATTCGATAGCGAACTGGGCGACTGTGTTACTCGACATTAGACTCTCTCTTACCTATTTACAGCGTTACAACTTCAGGTGTACTTCGAGGCGGTAGAGCGCACTAGCTCTCAAACCAATGCGCACGCGCCGCCATAATAATTTCGCTTGCAGCAGACGCTTCCAATCCGGTCAGCTCTGCCAACTCATCCGTTGCCAACTCTGCCAAATCATCGCGTGTATTCACATTTGCAGCCGCCAATTTCGCGATCAACTCAGGAGTCATGCCCTCAAGCGTAAACAAATCTTGCGCTGTTTCAACACGCTCTTCTTGAGCAATCGCCTCAGTGAGCAGGGCATTGCGTGCGCGTGTGCGCAGTTCGTTAATCGTATCTTCGTCAAACGATTCGATTTCCAACAGTTCTTGCATCGGCACGTAAGCGATCTCTTCGAGGCCGGTGAACCCTTCATCAATCAAAATATCAGCAACCTCTTCGTCCACATCCAAGCGCGACATAAAGGTCGCACGCAACGACGCTCGCTCAGATTCTTGACGGTTCTGACTTTCTTCGGGCGTCATGATGTTGATCTGCCAACCAGTCAGTTCAGAAGCCAAACGCACGTTCTGACCTTTAGAGCCAATCGCTTTGGGAAGATTTTCTTCATCAACCACAACGTCCATCGCATGTCGATCTTCGTCGACCACAATAGATTCGACGTTTGCTGGCGCGAGCGCACCGATGACGAACTCTGCAGGGTCGTCCGACCACAAAACAATATCGACCTGCTCGCCACCTAGCTCGTTACGCACTGCCGTCACGCGTGAGCCACGCATGCCGACGCAGGTACCAATAGGATCGATACGTTTGTCGTATGCGATCACCGCAATTTTGGCTCGTACACCTGGATCACGTGCCGCCCCTTTAATCTCTAGTAAGCCCTGCTCGATTTCTGGGACTTCATTTTCAAATAACTGTTGAATGAATTCAGGCGCGGCGCGTGACAAAATCACTTGTTGACCACGTGCGGTACGATCGATTTTTAGTACCCACGCGCGCACACGATCACCGACCCGAAGGTTTTCTTTAGGAATCATCTCGCTGCGCGGCAGACGGGCTTCTATCTTGCCGGTTTCGACAATGACATCGCCCTTATCCATACGCTTGATCGAACCAGAGACAATGGTCTCTCCGCGATCAAGGAAGTCATTGAGGATCTGTTCGCGTTCGGCATCGCGAATACGTTGCAGGATGGCTTGCTTGGCTGCCTGAGCGCCAATACGACCAAACTCGATCGGCTCAAGCGCCTCTTCGATGTACTCACCGACTTCGATGTCAGAGACGATTTCTTGAGCGTCAGACAGCATTTCTTGTTGATCAGGCTCCTGCAAGCCTAGTTCATCAGCAACGACGAGCCAACGGCGAAAGCCCTCATGGTCGCCCGTTGTCCGGTTCACTGACACACGGATATCCGCATCCTCTTTAAAGCGTTTTTTCATGGCCGAAGCCAAGGCGCCCTCAAGCGCATCAAACACCACGTCACGGGTCACGTTTTTTTCACGTGCCAACGCATCAACCAACAGAAGAATTTCGCGACTCATCGCTTTTTGCCCTTGAAATCCAAGACTGGATCCAACTTGCCACGCTCTACGTCCGAAAACGCAAACGCCACTTGTCGAACCTCACCTTTTTTTGCCTCAAACTCGATACCGAAAGATTTAGACTGCACCTCGGCACCTGCTGTGCTGACCACACCACTACGGTCGATCAACACACCCGAAAAAACTTTTTGATTCTCTACCGCCTCACGCAACTTCACTTCGACACGTTCACCCACAAACCGCTTGTAATCAGACTCTGTTTTGAGCGGCCGATCTACGCCGGGCGAACCAACCTCAAGTCGGCGGTAATCGATGTTTTCCACCTCGAATACTCGCGACAAATGCTTGGAAACCTGTTCACAATCTTCTATACGCACGCCTTCAGGGCGATCGATCGTGACACGTAACAAACCCAATGCGCCACGTTCGATATCGATAAATTCGATATCCATTGATGCAAGAGACTGCTGCGTAAGAGTAAAAAGATCTGCCATACACTCAAAAAAAATGGGCTGAATAACAGCCCATTTACAACCAGTTAAGACTTAACTACGGCGCCTAGACCGAGCAGCGTTAAGCTCCAAAGGCCTCACCTGCAGCACCGCGCACAAATCCTGCACAAAAAATCCTGCACAAAGCTCATTTGCGCACAAAAGTAAATACGCATTAGCCCATTATTCTAGCATGAAAACGACAATTTTTCTTGTCGTGGCAATCATTTAGCGGCTTACCTGCCTGCAATTAACGATCACCCCTGGACGACTTCGTAAAGCCTAATCGAGACTCATGCGCTGACGCTCCTTTGGGCTGCCAGTCATCTCCCTTTGGCCCAGACCCAGGCTTTCCTGCGTTACCCTTAGGTCCAGAGCGACCTTGTCCGCCTGGTTTACCTGGACCTCTCGGACCTCCGGCTCCCTTAGGGGGCCGCGCACCCGCTCCGCCCGGAGCCCCACCACCTGGACCACGCGGGCGTGCGCCCTCAGGACGTGGACCACTCGAAGCTAGAGGCTGGGACTCACCCACTGCGCTTGTCTGGCCAGCCCCCGGGCGCCCGCCAGGCCTACCGCCTGGACGTCCTCTTGCGCCCGCTTTGGCGCCAGGCCCTGCCGGTCCCCCCGAGCGACCGCCCGGCCGCGCATTAGGTCCTCCTGGCTTGCCCGAGCGACCTCCGCGTCCCGCTCCTTGGCCTCCTGTGGGATGACCATTTGCATACCCACCCGTCACGGTCAACACCGTTGGCGCTGGCTCAGTGGGGTGAGCAAACGGTGCGGGTTTGCCAGAGCGTCCACCCTGAACATTACCGCGTCGCCCCATACGTGCGCCATGACTGCCGTTACGGTCCATCGTGCCGAAACCCGGAGGCAAGGCGCTGTCGTGCGAAGTCGGTTGCTTTGGAGCGCGCGAGCGACCATCACCGGACTCATCGTCATCGCGCAGTAAACCAACCTGCAACATCAAGGCGCTGACAAGCTTAGGATCCAACTCCTCCCAGCGACCACGACGCAGTGTTGTCGGTAACACAATGTCGCCAAAGCGCGTACGAATCAAACGACTCACTGTTAAGCCCACCGACTCAAACATACGACGCACTTCCCGATTGCGCCCTTCATTTAAGGTCACACGATACCAACGATTACTCCCCTCGCCACCCAGGAACTCAATCATGCCAAAGCTCGCAGGACCGTCGTCAAGCACCACGCCATCCAACAATGATTGGCGCTGTTGTGGACCGAGCTCTCCGAGAACCCGCACCGCGTACTCGCGCTCGTTGCCGTAACGAGGATGTAGCAGCCGATTCGACAGATCACCCGATGTTGTCAGAATTAACAGGCCTTCGGTGTTTAGATCGAGACGCCCGACCGACAGCCACTTACCGACCTTCATCTTGGGTAAGCGCGCAAAAACGTTGGCACGACCACCCGGATCGTCATGGCTCACAATCTCGCCTGCAGGCTTGTGATACAAAATTACGCGTGGTGGTTTTTTAGTGTTGGTGCGTGTGATGGGCCTACCGTTTACACGCACTAAATCGTTGGGCCCTACGCGCTGACCAATGTGTGCCGGTTCACCATTGACTGACACACGACCAGCGATGATGAGCTCCTCCATCTCGCGCCGCGAACCAATGCCTGCATCTGCCAAAAGTTTGTGCAGCTTGGGCATCAACAGATCACTGTTCAAGTATTTATTGAGGCGCTGTTCGCTACGATCAGCACCACTCAAATAGGCTAGTGCCTCTTGAGCCTCTTCCTCAGCCTGCACGGGATCGCCCATATCGACCGTGTCGGCTTGATCCTGTGCTTCACCGATTGCAACATCCGCATCAACGCTTTTTACAGGTGCCGCAGAATCACCCCCCTCTGTCGCCTCTGGGGACTCACTGCGCCGACGCCTGAAAGGCGTGCGCAATTTGCGTCCACGGGGCTTTGCAGGTGAAGCAGCTGTACCCTCTTGAGCGTCTTGTGAAGCGGAGACCTGCTCAGTCTGTGGGACTGATGCCTGGTTGTCAGGATGCTCGGTATTCGAATTAGTCACTTGGACTCCAGGTTTGGTAGGGGCACTGACGGAGGAACCGCAGTTTCTAACAACATCACGCTTTGCTCATCGGCTGGCGCTTCTAAATCGAGGGGCAATGAATCCACTGCATCCAAACTTTGCTCACTACTTTGCGCAGACAACATGTTGCTGGCCGCCATACCGGACTCAAGCGCGAGTGATTGCAACGCTTCACTAATCTCCGCCTCCCCTAGCGCGGGTAACTCGTCAAGCGCACGCAAGCCTAAATCGTCCAAAAACTGCCGAGTCGTGCCAAGCAAACCGGGCCGACCTGGACCGTCGCGATGGCCGATGACCTCGACCCAACCGCGATCTTCCAACGTTTTAATGATCTGGGACGAAACGGTCACACCGCGAATATCTTCAATATCACCGCGCGTAACGGGTTGGCGCCAGGCAATGATGGCAAGCGTCTCCATTACTGCACGCGAATACTTGGGCACACGCTCTGGACTTAGACGCTCAAGATGTCGTTGCATTGCTGCACGACTCTGAAACCGCCAACCGCTAGCAAGCTCCACGAGTTCCATCCCGCGATCAAGCCAAATTTGCTGCAAGTCCTCAAGCAGGCGTGTCAACTGCGCTGCAGTAAAGGAAGGCTCATCAAATAACTTGATTAACTCATTCAAAGGCATCGGC
>Ga0315906_10002602_pt1 | contig 24883 bp, 16 predicted proteins | sample LakEriMetagenome_4_FD_203526 | JGI IMG/M metagenome (GOLD analysis project Ga0315906, IMG submission 203526) | Freshwater fungal communities from buoy surface, Lake Erie, Ohio, United States - Buoy 2 MA122 | ecosystem: Environmental > Aquatic > Freshwater > Lake > Lake biofilm | place: USA...
GGCGGCAGTCTGCTCATCGAAACAGCATCTCGCAGGGGTGAAACGGCCGGGACAGGATGCGTTGATTTTCACTTGCGGACCGGTCCTCCGAAAGGTCCCCTTGCCGGCTCGCGCCAACCAGCGGCCCGGCGAACCGGCGGCACAATTGGCCAGCATCAGGTGTTCGACCAAGGCTGCCCACGGAAGCTCCGGCTCCGAGGGTTTTACACTCCATCATTTGAATACGAAATGTCCGCTGACCCCCAAACCGGCCGCTCTCGACTGGCTCTTGATGCCGAAGCTATCTTCCGAGCCGGAGTTGCGGCAGTTCAGCCGCAGCGCCTGATCGAGCGCGCGTTTAAGTTCGAGCAGGCGTGGTTGCTGGTGGGCGACGAGCCCCTCCGGCTGGGCGACTACCGCCGCATCGTCATCGTCGGCGCGGGCAAAGCCAGCGGAGCAATGGCCACGGCTCTGGTCGAGCAATTGCAGCCGCGACTTGGCCAGGCACAGGAGTTGGTTGGTTGGGTTAATGTTCCCGACGATTGTCGGGCGACAGCCGGACCGGTCCGGATTCATCGCAGTCGTCCTGCCGGCAGCAATCTTCCAACCGAGCGCGTTGTGGCAGGCACGCGCGAGATCGTCGCGCTGGTTGATTCGCTGACTCCTCGCGACCTCTGTTTCTGTCTGATCTCCGGCGGTGGCTCAGCGTTACTCGCCTGGCCGGTCGACGGAATCAGCCTCGCTGATAAATGTGAATCGAGCCGCTTGCTGGCGGCGCGCGGCGCAACGATTCAGCAACTGAATCGGTTTCGCCGACAGCTGAGTCAGGTCAAGGGTGGAAGGCTGGTGGCGCGACAACAGGCAGGCAAGTTCATCAGCCTGATCCTCTCCGATGTGCTCGGCGATCCGCTGGAGTTGATCGCCTCTGGCCCGACTGTCTCAGACCCGGCGAATACACCGGACTCGGCCCGGGCGGTGCTGGAGGAGTTGGGGCTGGATTGGAGCGAATTCCCGGCGAGCATCGGCCAGTGGCTGCGCCGCGCGACTCCCGGGGGGAAAGCCGCTCACGGCAACTTCGACGGAGCGAGCCACGCACCAAGCCGGGCGGTGCGGAACCTTCTGGTCGGCAGCTTGGCGCTGGCGGTCGAGGCCGCGGCAGCCGAGGCCCGGACTCGGGGCTACCAAGTCACTACAGAAATTCAGCAGCGCCCCGAAGTCACCGCCCTCGAAGAAGGGGGACGACTCGCGAACTGGATTCTCGACAGCGGGCTGGAGCTGGGAGCCGGTCCAGCAAAGGAAAATGGCCGGGCAAGCTGTCTGATTTCTGGCGGTGAGCCGATCGTCCGGCTTTGTTCCCAGCCGGGACTCGGCGGCCGGAATCAGGAATTGGTGCTGGCTGGATTGGCAGAGCTGCTCGCTGCGGCGCCGGGATCAGCTGGGTGGCTGAACGATTTCTGCCTGCTCTCGGCGGGAACGGATGGAGAGGACGGCACGACGACCGTCGCGGGCGCCCGGATTGATGGTGACTTTATCAGACACTGCCGGGAGTTAAGGCTCGATCCCACGCCCTACTTGGCGACAAACAACTCCCATCAATTCTTTTCCGAGGCGGGGGGCTTGTTGCTTACCGGTCCAACCGGAACCAACGTGGGCGACTTGAGGATTGTCATTCGGAGTGGGGGGCAATTGACGGGCGAAAACCAGTTGAATTGACGGTTTTTCCCATCACTGATAGATTCGCCGCTTTGCGGAGCGTGTGCAGTGACAGCGGTCCAGAGCCGCGACGTTTTTTCTTGGTTGGTGGTCCAGCGGAGTGGGGTGTTTGCCCCGTTCCTCGGTCCGAGCCAGCCGACTCTCTGATCTGCAACTTCGAGTATTTGAGTTCACCTACCCACAGCCGGTTTTTTGTCAAAGGCAAACTTCTCAATGGCTAAATCCAAATCGAACAAGATGATTTACTTTTTCAGCAAGTCGCGGACCGATGGCGACGGCACCATGAAGGCGCTGCTCGGCGGCAAGGGAGCCAACCTTGCTGCGATGACGCAGATTGGCCTGCCGGTCCCTCCCGGCTTTACGATCACGACCGAAGTTTGCACTCACTACTACGAAAACGGACGGAAGTATCCCGATACGTTGCTGGCCGACATGGCCAAGGCCGTTACCTGGCTGGAGAAAGAGACGGGAAAAAAATTCGGCGATCCGAAGAATCCGTTGCTGGTTTCGGTTCGTTCGGGCGCCCGCGACTCGATGCCGGGCATGATGGACACCATTCTCAACCTTGGTTTGAATGACGAAACCACCGAGGGCCTGAAGAAGGCGACCGGCAATGGCCGGTTTGCCTGGGACTCATATCGCCGCTTTCTGCAGATGTACGGCGACGTCGTGATGGGTGTGCAGAAACGCCACGAGCACGAGCACGAACCTTTTGACGACGTGATGGATGCCTTGAAGAAAGAGGTCAAGGCGAAGGAAGACGTCGACTTGACCGAAGAGCACCTGCAGGAGCTCGTCAAGCGATTCAAAAAGCTGATCAAGGATCGAACTGGCAAGGCGTTCCCAACCGACCCGATGAAGCAGTTGGAAGGGGCTGTCGGAGCCGTATTCAGCTCCTGGATGAACGAACGGGCGATCCTTTATCGCCAGAAGTACCGGATTCCGGATGAATGGGGCACGGCGGTCAATGTGCAGAGCATGGTCTTCGGCAACATGGGTAATGATTGCGCCACGGGCGTTGCCTTTACCCGCGACCCGGCCACCGGCGAAAACGTGTTTTACGGCGAGTACCTGATCAACGCCCAGGGCGAGGACGTAGTGGCTGGCGTGCGTACGCCGCTGAAGATTTCCGACATGGCTCACGACCCGGAAATCGGCCCGGCCTTCAAGGAACTGAATCAGGTCCGCAAGACGCTGGAGAAGAACTTCGGCGATGTCCAGGACTTCGAGTTCACGATCGAGAAGAAGAAGCTGTACATGCTGCAGACGCGGCACGGCAAGCGGACCGCGCTGGCCTACGTGAAGATCGCTCACGACATGGTCAAGGAAAAACTGATGACGCCCGAGCACGCGATCAAGTCGGGCGATCCGGAAGCATTGAACCAGCTGCTGCAGCCGATTTTCGACACGGTTGACTACGAAAAGGCCCGCAAGGCGGGCCGGCTTCTGGCAACTGGTTTGCCGGCCGGCCCCGGAGCGGCCTCGGGTGTTGTTTGCTTCAGCGCGCACAAGGCCGAAGAGTGGGCGCGGAAGGGCCAGCACGTGGTGCTCGCCCGAATTGAGACGAGCCCCGAGGACCTCCGCGGGATGATCGCCTCGGACGGGATTCTGACTGCTCGCGGCGGCGTTTCCAGTCACGCGGCGCTGGTCGCTCGGCAAATGGGCAAAGTCTGCGTGGCGGGTGCCGGCGACATCGAAATCGACTACCACAAGGGAACGCTCAAGGCCAAGGGCGTGACGCTCAAGGAAGGCGATCCGATCAGCATCAACGGGACCACAGGCGAAGTCTTCAACGGAAAAATCGCGACGGCTGACAGCGAGCTGAAGCAGGTTCTGGTGACCAAGAAGATGAAGCCCAAGGACAGCAAGGTCTTCCAGTACTATGACTTCATCATGAAACTGGCGGACAAGTATCGCAATCTCGGGATTCGCACCAATGCGGACCAGCCTGACCAAGTCGAGAATGCGATTGAGTTCGGGGCCGAGGGAATCGGGCTCTGCCGAACCGAGCACATGTTCTTTGAAGGCGATCGGATCATTGCCGTGCGGCAGATGATTCTCGCCGAGAAGCCGGAAGATCGGAAAAAGGCGCTGGCCAAGCTGCTGCCTTACCAGCAGAAGGACTTCGAGGGCATCTTCAAGGCGCTCGATGGACGGCCCGCCTGCATCCGCCTGCTCGACCCCCCGCTGCATGAGTTCCTCCCCCACAGCGACAACCGCAAGGGCCAGGAAGAAGTCGCCAAGCAGCTCAAAATCACCGTTGAGCAAGTGGAAAAACTGGTCCAGGAACTGCACGAGTTCAATCCGATGCTCGGCTTCCGCGGTTGCCGGCTGGGAATTGTCCGACCGGAAATCTCCGAAATGCAGGCCCGGGCGATTTTCCAGGCCGCCGCTGCTGTCATGAAGCAGGGGATCAAGGTCAAGCCGGAAGTGATGATTCCATTGGTGGGCTTCAAGAAGGAACTCGACCTGCAAGTCGAGATCGTCCATCGCGTGGCCCGCGAAGTGATGAAGGAAACCGGCAAGAAGTTCCCCTACCACGTCGGAACGATGATCGAAATCCCCCGCGGTTGCTTGACCGCCGATGAGATCGCCGAGACAGCCGAGTTTTTCTCCTTCGGCACCAACGACCTGACTCAAACCGCACTCGGGATGAGCCGCGATGACTCCAACACTTTCCTGCCGCACTATCAGGAATTGGAAATCATCAAAGCCAACCCCTTTGCCTCGATCGATACCACCGGCGTCGGCCAGTTGATGCGGATAGGCGTCGACAAAGGTCGCAGCAAAAAGAGCGATCTGAAGATCGGCATCTGCGGCGAGCACGGTGGCGACCCCTCCAGCGTCGTCTTCTGTCATAATATCGGACTGGATTACGTCAGCTGCAGTCCCTTCCGCGTGCCGATCGCTCGGCTGGCGGCAGCCCAGGCAGCGCTCCGCAATCCGCGAAAGTAGCAAACCGTTGTCTGGACGAGGCTGCGGCGGTTGAACCGCAGGCAGCCTGCGTCAGCAGCGATCGATTCTGATCAGGTGGGCGTTGCTTCCAGTAACGCCCACCTGTTTTTCTGAATCACCCGGGCGGCCCAATCACCCGGTTAGCCCAATCTCAAATTCGGCCGAGACCCCCCGACAAGACTGGCTCGAAAAATCCGGTCGGCTCAGGTTACTGGCTCGGCGGTGCTGAGTTGGCTGACTGCTGTTTCCTGCTCCTTAACCGCTTCCCCATCACCCTCACCTATTCGGAACGACCATGCCTGCACCCGAGATTCTGGCGCTTGAGAAGGAAGCCGAAAAGCTTCGGCAAGAAAAGAACTACTCCGCGGCGATCGAGAAGATCAACCAGGCCTTGGCAATCGATCCGGCGTTCGTGCGGGGACATCTTGCATTGGCAGTTCTGTATCACCACAGCGGTGACTATGCAGCCGCTTGCCGGCATGCGGAGCAGGCCTGTCAACTGGAACCCAACGACGTATTCAATTACGCCGCGTTGAGTGTCACCTATCAGCGGGCTTTTGAGGGCACCAGAGACCCGGCCTACATCCAGAAGGCGGAACTCGCCAAGGCTCGCAGCCACGGGTTCTAGGTTCACCGTTTTTTCTGCTCACTCTGTTTTATGCCGCATCGCAGCGAACGCGTCCGATTTTTGAATCAGCGCGGGGTCGACCTGGCCGGGATCATCGAATGGCCCCCAGGTGAGGCTCATCGCTTCGCCGTCTTCGCCCATTGCTTTACCTGCGGCAAAGACCTGAAAGCGATTGTTCGAATCAGCCGACACCTCGCGGCTCTCGGGACTGCCGTGCTGCGATTCGACTTCACCGGCCTGGGAGACAGTCGCGGGGACTTCAGTCAGACGACTTTTGAACACAATCAGGAAGACCTGCTGGCAGCGGTCGACTACCTGACCCGCGAGCACCGTCCACCGGAACTTCTGGTGGGGCACAGTTTGGGCGGGGCGGCGGTTCTTGCCTGTGCCAGCCGCATTCCCACGGCGACGGCATTGGTGAACATCGCCTCCCCTGCAAGCACCCGGCATCTGGCCGATTACCTCGCCCAAACCAATCCGGCTATCGAGCAATTGGGAGCGGGAGAGGTCGAGATCGGTGGACGCTCACATCTGATCCGCCGGGAAATGCTCTCGACGCTCCGTCAGACAGACTTGGGTGAGGTTCTCCGCGACCTGCGGTTGCCGCTGCTGATTTTCTTCTCGCCCCTGGATGAGACGCTCCCCTGGCGACATGGTCGAGAGATGTTTGAACTCGCGGGAGGGCCAACCAGCTTCATCACCCTCGACGGGGCCGATCACCTGCTGGTAAACCAGCCAGGCGATACCGAGTTTGTCGCCAGGATGATCGATGCCTGGTCCCGGCGCTTCTCGGACGTCTGACACAGCCCGCCGCGAACTGCCTGAGTTCGTTCAGCCAGCGCTCACCAGCCGCCCGCCTCTGCGTCAGCGATTTGCCCCGCCTCCCATCGCGGGTACTGGCGGCGGACCGGCGCCTCGAATCGGAGGCCGCGGGTCGCGGCTGGCAAGCTCTTCAAATTCCGGGTCGCCGCGGAGTGGCACAAATTCGGCGATATTCCGCAAGCCGCGAATCATCATCCCGTCATCGAAACACTTGGTCAACATCTCAACTGCCAGTCGCTTCTCGCCGATTGCCGTGTAGATTTCGGCGATCCTTTGACCCGCCAGAATCCGGAATCGACCGGTATCCTGAGCGCGGGAAAAACAGGCGATGGCCTTTTCGCCCAGCTTTCGAATTTCACCGTTCAGCTCGTCGATCCGCGCCGGGTCGGGAACAATCGCCCGGCTGGTCCGGTCGCGGTCATTGAGCAGTCTTCGGCCTTGTCGCCAGATGGAGTCGCCGAGCGAATACCAGGCGTAACCGTTGTAGGGATCGCGCTCGGTCATGGCGCGATAATGCTCTTCCGCTCCGTTCCAGTCCTGTCTGGTGTAAGCCTTGTCCGCTTCGGTCCGCTCACTGGAGAAGGCCGCGGCTTGGGCCGAGACCTCTGGACCAGTGAACAGCCCGCGGGCGAACCAGCCGACGATTCCCAGCCCGATCAGAAGGGCCACGCCAATGAGCTCTCGATAGTGATTGCGCCAGTCAAACATCAACATCCCCAGTCTTTGATTCAATCAGTCCATCCGGTATCGGGCGGAATACTGGCGGCGAAGTGCTCCCAACTTCAAACCGGCATTCCGAAGTCAGCCACTACTTGCCACCCCGCAGGCGCTGAAAATACTCTTTCGCCTGCTCGCGCTGCGCCCGAGGCAACTGCTGGTCTTCCAACGGATCCGTTTGCCGGTTGAGTTCGGACTTGATCAGCTCGCGAGCCTCCGCCGCACTGCTGCCGGGAAGGTTGGGACCATCCGCATCGCCCGTCGTCACCGTCTCGCCTTTCTGTATCCGCCCTTTGACTTTGGACCGGTAGTCACCAGTTTCATTTTCTTCCACCTCGCGTTTGCCATGCCCATTGCCTTCGCCTTGGACAAAATCCCTTTGGCTCCGTTTGCGGGATGGATTGTCTCCCGGGTTCTTACATCCGTTAATGCCGTCTTTACAGTCCTGCAGTTCCTGCTCAAGCTCTTGCAGTTGTTCGCCCATTTCCTGGTCGTTCTCCATCTGCTCCATTTGCTCGGCCAAATCCTCGAGCGCCTGCTGGGCCTGCTGCAGGTTTTCTTCGCCTTGGTTGGAGCCGCTTTTCTGTTCCGAAGATTGCTCGGACTGCCCCGGACCGGGGGAAGCCTTGGGAGCCTGTTGCTGGCCACCTGATTTGGACTGGTCCGACGGTTTCTGCTTCGACTCACCCGGTTGCTTTTGCCCGGGCTGAACCGCTTCGCCAGCCCGCTGGAGATTTTCAGCTGCCTTTCGCAATTGCTGCATCTGTCGCTCAACCGCCTCTCGCTGTTCGAGCTTGCGTTGCAAATCAGCCGCCTTCTGGAGGTTCCCTTCGGCCTGGGCCTGACGCATCTGAGCTTCCAAATCCCGTTTGGCTTGCTCGTGCTCCTTGACCAGCTTGTCAGCGGCTTCGGCCAGTTTCTTCAAGTCCTCGCCCAACCGCTGCCGCTCCTGTTCACTCAATTCCCCCGCCTTGATTTTGCGGGCCAATTCCTTGACCAGTTCCCGAGCTTGTTCGAAGTCGGAATCAGCGAGCGCCTGGGTCAGTTTTTCCATCGCTCCCTCTCCGGCCTGCTTGAGCTTCGCCAGGTTCTCCTTGAGCGCGTCGACGTCCCCCAATTCAGAGCGCTTTTGCTCCAGCTGTTCGCGAACGTCATTGATTTTAACTAGTGCCTCCTTCTTCAGTTCGGCGGCTCCGGCCGGGACAGCGTCAAGCTTGCGGGCCAGCGTTTCGAGGTCCGCAGCAGCGTCTTTGAGTCCTTGCTCTTCCAATTGTTTGGCTTTTTCTTCGAGCGACTTTTTGGCGACTTCGACCGCCACTTCGATCGGCTTCTGCTCGTTAACCACAGGCGTCACCACGACCGGTTGAGGCGGCGTTGCGTCAGGAATCAGGGCCAAGCCCGCGATCGCGGCGATTGGAAGAAGCAACCATGCCGCGCGTCGCTCCAATCGGATCGGAAACTGATCGCGAACATCAATTCGAGCCGCCCGTTCAGCGGCATCCGCCAACAGGGCTCGTCCTGCATCCGAGTCCGCCGATTTCGCGTCCAGCGCCAACGCACTGCTCAATCGTTCCCTGAGCGAGTAACGCTGGTCAACCTCGACCGCGGCCTCGAGTCTGGTTGGGCGGCGGCGCCACAATTGGAATCCAGCCAACGCGACGCCGAGCAGCAGTCCGACGAGCAGCGAACCGGCATACCAGGCAGGCATCTCCAAGCCGGGCATCCAAGAGCGGAGTGACCAGAATTTGGGCGCGAGCCAGGCGGCGACGACCAACGCGAGACCCGCAAAAAGTGCGGGGACAAACAGCTTCAGAAAGAGCGTCAAGTTCAGCCGCCGCTGCGCTGCGGCCACGACCTGTTCTATCTCCTGCATGCCAACGCCCTCGCTGATTGAACAGACAAACATCCCCACGACCTCGAGCGCCCCGCGCGAGTTCATGCAGCCAACGCGAACTGCTGGAGGCTCGACAGGGGGGGACGACCCACTTGATTATATGACCGGCCGGGCGGGTTCAGCCAGCGAAGACGCCCCCGGTTCCAGCCGCTCCTCAACCACTTTTCCCGGCCAGTTAGTTCGTTTTTTATGGCTCATTCGGTAAAATCATCGCAGAAACACTGCTCCCCGGTGCCCGGGCAGGTTATTCAGCGCCTCCGCTGGCGGGTAGATCCAAGACTCGCCGAGACAATCACCACTCGCTTTTTCCGGTCCACAATGCTCCCCAGCCCCGCCGAACGTCCCCGAGCCGATATCGTCATCTACGACGGCGAATGCCAGTTCTGCTGCAGGCAGGTCGCACGCTTGGATTGGCTGGATCGCGGCGGTCGGCTCGCCTTCCTCTCACTGCACGATCCGGCTGTAGCGGCTCTCCTGCCGGGAATGTCCCACGAGGAGCTGATGAAGGAAATGCTGGTTCTCCCCGCCGCAGCTGCAAACCGTCAACCGCGCCCAGTCCATGGTGGCGCGGCCGCTGCCCGGTACCTCTCGCGCCGCCTCCCTCTGCTCTGGTGGCTCGCTCCGCTGCTCCATCTTCCTGGCTCACTGCCGCTGTGGAGTTGGGCTTATCATCTCGTCGCCCGCAACCGCTATCGCTGGAACAAGGCGCGCGGGAAAGCGGACTGCGCAACCGGCAGCTGCGACCTGCACTTTCAAGCCCCCAAGCCCCGCTCCTGAGGCTTGGGCCTTACTCGAGCTGAGCCTGCCATTCGCTAGCAAACCGCGCTCCGTTTTGGGCGACCAGCGAAGCTGGGCAGCTTTCTGGATTTGAGCAGGCAAGGGGGGCTGCTGAATCCAATCCCTCAGGCCAAAAAAGATTGCGGGACGCCTGCAGGACGTTCCGAAAAAGAGTGTGAAGGTGCACTGGTCTTGTGCCAGCAATGCGCCCACTTTGCCTTTCCCTGCCCCGGCTTCAGGCCAGAGGAATCTTCCGCCCCATGACCTGCCTCGTTGAGATGACACGCATTCGCGCGATGATCGTCGTGCTCTGCGCGCTGCTCGGGTTGGGCTGGTGCGAATCGCTCGCTGCGCAAACGGTCAATCAGCGGCAGGCCAAAGAGGAAGCAATCAAGGCGATTCCGCTCGGATATCTCAATCCGGTGGCCCAGAAAAAGACTCTCGACGTTCTGGAAAAAACGACGCTTTACCGCCGCCTGCCAATCTCGGCGATTGAAGCCGACCCGGATTACTACCGCTTCCTCGTCCGCAACCCCGAAGTCATCGTCGAAATCTGGCGCTTGATGGGGGTGACCAAGATGGTTTGCGAGCGCACCGGTGAGTTTACCTATCGATGCGACGACAGTGCTGGGACCGTTTCCGAAGTCGAGCTGCTCTACGGAACCGAGGACCTGCACTTGTTCTGGGCAACGGGCACCTACTCCAACACCCTGAACAAAAAGCCGATCGACGGCGATTGCTTGATGCTGCTGCGCACCAGCTCCCGTCCGGGCCCCGGTGGGAAACCGACTGTTGAAAGCACGCTTGACGTGTTTTTGACGATCGACAACATGACGGCCAGCCTGGTTGCCAAAACGATCGCCCCAATGGTCGGCAAGACTGCCGATCACAACTTTGTTGAGTCGCTCAAGTTCGTCCAGAGGCTGAATGAGACCACCGGGAGAAACGGACCGGGAGTCCAGGGGATGGCCGACCGGCTGGAGGGTCTGACCGAACCCGTTCGCAATCAGTTCATCGAGATCGTAGACGTCGTTTACCAGCGAACTCAGCAAGCACTCTTCCAGAGCTCGTTGCTCATACCCGGGAGCAACTCCGGTAAATTCAGCGGCGTGGTTCCCGTTTCCGGACAGAGTCCGCTGCCCACATCTGTTGGAACTCCGGCCAGCTTGGTTCCTCCGGCCAATGCATCCCCGGCTCAACCGCTCAAGCAACCCCGTTGACCCACGGTGCCGAGGGCGTCCGGAGCGAGCGGGCCGGAGTGGAAGCACCAGCGTGGGCGGACCCAGTGTGGGCGGACCCAGTGTGGGCGGACCCAGTGTGGGCGGACCCAGTGTGAGCGGACCCAGTGTCCGACCGCCTCAGGGGACCGTGGGGGTGCAGCTCACTGGCTGGCTCGCTACTCCCGACTGGCTGTCTCTTTTCTCCCGAACGGAGGCTGGGGACGATTGCACGGGCGCGGCGGGGGAACGAGCGCCGCGAACATCAGGCTATTATTCTTCCTGGGAACCGCCCGCGTCTGGGGGTGATTGTTGTTGGCCAGTATCCTCCGGCCCCAGTGCAACCAGCCGGCTGCCCTGATGGGCCCAGAGTCGGTCTCCATCCGAGAGCAGATTGCCAACGGGCGCCCCGATGGGCAGCGAGACGTGTACCTCAGCCTGCTTGTCGGCTCGGCCACCCTTACCCTCGAGTCCAAACTTCCAGACCGTGTCGTTGACGGGAATGTAGAGCCCCTCTGAAGTCAGGACGCCTTTGCCACCCGAGAGAGCTCCTCCGAACAGGTCATCGCCACCCCACAGCATCCGCCCTTCTCCGCGCAAGTCAAAGGCGATGATCGTCTGACGGCCTGCCGCGTAGAGTTTGTCATTGGCGATTCCGAGGATGTAGTCGAGCTTTTGCCCCAGCGGATTCATGTCGGTTTCCCAGATCAGCTGACCGGAATTGCGGTCAATCGCGAAAACGCGGTTGGCGTCAGACGCAAAGCAGATCATTTGCCGGCCATAGGGGATGATCACATCCTCACTCCAGCCGTCGAAGTCCATCCGGTTAATTTGATAGCCGATGTTCCGGAAGGTGTCGTTTTTGACTCCGGCCCGCTCGTATCGCTGGGCGAAGCGAATCGCTCCGGTGGCCGGGTCGAGGACGAAGACGACGCCCATACCGGTCGGCGCGAACAGGTCGCTGCCATCAATGGACAATTGAATCGGAGCCCAAGGTTCGGCCCCCGTATCGGGCTCGTCACAGAGGAACGTTTTCCAGAGCGTGCGTCCCTGACGCTTGAGGTCGAGCGCGTAGATGTTGATTGCACCACCCTGATTAACCGGGACCAGCAGGGCGTTGCCGAACTGAACGGGAGGACCCATGAAGCCACCGGACTGGAGGAACTCGGCTTCCTTGCCACCTTGGTCGGCAGGCGGCGGCTGGGGCGTTCCCGGGGCGTTCGCGGCGGGCAAGGTCCAAAGCAGGCGACCGGTGCTGACTTCATAGGCGCAGAGAAAATTGTTTCGCGTGCGGCGAAAGGTTGAATTCCAGGGAATTCCCTGGTTCTTTCCCATCCGATGGCTGACCGTGTCGGGGTGTTGCCCTTCGATCGTGCACAGCAGGTCGCCGTTGAGCGACATCTGGGAGTGAATTCGATCGCCGAAACTCAAGGTCTGACCAGTTGTTTCCGGTTTGCGCGATCTGCCGCCAGCCCGGCCGCCGTAGTTCATCCGGAACATCTGGCTCATCCGGGTCGCATCATCCGCCTCGTATGAATTCATCCACAGCGAGCGCCAGGCTGAGGTTTCGGCTAGTCCCGTGTTCCAGGCGGAAACATCGATGGGTGAGCGAAAAATCACCTTGCCGCCGGCCAGCAGCAGTTCGCCGGTTGGGCGCCACCCGAGTTCCTGCCACTTCTCAACCTGTGAGCGTTCGAGCGAATTGACCGTCTCCTCCATGGCTGCGGCCGAGACGTTGCCGAGGGTGCGGTCGGTGCGGTCACCAGCGTTATAAAGATCGTTCGGCTCGAGATAGCTTTGCCAAATCGCCCTCAAATCCTTGGCGAGGTAGTCCGCCGGAAGCGCCGGGCCGAGCTTGTAGTTTCGGAAATTGGCTGCCTGAGCGGCTTCGAATCCGGCCGACTCGCCGCTCTTGGCTTTGGCGAGCAAATCCCGCACCGCCTGAATCCGCTGGTCTGTGTTCGCCTCGTCGTAGTTCGTGCCTGTCAGCGTATCTTTGGCTCCTCCGAGGTCACCCATCAGGATTTGGCAGAGGGCCAATCGGGCAGCGACTTCGAGTCCGGGGATGGAGCTGTCGGGATGCTGCTTCTGGATCTTCTTCAGCAGCCGCAGAGCGCCGACAAAATCAAACCGGTCGAGCGCCTGGCAAGCGAGCGTAAACGCGGCGTCGTCCCCGACGCTGCTGACAAAGTACTTGCGAACCACCTCGTTCAGGGCCTGGGGGTCGTCAGGGCGGGCTGCCTGGGCAAGGATTTGCCGGGCCGCAGCGTCAGCCGTAATCCGATAAACCTGCAGGCCTTCGGGCGGAAGTCCGGCAAGTGTTTTTTCAACCTGTTCAATCATCGAGTAGTAGGTACGGCTATCGAGGGAGTAGAGCGTATCGCCACTTCGCTCCAGCACTGCCTGCCACAACTGACAGGCAACCGAGAAATTGCCATCCTGTTGATAACGCTCGGCCTTTTTCAGAATCGACTCGAGGTCGGGGTCGGTTTTCAGCGTGGCTCCGCCCGAAGCATTCTGTTCCTCATTCTCCTGCTCCTGGACGTCATCGATCAGGTCACCAGCGGGAATCGCCGGACGGATTCCGCGGATTACCTGCTGGGCCGCTCCCTCAGCCGTCAGGGCGAGCGCGGCCAACCCGAGTGCGAGCAGCCCGAGCATTGGCCGACGGCTGATGCTCTTCAGAAATTGGCCCACCGTTCCGCGAACCATGACTAGCGCCTTTTTCCAAACCACCATGCGAGAAACTGCTCTGTGCCGAGCACAATCAGCAGCAACCAGATCACTTGCGGCCACATTTCGGCCGAACGCCCTTCGGCACGTTCACCGAGCAATCCGGAAACCGGGAGCAGCTTGAATTTTTCGCCCCAGAAATCGGACTCCAGTTCGCTCGGGTTCAATCGCTCGAGCCGTCCCTCATCAGCCGGCACATTGGCCGCAAACAGGACGCTTTCAGCCTCTCCCGAGTTCCGCGTCAAACCGAGTTCGTAAAAACCGCGGCTCTCCAAATCGCTGAATTCGGCCGAGTAAATCACGCTTTTGGCCGCTTCCGGCGTCTCGTCGGCGGGCCGCGCCAAGACTTCCATCTTTTCATTCGCCGGATCGCGGAGCGTCACCCGATTCTGATAGGCCGAAAGATCGACCGGCCAGTCAATTCGCCCGCCAATTGCCAGTGAAGACGCTTGGTCGCCAGACCCGATCAGGTAATCGATCAAATCGAGCATCACCGGGACAAAGACCGCGTCCATTCCGGGAAAAACTGACCAGTCACCATCCGCCGGGATGGAGAACGCGATGACCTTCCCCTTGCCCCAGGCCCGATCGACCAACGCGGGGGAGCGATTCTCATCGCTCAGCCTCAAAGGGACGAGGACTTCGTTGCGGAGGGTCTCGCTCAGCCGCGAGGTCCACCAACTGAAGACGTCAACTTTTGCCAAACTGGCGGCATCGCTTTCGACCACGGTCCGCAAGGCCGGATGGACTTGGGGGTCAACTTCGAAGTTCACCCAACTGCTCATCGTGGGGTCGCCGGCGATCGCTTCCAGCTGCAGCGGGCAAAGCCCCTGCCCATCCCGATAGAAACTGGCATTAAAGGCTTCAGCCCGCACCTGATTGCCGGGCATGAAGACAACCGCTCCGCCATCCCGGGCCCATTGCTCCAGAACCTTGATTCGGTCACCCGAGATCTCATCCACATTGCAAAGGAAGATGACCTTGTAATCAGTCAGCGGGATCGTCTCCAAATCGGCGACCGTCACGACCCGCGTCTGCAAGCCGGTTCCAAAAATGTCGAGGTACCGCAGATAGTGGGTCTCGCTCCGCTGAGAGTCGGCCGAGGGATCGCCATCGACCAGGAGCACGGGAATGCCATTCAGAATTCGGGCAGCAAAGAACCGGCTGTCATCATCGAGCAACTGATTGAGCTGCGTTTGGTTGCCAACCAGCGACTGCCGGTCGAGTTCGACGCGGATGCGGTGGTTTTGCCAACCCTTGGTTTGACTGTCGCCGGCGTTCATCCGGTCCGGCTCCAAAGGACGGAACAGGTACCGGAACGTGACCGTCTCCTTGCCACCGGCCGGCAATTGCTCCAGAGTCTCGACGATGGGAGGCTGCTCGTCGATCTGCAGACTGATCTTCAGGTTGCTGATCGGTTCGCGGGCAAAGCTCGCTACGTCCACCTCAAAGCGGACGACCCGGTTGGCCACCAGCAGGTCTTCACTCCGGACATCGGCGATCCCCAGGTTTTGGTCGCTGGGACTGCCGATGTCGACGATCAGGCCTTGAGTCGCCTCCTTGCCCAGCTCCTGAACCAGTCGATTGGGTGCTGTTTCAGCCGTCTCGCCAGCTTCCGGAATCCAGTCCCGCCGCCGCAGGTCAGAGAGCAAATAGACGACCCGGCTGATGCTGTCTCGTTGCCCAGCCACATACTGCTTGACTTGAGCCAGCGAATTTCCGTAATCGGCCGCTCCATCGGATCCGTCGACCCCGTCGATGGCATCGAGGAGCGTGGGCAGCGTTCCGCGGGTGATTGGTTCGTTGGCCAGAATCGGCTGCTCGGTGTTGCTGGTGACAAACAGCGTCAGCCAATCGTCGCTGGCATCACCTTGAGCCAACTCGGTCAACAACTCCTTGAGTTTGTTCTTGGCCCCTTCGAGGGCTGGCAGGTTGTCCACGAGCACTTGCTGGCTGAGCGAATCATCCAGCAGCACGACTCGCTCAAACTGCTCTTTTTGTCCCAGCAGCGAGGTCATCGCCGAAGGGAGAAAGGGGCGCGCGAGCAGCAGCCCCAGCAGGAGCATGGCGAGACAACGGAGCGCCAGAATCAGGAAGTTTTCCAACTGCACCCGGCGTCGATTTTTCTTGTCCGCCTCGAGCAGAAAATCCATCGCCGCCCAGTCGACGATCTTGTACCGCCTCCGGTTGAGCAGGTGGATCAGGATTGGCACGCCAATGGCCAGCCCCCCCAATCCGAGCATCAAAGGATTCAACATCCAGCTAAACAATCGCGCGCTCCTCCCTAAAACCGGCCTGTCAGCCGCCGCCGCGAGCGGAGGCGGAAACTCAAATAACTCGACAAGGCCACATCGAGCGGCTTCGACGTGTCGAGCAGGACATAATCAATCCCCGCCCCGGCACAAATCCTGCGAACCTCGCCGTTGTGCCGCTCCAACGCCTCCAGGTAACTTTTCCGCAACGCCCTCGGCTCGGCGAGCAATTGAGCGTCGACTTCATATCCCTTGAAAAGCGTGTTCTCATCGAACGGAAAATTCAACTCATCCGAGTGCATCACCTGAAAGACGACCACTTCGTGCCGCCTCAGCCGAAACTGGCGCAACGACTTGGCCAAATCGTCCAGGGGCAACAGCAAATCGCTGAGCAGGATCACCATTCCGCGCTGGCGAATCTGTGCCGCCAGCCCGAGAAAGGCATCCGAAACCTCAGTCTGCTTGTCGCAGGTCGTTTGTTCCAACTCGTGGAACAACAGCTTCAGATGCGATGGATGCGTGCTGGGCTTGAACTGCCGATCGATCTGATTGCTGAACGTGACCAAGCCAACCGCATCCTGCTGCTGCTGCATCAGGTAAGCCAAACTCGCGGTGGCCGTGGCGGCATAGTCGAACTTGCTCCAGCCGCTATCCGTCGCGCTATTGGCGTTCTTGCCGTACAGCATGCTCTTGGAGCGGTCGAGCAACAGATGGCACTTGAGGTTGGTCTCTTCCTCGAACTCCTTGATGTAGAGCCGGTCGGTCTTCGACCAGACCTTCCAGTCAATGTGCCGCAGATCATCGCCGGGGGTGTATTCCCGGTGGGCCGCGAATTCAACCGCAAAACCATGGTACGGGCTTTTGTGACCGCCCGTCATGAAGCCCTCGACTACCAGCCGGGCGCGCACGTCCAGTCGCTTGATCTTGTCCAGCGTCCGGGCGTCCAGATACTGGCCTTCACGGGAATCGGCAGTCGACATCGGCAGCAAGCCTCGAGGGCAAAAGAATCAGTTCAGCAAACCCAAGCCACCGGCTCCCGCAATCACGAGACACCGGTCGGACCAATCGCCACAGTCAGCCAGTCGCCCGCAGGGCGCCGGCACGCGAGCGACCGTCGCAACCCAAGAGCAGCCAGCTCTCAGGCTCCGGCAAAGGCCCGAGCCAGTTCCGGAACGACCTGGTCATTGGCACTTCGTTCCGGCAACTCGGCCATCAGCCGATCGATCACCACGTCTGAGGTGATCCCTTGTGACTCGGCGTTGAAATTGGTGATCACGCGATGCCGCAGGACCGGTCGGGCCACCGCCCGAATGTCGTCCGTGGTGACATGCCCGCGCCCTTCCAGCACGGCTCGAGCCTTTCCTCCGAGCAGCAGGTATTGCACACCGCGCGGCCCCGCTCCCCAGCTTACCGATTCCTTCACAAACGCCGGCGTATCCTGTTCCAGGACCCGGGTCGCCCGCACCAGCCGCAGGGCGTAGTGAATCACATGCGGCGCAACCGGCACGCGCCGGACCAGATGCTGCAACGCCAAAATTTCGGCGTCGTTGAGCACCGGCTTGATCTCGGCCGAGTGCTGCGAGGTCGTCGAGGCGGCAATCAAATACTCTTCATCGTAGCTCGGGTACTTCACAAAGACCTTGAACATGAACCGGTCTTGCTGGGCTTCCGGCAGGGAGTAGGTTCCTTCCTGCTCAATCGGGTTTTGAGTCGCCAGCACAAAGAAGGGGGCCGGCAAGGGGTTGCGGACGCCGCCAATCGTGACCTGCTTCTCCTGCATCGCTTCGAGCAAAGCGGCTTGGGTTTTGGGGGGCGTCCGATTGATTTCATCCGCCAAAATGATGTTGGCGAAAATCGGGCCCTTGAGAAAGCGGAACTGACGAGTCCCCGAGGCCTTGTCTTCCTGAATGACTTCCGTCCCGACGATGTCGCTGGGCATCAAGTCGGGGGTGAACTGAATCCGATTGAACGACAGATTCAGGGTCCGGGCCAGCGTGCTGACCATCAAAGTCTTGGCCAGACCGGGAACACCCTCCAGAAGCACGTGGCCTTGGGCGAAAATCGCAATCATCAGCTGCTCGACCACCTCCTGCTGGCCAACGATGATTTTCCCCAGTTCGCCCCGAATCAAGCTGTAGGCGGCACTGAGCTTTTCCATCGCCTGAATGTCGTCTTTTTCCAATTCCTGGTTCCTGTTCGTATCGGGTCGATTCATGGATCGTTCTGCTTTCCTCTGTTTCTGAAACCAGCAGCCCATCCGGACCGCCTGCTGGAGCGCGTCGTAGCTACGTCCGCAATCACTCAATTCTAAGCGAACGGCGGCCCCTTTAGCCACCAATCAGGTCAAAAATCCGCTGCGTGCCGACGGTGGAAGCTACTCCTGGCCAGGACACTCAGCCAAAGGGGCCGTTCCGCGGCTGCCCCTGATCGTCGCTGCTGCTCACCGCAAGGCCGGGAAAAAACTCGGCTTATTTTTGCCTCTCTGCGGACAAACGCGCACAAAATTGTTCCCTCGGGGAAAAACTTGGGGCAGGACAGTCCGAGTAACTCCCAACCAGCACCCGCGGGGCCCCCCATCGCTCTTTCAGCAATGCTCCTGCAAAGCGGCTCGCGGCCGAGCCTCCCGCCGCGCAGCCCTCCCGGCCAGTTTCTCAGTCTCTGCAGCAGGCATCGGGACGCATCGCCCCTTTTTTGCACGCCCGGGAACCTACAATGGGACGGCAGCCCCGCATGAGGACCAGCAGCAAATGTCCAATTCGAAATCTCAGACGCCCGTGGTCGGGTCTGTCGCCCAGCGGCCGTGGCAGGCCGCGGCTCTGAGCGGCGCCGTTCACCTCGGCTTGCTGCTCCTGTTCGCCTGGCTGTTTCGCCTGGCCGCGCCTGGTCAGACTTTGGAAGAGGGCCCCCGTCGCGTCGCGCTCGTTCTGACGGAGTCGAGTGACGACAGTGAGCGCGAGACGACTTACCTTGAACGGCCTCCCGCTCCAAGCCCAGCCGATGCGGCTGCCCCCAGTCAAGTGCTGCCGAGCGAACCGGTTCCGCTGCCACCGGCACCCGCGAAGATCGAGCCCGCCCCGTTGCCAGCTCCGGGGCCGGCCACACTGATCGCGAGCGCCTCGGAGATGACCTCTGGCGTGAGGGGCGAGCAACCGAGCAGCGAACTCTCCTCCGCAACGCTGGAGGCAATTGCCGCGGAGCAACGCGAGCTGGCCAATCGTCCTCCGCCCGCTCCACTGGCGACAACTTCCCTTTTTGGTTCCGGACCATTGAAAGGCCGAAAGTTCGTGTTTGTACTCGACCGATCGAAGAGCATGGGCACAGGCGGCCTGGATGTGCTCTCTACCGCTCAGGTCGAACTGTTTCAGGCCCTCGCTCCACTCGCTCCCGAGAACGAGTTTCAGATCGTGGCCTACCACCAGCAAACCGTCACCCTCAAGGAACGCAAACTGCTCCGGGCCAGCGAAGAGCACAAATCCGAGGTCAACGAATTCCTTCAGCGCCTCGTTCCCTTCGGCAGCACCGATCATGAGGCGGGACTGTATATGGCACTCGACCTGGACCCGGACACGATCATCCTGCTGACGGACGGCGACACACCGGAATTGAACGACGGCCAGATTCAGGCGATCGCCCGAGTGAGCAAAGGCCGGGCTGCCATCCACTGCATCCAGTTCGGCCTGACCAGTAATGAGCCGCCCGGCTCTTTCATGCGGAAGCTGGCCGCCAAGACGGGCGGCACCTACCGCTACGTCGACGTCAACCAGCTGCGGGACCAGAAACGGTAACTTCTCCCGTTCACGTTTCGAAAGCGATTCCACCAGTTCAGGCAGTCAACTTTTCCAGCAGCGCCGGGATCTCGGCGACGGATCGAACCGAGTGATCAGCGCCCGCTGCGCGAAACTCTTCGGCAATCACCCCGAGCTTGCGCGCCAGTTCTGCTGGCGGCAGAGCGGCAACTTCAGCCGCATCCAGTCCGAGAGAATTGCCAGTCATCGTCACGGCGATGGTGAGCATCCCGATTGCCTTTCCGGCCTCAATCCCGAGCGGGGTGTCATCGACCGCGATAGCGCGGCGAGGGTCGACAACTCCCAACTGTTCGAGGACTCTCCGATTCATGTCGGGAGCGGGCCGGCCGTGCTCGACCTCATCCGCGCAGACATTTACTTCCGGAGCGTAACCGGCTGCCGCAGCCAAAGGTTCGACAACGTTCATCAACGACCGGGCGTATCCGGTCGTTGCCCCGATCTTCAGCCCGAGTTCGCGCAAACGGGCGATCGCTTCGCGGACTCCCGGAATCAATGCAGTTCGGTCCCGCAAAATCTCGGTTTGCAGCGGCAGGAACTCCTCGTAGATGGCCGCCGTATCCGCAGCTGTGGGCCTGCCCCCATGCCGCCCCTGCCAGACCTCGCGGACCCGAGGCAATTCGAGCAACGCGGCAATGTGGTGATCTTTCGCCAATCCCATCGGCCCCCGCACCTCAGCCGTCGTCAAATCGACCCCCCGGCGACGAAACACTTCCAGAAACACTTCCAGCGGCGCGCGGCTGCCAAAGTCCACCGTTGTCCCGGCCCAGTCAAATACGATCGCGTCAAACCGCTCGCTCACTCGACTCATGCACCTGCCTCGCCTGGTTAAATCTCAATTCCGAAAAAACTGTTCCGCGATCCCCAGTGAAAGGGTCATTCCATTGCCACCCAATCCTGTTCGGAGCTTTACTCCCGGCAGCGGTTCGTGCTCCCAAAACAGGCCCGCCGGGTATTTCGCGTAGATTCCCTGCCAGGTCGCGGCCAACTCCCATGTCGGCAACTGCATCACCTTGGCCAATTCGCGCAGAATCAAGGCGTTGATTTCCTGTTTGTCAAACGGAGAAATCTCGGCATCGTATTCATGAGAATCGCCGAGAATAACCTCGCCCGCCTCGTTCTGTGATCCCATCACATGAATTCCATAGTGGTCCAGCTCGGGGGCCGTCGCCGCGAAGCGCGCTTTGACTTGCTCAAGAGCTGGACAGAATTCAAAAGCCCGATAATGACGCAACGTCAAGCCGCTGGCCAGATGCGGCCCCAACCGCCAGCCTGCTGGCTGGGCCACCGTCTTCAGCATCTGGAGTTTGCACAACCGAATGCCGGATTGAGCCAACTGCTCGGGAAACAGGGTTTGTATATCGGCACCGCTGCAAACAATCGCCCGGTCGACTTCCAGTCGGGAACCATTGGCCAAGCTGACTCGCAGCCCGCCACCTCCACGCGTTTCGATGCCAACCGCCGTTGCTCCAAAGTGGGCTCGAACTCGCGGTTGTTCGCGCAGCCAGTACCCCAATTGCCGGATCGCTGCCGGCGGGTCGACCGCCAACTCGGTTTCACTGAACAGCCCACCCTGAAGCCCAGCCGGGTTTGCCGCCGGCGAGAGCCGCTTGGTCTCAGGCCCAGTCAACATCCGACGGGGCAGCCCCTGCCGCGCACACTCGCTGGCATATTCCTCAAGCACAGCCAATTCATCTGCGTGGTGTGCCAGATGCAGGCTACCGCAGGGGTTGAGCCAAAAGCGGGCTGACCGGGAGACTTCCTGCCAGAGTTCCCGACTGCGAAGCGCCAGAGCGGTCGGTTCACCCAACGGTTGGCCAATTGGCCAGATCATCCCAAAATTTCGAATCGAAGCCCCTTGAGCCTGCTGGTCGCGTTCAATCCAATCAATCTGGTAACCGGCCCGTAAACCGGCCCAAGCGTGAGCCAAGCCAAAGACCCCGGCTCCAATTACCGCCAACCGCTGCGTCATCTGGCTCCTTCCTGTATTTGAACCACACACCCGAGTTCACTACCACTGCCAAAGCCGTGCAAGATCTGCCGTGCAAGCTGACACTGTTTTAATCAAGGCTGAATCGCGCGGGCAGGGCAGCAGGCTTTGAATGCACTGCTTTTTCACAATCCGCCAGCTTGAGGAACCGGCACTCAGCCCTCGAACTCGGCGACGGAACGATCTGGGAGGCTGCTCCAGCTTGATGATTTCTTAACGCAGCATTTTTTTGCAGCGGATAACCTGATTGACTTCAATCCGCCCGCCCGGTCACAAATGAAAATTCGGGCGCGCGGAGACGTCGCCATCCTGTGCAGCCTCCATTCCGGGCTCACGCCGCTTTCTGGAAACAATGACAACCTCGAGCAATTTCAAACCGCAAACCACCGACCGATCGGCGGAAACCGGTCATGGCTGGGCAATCGCCGCCTGGGCGATCACGGCTGCCTTCGGCTGCTACTTCTGCATGTATGCCTTTCGCAAGCCATTCACGGCCGCAGGCTTCAGCGGTACGCCGTACTGGGGTGTCGAGTACAAGATTTTGCTGGTCACTTCGCAGGTCCTCGGTTACACCTTGTCCAAGTTCATCGGCGTGCGCGTGATCGCCGAGATGTCACCGGAGCGCCGCGCTCGTGGCATCGTCTGGCTGGTGGGCTTAGCCCTGATCGCCCTGGTGCTGTTCGGTCTGACGCCACGTCCCTGGAATCTGATCTGCCTGTTCCTCAATGGACTCCCCTTGGGGATGGTCTTCGGACTGGTGATGGGCTTTCTCGAAGGTCGCAAGTTGACTGAGTTGCTGGTCGCCGGGCTGTGCGCCAGTTTTATTGTGGCGGATGGTGTCACCAAATCGGTCGGGACCTGGCTGCTCGGACGAGGTGTCTCCGAGGAATGGATGCCCGCGGCGGCTGGGGGCATCTTTCTGTTGCCGCTGGCCGGTTTCGTCTGGATGCTGACCCGAATCCCCGCGCCCAGCTCACAGGACCAGGCCGCCCGCAGTCCCCGCTACGCCATGAGTCATTCCGACCGCCGCTCGTTCCTTGTCCGTTATGCCCCGGGCATTTCGATGCTGGTGGTCATTTATCTGCTGGTGACCATTCTTCGCAGTTTGCGAGCCGACTTTCAGCCGGAAATCTGGAAACAACTGGGAGGAATTGCCGACTCTTCGGTTTTCACCCAAACCGAATTGTGGGTCGCCCTGGGTGTGTTGCTGATAAACGGGGGCAACGTGCTGATCGGCAACAACCGCTTGGCGTTTTACGCGGCGCTGCTGACATGCGGCCTCGGCTTCGGGCTGCTCGCATTCGCCCTGCTGGGACATCAAAGGGGCCTGCTGGGGGGATATTCATTCATGACCCTGATTGGGCTGGGGCTCTATCTGCCTTACGTTGCCTTTCACACTTCCATTTTCGAGCGCTTGGTCGCCCTGACTCGCGAACGGGCCAACATCGGGTTTCTGATGTATGTAGTCGACTCCTGTGGATATCTCGGTTACGTTGCGATCATGCTGGTCAAGAATTTCGGCAACTTTTCGGCTGACTTCCTGCAGCTGCTGATCTTCGCGAGCTGGGCCACCGTTGTCGTTTCGACCATGTGCCTGCTGGGGACCGCCGCCTACTTTTCCAACGTTCAACCTATCCCTGAACAGACACCAGCGGGAACAGCTCATCCTTCTCCGGAGCCTGAACAACCTTGAGTACCTCCACGGCTGCTGTTTTTAGCGGCGAAGCCAACCAGCTGGAATTGTGGGAGATCCCGCTTCCACAACTGCAAACCGGCGAGCTCCTGGTCGAGGTGCTCGGCTGTACGATTTGTCCCAGCGATCTGCACAGCATCAGCGGCAGGCGGCAGACTCCGGTCCCCTCGATTCTGGGTCATGAGATCGTCGGGCGAATCGTCGAGCTCGGCCCCAACACCACTCGATTTGATCTCCGGCACCAACCGTTAAGGGTCGGCGACCGAGTTGGCTGGGCGGTGATTGTCCATTGCGGCAACTGTTTTTATTGCCATCTGGGACTGACCCAGAAATGCCTCCACGCAACCAAGTACGGGCACAGCCGCTTTCGACCCGATCGGGAACTGCTCGGTGGATTCGCAGAACACTGCCTGCTTTTGCCTGAAACCCAAATCATCAAGCTTCCGGATGAGCTTCCCCTCGAATCCGCCTGCCCGGCTGGATGTGGTACCGCTACCGCCGCCGCTGCCATTGAACTGGCAGGCCAGTTAGCGGGCCTCGATCTGCTGATCTGCGGGGCGGGATTGCTGGGACTGACCCTCGCGGCCATGGCCCGCGTGGCCGGGGCCAACCAAATTGTCTGCCTCGACCCCAACCCCGCGCGAGCAGCTCGCTCACTGGAGTTCGGCGCTTCGACCGGCGTTCATCCCGATGAGTTGGTGGAGTGGCAACGGTCGGCGAACGGCGGGCATGGCTTTGACGTCGCTTGGGAAACCTCGGCCCAAACAGAAGCGTTTTGCTCAGCGCTAAGCGCCCTGCGGCAGGGCGGCCGCTTGATTGAACTCGGTGCCGTCTATCCCGTCCCTCCAACGCCTCTTGTTTTGGAACAATTGGTCCGGCGAAACCTCACCATTCAAGGCCAGCACAATTATTCTCCACGCCACCTGGTCAAGGCGATTGAGTTTCTGGAAGCCCACCACGGGCATTTTCCTTTTGCGTCTTTAGTCGGGGACTGGATCTCGCTGGGTGAACTCCCCGATTGGATTGAACGTTTGGGGTCAAATTCTGCGATTCGAATCGGTGTCCGGTCCCGCTCCTGAAGCTTTGCTGAAGCCTCGCTGCAGGTGTTCGCAGAACTTTGGCTTTCCGCCAAGAGTGGTGGGCCAAATCACCCTTTTTCGGCTAGACTGGCGAAAAACCCCCTCAGCACATGGAATTCCCATGCTTCCTCAACTCATCCGACAAGTGTCGCGCACGCTCATCCTGCTACTGCTCCCTGTTTTTCCGGCAGCAGCCCAAGAGACCCGTCCAGCCAAGCTCGGCTTCACCAATGGCTCGGCAATTCAGGTCGAGGTCCTGACTGCGGAATTGAACTGGCGCGATCTGGTGCCGGGCGCAGCCGCTGAGTTTCGGCAGATTCCTGTCAGCGAGATCGAGTTACTCCTGACCGCGCCGCAAGCCCGCACGCGACTGGTCAATACAATCAAGGAACTTGTCGAACAGCTCGGCGACCCCGACTACCGTCGACGCGAAGCTGCCGAAACCGAACTGAAACAGCTGCCCAGCGATCAAGTCGCCGCCCTCCTGACGACCGCGACCAACAACCCCTCGGCCGAAGTCGCTGTCCGCGCCCGCCGTATCCTTTCCGGTCGCACTCCCAAGCCAGTCAATCCCGATCAGTTTGACTGGATCAAGCTGACCAACGGACAGATCCTCCGCGGTGATGCGGGA
>Ga0315906_10002605_pt1 | contig 24862 bp, 19 predicted proteins | sample LakEriMetagenome_4_FD_203526 | JGI IMG/M metagenome (GOLD analysis project Ga0315906, IMG submission 203526) | Freshwater fungal communities from buoy surface, Lake Erie, Ohio, United States - Buoy 2 MA122 | ecosystem: Environmental > Aquatic > Freshwater > Lake > Lake biofilm | place: USA...
GAAGTGCTAATTCCCGCCATGGAGATGGAAAATTGCTTACAAAAGCTCCAAAAGTGGAGTCCAAAGACACCTTCACCTACGATCCCATGAATCCTGTGCCTTCCAATGGAGGAAATGTGTGCTGTACCGGCAATGCAGTACAGGGAGGGGCCATGGACCAGCAGGAGATGGAACTTCGAGAAGACATTTTGGTCTACACCACAGATCCTTTGGAGGCAGGAATAGAGGTTTCTGGATTTATTGAAAGTTACCTTTACCTCTCTTCAGACGTCAAAGACACGGATGTAACCATCAAATTGATCGATGTGTACCCAGACGGCACCGCCTACAACCTAGACGAAACCATACAACGCGTACGCTACCGAGAGGGATATGAAAAAGAAGTGTGGATGGAAAAAGGCCAAGTCTACGAAATCCAACTTACCCCTATGAGTACCTCCAATTATTTTGAAAAAGGGCACCGCATCCGCATCGAAGTGAGTAGTTCCAACTTTCCACGCTTTGACCGTAACCTGAACACAGGAGGTAACAACTACGACGAAACCAAAGGAATTGTAGCGAACAACTCCATTCACCACGGAGGCAAACAACTAAGTAGAATTGTCCTGCCCCTAATCAAAAAATAAATATCTTGACTTGATAAAAGGCCGGCCAAGCGTCGGCCTTTTATAATTTCACCCTTCCCTTGCTCCGTAGGAATTTAATTAAACAAGCAGGATGGAGCGAGGAACTTGTGGAGCCATATTCCCTTTTTCTGCTATTTTTGCAATTTCAATAATAACCTGAGTATGTCTATTGCCAGCAAATATGATCCGGCATCGGCCGAGGCCAAATGGTACAGCTATTGGATGGAGCACAAGCTTTTTTCCTCCCATGTAGATCCTAGCAAAGAACCTTACACCATTGTCATCCCTCCCCCCAATGTCACTGGAGTGCTGCATATGGGACACATGCTCAATAATACGATCCAAGACGTGCTCATTAGAAGGGCAAGGATGCGAGGAAAAAATGCATGCTGGGTACCTGGAACGGATCATGCCTCCATTGCCACCGAAACTAAGGTGGTGCAGCTGCTAAAAGAAAAAGGCATAGATAAAAAGGAGCTCACCCGAGATCAGTTCCTGACCCATGCTTGGGAATGGAAAGAAAAATACGGAGGCATCATCCTGGATCAATTGAAAAAACTTGGAGCTTCTTGCGATTGGGATAGAACCGCATTTACCATGGATCCGGGACTGAGCAAGGCCGTTATTTCCGTATTTGTAGACCTGTACTCGAAAGGAAAAATCTACCGGGGTATTCGTATGGTCAATTGGGATCCAAAAGGTAAAACAGCCCTTTCGGACGATGAAGTGATTATGAAAGAGGTAGCGTCCAAGTTGTACTACATCAACTACCGCATAGAAGGAACTTCCGATAAATTCCTCACCATCGCTACTACAAGACCTGAGACCATCATGGCCGATGTGGCCATTTGCATCAATCCAGAAGACCCGAGGTTTACTCACCTGAAAGGTAAACGTGCCATCATCCCACTGATCAACCGGAGCATCCCAATCATCGAGGATAGCTACGTAGATATGGATTTTGGAACGGGATGCCTTAAGGTAACCCCAGCACATGACCTCAATGACTACGAATTAGGACTCAAGCACAAACTAGAAGTCATTGACATCCTCAACGACGATGGTACGCTTCATGAAAAGGCGCAAATTTTGGTTGGTGAGGATCGGTTTGTTGCACGTAAAAAAATAGGCAAGCTACTGGAAGAAGCAGGACAGCTTCAGAAGGTGGAAGATTATACCTCCAATGTAGGGCACTCCGAGCGCAGCGATGCAGTCATCGAACCGAAGCTATCCATGCAGTGGTTCTTGAAGATGGATGAAATCACCCAGCCCGCCCTCAAGGCAGTCATGGAGGACCATATCCAATTGCACCCACCCAAATTTAAGAACATGTACCGGGTATGGATGGAAAATGTTCGTGACTGGTGTATCTCACGACAACTTTGGTGGGGCCACCAAATCCCGGCCTACTACCTTCCCAATGGTGAATTTATGGTAGCTAAAACAGCGGAAGAAGCCTTGGCTCTTGCCAACCGCAAGTACAATACCCAGTATAGTCTTTCCGACTTAAAGCAAGACGAAGATGTCTTGGATACCTGGTTTAGCTCCTGGCTGTGGCCAATTTCCGTATTTGATTCCGAAGTATTTACTACAGGAAAACCCAATAAAGAACTTAGCTACTACTACCCTACCAACGATCTGGTGACGGCCCCTGAGATTTTATTCTTCTGGGTAGCCCGCATGATCATCGCCGGTTACGAATACTTGGGTGAAAAGCCCTTCAAAAACGTATACCTCACGGGTATCGTGCGAGACAAGCTCGGCAGAAAGATGTCTAAGTCCTTGGGCAATTCCCCAGAACCCTTGGAGCTTATCGCCCACTATGGTGCAGATGGCGTGCGTACAGGGATGCTCTTTTCTTCCCCTGCGGGCAATGACCTACCCTACGACGATAAATTGGTGGAGCAAGGAAGAAACTTCGCCAACAAAATCTGGAATGCCTTTCGCCTAGTGAAAGGCTGGGAAATAGATCCAAGCCTCGATGGCGCCGCCAATGCAGCAAGCATGGAATGGTTTGAACAGCGATTCTACCAAAGTTTGGCTGAGATCAACGAACATTTCGAAAAATTCCGTATTTCCGATGCCTTGATGGCTACCTACAAGTTGGTCTGGGACGACTTCTGCTCTTGGTACCTAGAAATGATAAAACCGGCTTACCAGCAGCCCATCGATCAGGCTACTTACGATAGAACTATTGTCTTATTCGAAGGAATACTCAAGCTTTTACATCCATTCATGCCCTTCATCACGGAGGAGTTGTGGCATCAAATAAAGGAAAGAAAGGTAGAAGAATCCTTGATTGTCTCCTCTTGGCCTAGCAGTAGATCTTTTGATTCCAAAATTATCGATGAAGCCGATCAGGTATTCGAAGTAGTCTCTCAAATTAGAAACCTAAGGGCTTCCAAGGGCCTGTCCCCCAAAGAATCCTTGACCTTAATCGTTAAAACAAAAAACAAAAGCGTATATACCTCATTTGAATCGGTGCTGAGCAAACTCGCCAACCTTTCTTCCATTTCCTACGGGGAAAAAGTCGAACAGGCCATGAGTTTTGTGGTGAAGGGTGACGAGTGTTTCGTTCCCATGAGCAATTCCATTGACCTGGCTGCAGAGAAGGCAGCATTGAACAAGGAACTTGAGTATACCAAAGGGTTTTTAGATTCCGTGCTTAAAAAATTGAGCAACGAGCGCTTTGTGGCTGGGGCTCCCGCCCAGGTATTGGAAATGGAAAGGAAAAAACAAGCAGATGCCGAGGCAAAAATTAGGGCTTTAGAGGCAAGCTTGTCGCAACTTGGCTGATTCTAGCGTAGTTCGCGAATTTTGATGGAGCGAAATAAAACTCCTTGCCCCTCGCTTTGCAAGCCAATATAACCTTGTTTCAAAGGAGTTCCATCCACCTTCATGGCTGGATCGAATCGATTGGCCACCCCTCCTCCGATTTGGGGTTTTGAATAGGTCAATACCGTATCTCCATTTACCACATGGTGCACGATGGAGTCATTGTAAACAATCAATTCTGCCTTGACCCATTGATCCCAAGGGAAGGTGGGAGAAGAGGAATTGATGCAATGCCGAGGATCCATTTTGCCTTCAAATACGATGTCTGTTCCTGGGGAACACATATTCCCAGTAGGTCGGGACACCCCCTCCTTTTCTTGCGCTAGCATCTGATATTCTACAGAAATGGGCCAATCTTGTTCTTTCAAAATCGTTTCAGGCGCTTGAGAATGAAACATAACTCCAGAGTTGCGGAAGGTATAGCTTGGAGAGGTACTTAAAAATTGATCCGTAAACCGGTATTCCCAGACCAAATGAAAATTGGAAAAAGGTTTTTCATAAAATAAGTGACCAAACCTATTCTCAAAATCTCCATACCCGTCGTAATTTACCTCAATGGCTCCATCCCGAACACGAAAAGTATTGGCGTAATTTTCCCCCACCTCGTGGTGGTGAATTTTTGGAATCCATCCCTCTAGGTCTTTCCCATTAAAAAGTACTTGCCAACCGAAGGATTTTTTTTCTTTCAAAGGATCAAGCTCCTTGGGCTGGGAAAGCGAAGCTGAAGCGCCTAAAAAAAGAAACAAGAAATAAATCAAATGCATATAGGGTAGGTGCATGGGTGACTGGGGTTAAGTTAGTGCGTCCAATCGTAGCTATCCATTTGCTCCAAACAAGCTACCAAGAGGGAAATGGAATCAGCAATATCTTTTTTGTGAGCCATTTCGATTACCTGATGCAGGTGACGGGTTGGGATGGAAATGGCTCCAGCTATTGCCCCTTGCTTGCCCATGCGCTGCACACCAGCGGTATCTGTACCTCCTGCAGTCAATAATTCAGGCTGCCAAGAAATAGCCTCTTTGCTGGCGATATCTTTCATAAATGCTACCATGCGGTAATCGCAGATGGTCATCGCATCCATGATTTTGATGGCCGTACCCTTGCCCAGTTCGGTCACCTTCTCGTGTGGAGCAGCCCCAGGCACATCAAAAGCGATGGTGGTATCTAGGGCGATTCCAAAATCTGGATTGATTTGGTGTGCCGCTACATTTGCTCCGCGAATACCCACCTCTTCCTGTACGGTAAAGGTAGCATAAACATCGTAGGCCGGATGTTTGAGTTGCTTCAATGCCTCAATGACAATAAAAACTGCTACGCGATTGTCAATAGACTTGCAATTGACACAGTCTCCCATTTCGATCAGTTCCCGATCGCGGGTCACAGGATCGCCGATGGTAATGTACTTCTCTACTTCTTCTTTGGGCATACCTAGATCAATGAAGAAGTCGGTAGTCTTGGGAAGTTTGGTTTTCTCCTCGGGTGTCATCACGTGGATAGGCTTGCTGCCCATTACCCCGATCAGGTCTTTTTTGCCATGTACAATCACCCGTTGTGCGGTGAGCGTTTTCGGATCAAATCCACCCAGGGTATTGAATCGTAAGAAGCCTTGCTCGTCAATATGGGATACGATAAATCCGATTTCATCTAGATGTGCTGCCACCATGACCCGCTTGTTTTCTGGGTTGCGGGCACCCTTTTTAAGAGCGATCACATTTCCTAGGTTATCGATACGCACTTCATCTGCAAATGGAGTGACTACCTCTACCACCAGGTCTCTGATTCTTTTTTCAAATCCAGGAGCTCCTGGCATTTCGCAAATTTGCTTGAGCAGAGCAACGTTGATATCCATGATAAATTCTTGATTACTGTAAGTTTTAAAATAAGGTGAATAAAAATATTAAGTCAAAAAACATGATTCACGAGAAAGGTGGGACGCACTTCTCTCAGGGAAAAGACCTGTTGATCAATACGATCTCACTGTCTTACCTTCCATGTAATTGACAAAAGCTTTATTGACTACGCGAGTGCCTCCTGTGGTGGGATAATTTCCAGTAAAGTACCAATCTCCGGCATGATTGGGGATACATCTATGCAAGTTGTCTACCGTTTGGAAAATTACTTTTACTTCTGCTCTTATTTCAGGGGTAGTGACAATCTCAGCGATCTTTTTCGAAATTTCTTCCTCCGAAAATGCAGCATAAACTTGCTTGACAAAATTTTCTCCATGGTCCGGTTGCGCCTTACACAGCTCGTACACTTGATCCAAGGTCTGTTCCATTTTGCGATCCTGAAGGAGGGCAATGGCCGCCCGAAAGGCAACAAATTCCTTCATCCTAGACATGTCTATCCCATAGCAATCTGGGTATCGAATTTGAGGAGCAGAAGACACTATCACGATGCGCTTGGGATTCAATCGATCCAAGGTGGTCAATATACTTTTTTCCAAGGTGGTGCCGCGCACAATACTATCGTCTATGACTACCAGGGTATCAATTCCAGGCCGAATGACCTCGTAAGTGGTGTCGTACACACTGGCTACCATGGAATCTCTATCCTGGTCGCTGGTGATAAAGGTGCGCAGCTTCACGTCCTTGCTCACCAACTTCTCTACGCGGGGACGGAAACTCAAAAGTTCATCCAAATCCCCTACGTGGGGCTTTCCATCCAAAAGTACTTCTTTCCGCTTGGCTACCAGGTATTCGTCTAATCCCTCTATCATCCCTAAAAATGCCGTTTCTGCCGTATTGGGGATGTAAGAAAATACGGTGTTTTTCAAATCGAAATCAATGGCTTTCAGGATTTGGGGAATCAAGGCTTTACCCAAATTTTTCCGTTCTTGGTAGATACCTGGATCAGTTCCCCTTGAAAAATAAATACGCTCGAAGGAGCAAGACTTCTTTTCACGAGCAGGCAAGATCTCTTCCTCGGCATAGGAGCCATCCTTATTGATGACAATTGCATGTCCCGGTTTAATTTCTTTAATGGCCTTGAAGTCTATATTGAATGCAGACTTGATGGCAGGTTTTTCTGAAGCTACTACAATCACTTCCTCATCGGCATAGTAAAATGCCGGCCGTATTCCTGAAGGATCCCTGACTACAAAAGCCGCACCATTACCGATTAAACCCGCCATGGCATAACCTCCATCAAAATCTCGACAGGATCGACGTAAAATACGCCCTACATCCAGTTTGTCTTCAATGATATGCGTCAATTCCTCGTTGGAATAATTCTCCTTGAATTGATCAAAAATGCGTTGATTTTCTTCGTCCAAAAAGTGGCCAATTTTCTCCATCACAGTGACGGTGTCGGTCTTTTCTTTGGGATGCTGTCCTAGCTCCACGAGTCTGCCAAAAAGTTCCTCGTTGTTGGTCATGTTGAAATTACCCGCCATGACCAAATTCCGGCTTCTCCAATTGTTTTGCTTGAGAAAGGGATGGCAAGTTTCGATGCTATTTTCCCCATGGGTACCGTAGCGCAAGTGTCCTAGCCACACTTCTCCAGAGAAGGCCATATTTTCTTTGAGCCATTCTCCATTGGAAAGCGCCTTTTTACCTCCTAGCTTTTTGGCTTTCTTGTATTTTCGGTTGATTTTATCGAAGATATCATTGACTGCCGAAGGCTCTACGGAGCGGTACCTGCTGATGTAGCGCGTACCGGGCTGGGTGTCAATTTTGATATTGGCCACCCCTGCCCCATCTTGTCCTCTATTGAGTTGCTTTTGCATCAGTACGTACAACCTGTTGGCAGCAAATGCAGCTGTTCCATAGGTATCGATGTAGTATTGAACTGGCTTTCTGAGCCGAATTAGGGCAATTCCACATTCGTGTTTGATCGCGTCACTCATGGAAGAGTATAGGAGGTTTATTTGGGAGTTTAAAGGTAAAACATTTCAAAAGAATAATACAGGAGAATCCAGGGTCTAGCATAAATTTATCCCTTCAGGGAGGTAGGGATACTTAAAACTTGAGTACCACATAGCCTTGAGGGGCATAGGTAGTGATGGTGGTAAGGGCAGAATGGGCTACGCTAACGCCAGGCCAGAGATCTGTGGTCTTTAAATTTCTAGCAATTAGAGACTGTCCACAAACCAAAATCTCAGCACCCGCTTCTTCTAAGGCTTCAAATACAGCAAGATTGGGATTATTCACCTCATATTTTTCTTTGTAATTTTCATCGTTGAGCAGTGCAAAAATTCCTCCTCCATGCAAGACCACTTTCACCTTGATTCGATCTCTAGTGACCCCAGCCAATCCATGCAGATTCATCATACGAGCCACATTGTCTACAAATCGAGAAATTTGCTTGGGATCTTCCGAAGGAGAGGTCAAGTCAACCAATATTTTATATTCCAAACTTCCATCTGGACGCTCGGTGGCATCTGGAATTTCATAAATACCACCAAATTTTTTGACTATTGGAAAATGGGGCGTTTGCGCTACCGCGGTAAAAGTTAGCAAAAGCGTTGCACAGATAATGAATAGGAAGGAGATAGGCTTCATGCGTTGTAGTTTGTTTCTAAACTAAGGATTTTTTACAAATAATTTAAAAAATCACCGCCTCGCTTATCCAGATCAAAATTAATAGATTCCAAAGTGGTTCGCTACTTGCCTGTAGCTTAGCTAGAATTATATCATCCGTGCCCTGCTAAAGGAAATGCTTAAACTTTGTACCAATAAGTAAGTCTAAACCGTTATAAAACTGATATTTTTAGTCAACTTGGATTTGAAACCGAAATCACCTATGAAAAGAATATTTCCTGAGATTATGTATCTCTTGGCATTGGTTTTTTTATTTAGCGCCTGTACCCAGGAATCAGAACCCAAATTTGAAGCCATTTCTCAAACCTTTGGTACAAAAATAAATCCAAGCTCCCTGCATAGCTACTCTAACCAAAACGTACCCTCTTATATTTTAAAAGACAATACTAGAACTAACCCTATCAGTGATGAGAAGGCCACCCTAGGGAGAGTCTTGTTTTACGATAAAAATCTGAGCATTGACAATACCATTGCTTGTGCCAGCTGCCACAAACAAGCATTTGCTTTTGGAGATACTGCCGTAGCGAGCAAGGGGGTTCAGGGGGGACTGACCTTGAGACATTCCATGCGCTTGGTCAATGCCCGTTTTTCGGAGGAAGCCAAGTTTTTTTGGGACGAAAGGGCAGCAACCTTAGAAATTCAAACCACTACCCCTATTCAGGACCACGCAGAGATGGGATTTAGCGGGCAAAATGGCCGACCCAATCTCATTGCCTTACTCACCAAATTGAGTAACCTGGATTATTACCAGGAATTATTTCAGCTTGCCTACGGAAGCCCACAAGTAACCGAACAAAGAATCCAAGAGAGTTTGGCCAACTTTATTCGAAGTATGCAATCCTTTGATAGCAAATATGACCAAGGTCGGGCCCAAGTTCCCAATGATGGAGCACCATTTCCTAATTTTACCCCTCAAGAAAATTTAGGGAAACAACTTTTTCTAAGCCCTCCTAATTTTGATTTAACTAGCAATAGAATTGCTGGAGGTTTAGGTTGCCAAGCATGTCACCGAGCCCCTGAGTTTGATATTGATCCCAACAGTAGAAATAATGGGATTATCAAACGGATATCCAATACGGGAGGACCAGACCTAGGTGTCACAAGATCTCCTAGCCTGAGGGATATGGTTAACCTTGCAGGGGAATTGAATGGACCCTTGATGCACACGGGAGGCTTTAATACCCTTCAAAATGCTATTGGACATTACAACACCATCGTTATAGTACCAGGGAATACCAATTTGGATCCCAGGCTTTCCCCAAGGGGAGTTGGCCAAAATTTAAACATTACTCCAACAGAAAGAGAGGCTTTGGTTGCATTTCTAAAAACGCTCACCGGAAGGGAAATTTATACCCATGAAAAATGGTCTAATCCTTTCTAAAAAACTTCTGCAATTTTTCGAATAAAAACCAATAAAAAGGCGACCCAAGTAATGAGTCGCCTTTTTTCTGTGCGCATGAGAAGATTCGAACTTCCACACCCGAACGGGCACCACCCCCTCAAAGTGGCGTGTCTACCAGTTTCACCACATGCGCGATTGGGGATTGCAAAAGTAGAAAACCATGCTTTGGGAAGCAAAGCTTCCCTCCGCTTTTCTTTACTTTTTTTAAAACTTAACCGAAAACCTTTTTTTCAGCGGATTGAAGGGTGTTATAGAGCAAGGCCGCAATGGTCATGGGGCCCACCCCGCCCGGTACTGGCGTGATGGCAGAAGCTAGGGCTGCGACTTCCTCGTACTTTACATCTCCAATCAGGCGGAAACCTGATTTCTTGGTTTCGTCTGCGATGCGGTGAATACCTACGTCGATAACCACAGCCCCGGGTTTGACCATATCGGCCGTTACAAACTCCGGCTTGCCGATCGCCACGATTAGAATATCTGCCGTTTTGCAAATTTCTGCTAAGTTTTTGGTTTTGGAATGGGTTAGCGTGACGGTGGCATTACCAGGATAGCCATTGCGAGCCATCAAAATACTCATGGGACTGCCTACAATATGGCTTCGACCGATGACCACACAATGCTTGCCTGAAGTTTCGATCTGGTAGCGCTTCAAAAGTTCTATTATCCCATAAGGAGTAGCCGCCACATAGGCTGGCCAGTTGAGTGTCATTCTTCCCACATTGGCTGGGGTAAACCCATCCACATCTTTTTCAGGAAGAATACGATTGGTCACCTTGTCTACGGAAATGTGAGCAGGCAGGGGAAGTTGAACGATCAATCCATCGATGTCAGGATTTTGGTTGATCTCCTCCACGGTGTGCAGCAGATGTTTTTCTTCCACATCCGCTGGTAAGCGTATGAGGGTAGAAGTAAATCCTACTTCTTCGCAAGCCTTCACTTTAGCTCCTACATAGGTTTGGCTGGCACCATCTTCCCCCACCAGTATGGCTGCTAGGTGAGGCTGCTTTCCGCCTGCTTGTTTAATTTCTGCTACCCGCGCAGCAATTTCATTTTTTATGTCTTGCGCGGTTTTTTTTCCATCGATGAGTAGAGTCATACCAGTTATCAGGTGTCTTGAATTAGTTAAATACGAGGTACGAAATACGACCAAATAGGCCTTTATTTTGTAAAATTCAATCGGGCAGTTTTTAAACTCGCTACAAAAATGGAAATCAATTCGTCTACTTCTTTGGTCAGTCGGTAAATTTCTGGATGCAGCTGCTCATTACTGTTGATTTTACTGAGTAGTTCCAAAAAGAATTGGCTTTCATCAGCCTCTTCTTCTACAATTTTTAATTTATTAATGAAATCAGCGTTTGACTTCGCACGAATTGCGGCTCGGTAATTTGCAGCGATTGAACTAGAACAACGCAATAGTTGATTCACGTAGTTAGTATACTCTCTAGTATGGGGTAGTTGAGAACACAGATACCAAACATCAAGTGCGAATTTTTTAGTTCTATCCTTCAATGCCTGGCTCATCGCTTACGCTATTTAACTTTCCATAATCCCTTATTTCGCAACTCGTGATGTCGTATTTCGTACCTCGCCTGCCTGCCGCAGGCAGGTACTTCTTACTTCATCAATCCAGCTTCAATACCGCCATAAATGCCTCCTGAGGGATCTCCACATTCCCCACCTGACGCATGCGTTTCTTCCCTTTCTTCTGCTTTTCCAGAAGTTTGCGCTTACGCGAAATATCCCCTCCGTAGCACTTGGCCAACACGTTTTTACGTAAGGCCTTCACCGTTTCTCTAGCGATAATTTTTTGGCCAATCGCTGCTTGAATCGCGATTTCAAACATTTGCCGAGGAACCAACTCCTTTAATTTTTCGCACAGCCGTTTGCCCCATTCGTAGGCTTTGTCTCTATGCACAATAGCAGAAAGCGCATCCACGGCTTCGCCGTTGAGCATGATATCCAAGCGTACCATACTCGATTCTTGAAATCCCTTCAATTCGTAATCCAAAGAGGCGTATCCCCTAGAAATGGTCTTCAAGCGATCAAAGAAGTCAAATACAATTTCAGCCAGCGGCATATCAAACTGCAATTCAACACGATCGGCCGTCAGGTATACCTGATTCTTGATTTGACCCCGCTTGTCCATGCAAAGGGAAATCACAGGACCCACGTATTCCGCAGCGGTAATGATAGATGCTTTTACAAAAGGCTCTTCAATGTGTTTGAATCGCGTAGGATCAGGCATATCCGATGGGGCATTGATGACCTGGTACTCGTCGTTGGTCATGAGCGCTTTAAACTGCACGGAAGGCACCGTGGTGATCACCGTCATGTCAAATTCACGCTCCAGACGCTCCTGTACAATTTCCATGTGCAACATCCCCAAAAAGCCGCATCGGAATCCAAAGCCCAAAGCTGCAGAAGTTTCAGGTTCCCACACCAAGGAAGCATCGTTGAGTTGCAACTTTTCCATGGAGGCACGAAGCTCTTCAAACTCGGTGGTATCTACAGGATAAATACCCGCAAATACCATGGGCTTCACATTTTCAAAACCTTTGATGGCTTCCGCACAAGGGTTTTTAACATGCGTCACGGTATCCCCTACCGCTACCTCCTTGGCTACTTTGATGCCCGAGATGAGGTAGCCTACATTGCCCGCACTCATGGTCTGCTGGGGAATCTGATTGATCCCCAAAATCCCAATCTCGTCTGCAAAGTATTCCTTGCCTGTATTGACAAATTTGATCTTGTCTCCTTTACTCAAGGTACCATTGAAAATCCTGAAAATTACCTCAATCCCTCTAAAGGAATTGAACTGAGAGTCAAAAATCATGGCTTGAAGTGGAGCCTCAGGGTCTCCTTTGGGCGGAGGAATGTTTTCAATCACCTTCGCCAGAATATCTTCGATTCCGATTCCCTCCTTGCCAGAAGCCAACACAATATCCTCACGCTTACAGCCCAAAAGGTCAATCACCTCATCAGCTACCACCTCGGGATCTGCGCCTGGGAGATCAATTTTATTCAATACCGGGATGATTTCAAGATCATGGCCCAAGGCCAAATAAAGATTGGAAATCGTCTGGGCTTCTACCCCTTGTGAAGCATCTACAATCAATAATGCTCCCTCGCAAGCAGCTATGGAGCGAGAGACTTCGTAGGAAAAATCTACGTGGCCTGGAGTATCAATCAAATTGAGAATATAGGGTTCTCCCTTGTAGGTATAGTTCATTTGAATGGCATGAGACTTGATCGTGATTCCACGCTCACGCTCCAAGTCCATATCGTCCAACAGCTGGTCTTGCATTTCCCTTTCCGAAACCGTATTGGTCGTCTGAAGTAATCTGTCGGCTAGGGTACTTTTCCCATGGTCAATATGGGCAATGATGCAGAAATTTCGAATGTTTTTCATAAGCTTTCGTCACGCAAAAGTAGGAAAAAAAAGCGTGCTTGAATAGGAAACCCAAGAAATTGCTCAAGGGTTTGGAAGGAGGAGCCACGCACAGCGTTTTGAATAAAAATCCTTTCAAAAAACTTTCTTTAAGGGAATAGAATTGGGAATTTCAAGCCAACTTTTTGGAGGCCTTACAAATTACCTACCTTTGGCAAGAAAACACCCCTCAGCATGAAAGCTGTTGCAGATAGAAAAAAAGCAGAACATATAGGAGAATACCTGATCTATATGTATCAAATGGAAGACCTAATCCGGTCCTACCAAGGCAATATGGAGGATATTTTTACCTATGTCATATCCCATTACCCCGTGTCAGAAGATGAAAAAATTGAAATCAAGGCCTGGTTTGCAGCGCTCACGGATCAAATGCGAGAAGAAAACCTACTAGAAAAGGGTCACCTCAAGTCTCTCCAAGAAATGGTCAGCAACTTACTAGATTTGCATTACCAATTGCTTAAATCCAATGCAGGTTATGTGCAAACCTACCATCAGGTCAAACCTCACCTGCTTGAGGCCATTGAAGCTGCAGGAGTGGAAGATGTAGGTAATGAGGTTCAAATCTGTTTGAATGGAGTTTATGGTCTTCTCCTCTGCCGCTTACTTGGCAAAAAGGTAAGCGATCGCCAACTCCAAGCTGCGGAAGCCTTTGGGAATGTTTTAGGCCAATTGGCATTTTACTACCATCAAAAAACAGTTTTTTCTTACAATTGAAAAATGCATTTCTTGCTATTTTAAGCTGAAAATGGGAAGGCGGCTATCCTTTTCCTTCATTTCCCGTAAGTAAGCATTAGAATCCTTATTTTTAGGGAAGTATTTTTTGAATTATGATTTTTTACCAAGCAAGTCTCCAGCAAATTTTTTCTTTTTTAGACTCTTCCTCCCTCGGCTTGGATGAAAAAGAAGCACAAAATAGGTACAAGGAGGCTCGTCCAAATGAACTCCTAGAAACAAAAAAACAAGGCGTATGGCTCCTGGTATTGGATCAGTTTAAGGATGTCATGATTCTTATTTTGGCAGGTGCCGCCCTGCTGTCTAGTTGGATTGGAGATCAAACTGACACCTACATCATTTTGGTTATCCTTCTTTTAAACGCCTTTCTAGGTTTTATACAAGAGTATAGGGCAGAAAAAGCCATTGCCTCATTAAAAAAACTATCCGAAACCCAAAGTCAAGTACTCCGATCGGGCAAACAAGTATGCATTCCTTCCAGACAACTGGTGTTGGGGGATGTAGTCATCCTAGAAGCTGGTAACCTCGTACCGGCTGACTTGCGGTTTTTAGAAACTTATTCTTTAAAAATTGACGAATCTAGCCTGACCGGGGAGTCTATCCCCAGTGAAAAAGTCTGCAATGCCCTAGACTCCTCCTCCCTTAGCCTCGGTGATCAGGTCAATATGGGATTCAAAGGTACTTTGGTCACGCAAGGCAGAGCCAAAGGGATGGTAGTAGCCATCGGTATGGATACGCAAATGGGGAAAATTGCCCAATTGCTGGAACAAAAATCTCCTATGACCCCATTGCAGCGACGCATGCAGGCCTTTGGGAAGGTGATTTCCTTGGTTGTTTTAGGAATTTGCGCAGCCGTATTCTTGGCTGGACTAGCTCGTGGGGAAGAAATCTTCTCCATGCTGCTACTTTCTGTAAGTTTGGCCGTGGCTGCCATCCCAGAAGCCTTGCCTGCTTTGATTACCATAGCGCTATCCCTAGGTGCCAAAAGGCTAGCTAAGCAAAACGCCCTGGTTCGTAAACTTCCTGCAGTAGAAAGCCTGGGATCCATCACCTACTTGTGCACGGATAAAACGGGAACCATCACCCAAAATAAGTTGTCCGTCAGCCGCTGGGAATCGGTTAATCAATCCAGGATTGTGGAGAACTTCAGCAACCTAGAACTGGGCCTAGCCCTCTGCCACGATGTCTTGCTAGAAGCCGAAGGTCTTCCCCAAGGCGAGCCTACAGAAATGGCTTTACTCACCCATTTGGTAAAAGAAATAGGTAAAGAAAACTACCATGCCCTGGTCCGATCCATGCCTCGAGAAGCGGAAAATCCTTTCGATCCTACAAGGAAACGAATGAGTACCGTACACCGAGTAGGCAAGCGGTACCTGGTCCTGTGTAAAGGAGCTCCTGAATCCATAGCTTCAATCCTTCAAGACCATGAAATGGCAAAAAATCTGGTGAGAAGCGGGGAGGTTTGGGCTCAGGAAGGGGAACGGGTGCTGGCATTTGCGGGCAAACTAATGGATCAGCTCCCTTTGCAAAAAGACCTTTTAGGTAGTGAATCTCAGCTTAGCTATTACGGGAAAGTAGGCCTAATCGATCCTCCAAGAGAAGGAATAGCAAGGGCTATTGAATCTTGCAAAAGAGCAGGCATTACCCCGGTCATGATTTCGGGAGATCATCCCGCCACAGCAAGAGCCATCGCTGAGGAGGTGGGAATTTGTAAACCAGGAGATCTTCTACTAGAAGGCCGCGCCTTGGATCAATTATCCGAAGAAGAATTTGATCAGGTAGTAGAACGGGTTTGCGTCTATGCTCGGGTAGTACCCGAACAAAAACTACGCATCGTGCAAGCCCTACAGCGAAGAGGACATTTTACCGCCATGACAGGAGATGGGGTCAACGATGCCCCCTCTTTAAAAGCAGCCACCATTGGAATTGCCATGGGCAGAATCGGTACAGATGTGAGTAGAGAAGCTGCTCATTTGGTATTGCTTGACGACAATTTTTCAACCATTGTCACAGCCATAAAAGAAGGAAGAAGGATAGTAGACAATATTATCAAATTCATCAAATACATATTGACCTGCAATGGTGCTGAAATTTGGGTCATTGCTTTGGCTCCCTTTTTGGGCCTGCCCATCCCCTTGCTCCCCATACATATCCTATGGATCAACTTGGTAACTGACGGTCTACCCGCCCTAGCCTTAGCTAGTGAAAAATCAGAACCAGATAGCATGGTGAGGAGTCCCCGCCACCCCAATCAAAGCCTATTTTCCCGTGGAGTGGCGTACCATATCCTGTGGGTAGGCATGCTGATGGCTGCAATTACCCTTGTTACTCAAAGCCTCGCTATTTCTCAAGGCTGGCATAGTCAAACTATGGTATTTTCTGTGCTTTCTTTTAGCCAATTGGGGCATGTATTTGCTATTCGAAGTGATCGTACCTTTCTTTACAGGCAAGGCTTTTTAAGCAATAAGCCGCTATTTTTAGCAGTAAGCTTTACCTTACTTCTCCAAATGGCAGTCATTTATCTCCCTTCTTTCAATGCTCTATTTAAAACTGAAGCTTTGTCTTGGATAGAGCTGGGAACTTGCCTCGTATTCTCTCTACTAGTATTTCATGCAGTGGAACTTGAAAAATGGGTAAGAAACAAATGGTACCCTTTGAGAACTTCTCCAGTCACTAAATAACCTAAGAAAAAAAATAGAGAAAGCTAGAACTACAGTAGGACGAAGTGTGGAGTACTCCACAAAATTTAGAACTTTGCAGCATGGGCAACAACGACATACTGCGTATCCTGAGGTACACTTTTCATTACCACGATTACAAAATGAAAGAAGTCTTTGCTCTGGGAGGCAGGGAAATACCGGTAGAAGAACTCGGAAATTGGCTCAAAAAAGAAGAGGAAGATGGTTTCAAAAAACTACAAGACAAGGACTTGGCCCACTTTTTGGAAGGCTTGATTGTGCTGCATAGAGGTAAAAAAGAAGGAGAACAGCCGGCAATACAGAAAAGCCTCAACAACAATACCGTCCTGCGTAAACTCAAAATCGCATTGCACTACAAAGAAGAAGACATGCTAGAAATTTTTGCGCTACGTGGCTTTCGTCTGAGCAAGCACGAGCTGAGTGCCTTTTTCCGAAACCCCTCGCAAGCCCAGTACCGCGAATGCAAGGACCAGGTGTTGCGGAATTTTTTACTGGGATTGCAGTTGAAATTTAGGGGAGTTTGAAGTATTTTTTGGAGTCTAATATCTTTTAAAAAACTTTTTTATATTAACTTTCTCATTCCCAACAAACTAAGGGATTGAAGTACCTAAATTCGTGAAGGTATGTTCCAATTCACCCCTCTCAAAGCTGACTTAGGTACCTTGGAATTTAAAGGCTTTCTTACAGCCTTATTCCTACTTATTTCAAGTCATTTTTGTCTCGCCAATATGGCTTCTCCCTTGCGGGAAGGGACCTTTTCCAGCTCTGCCTTCTCCAGTAGGGACATGGATATCCTCAAAGAGAATATTCGTATTACCTTACGATCTGATGGTAAAACAGCTGATTATCAAATTGACTACCACATCCGGAACTACGAAGAAGGGAAGCAAATTCCCATGCTATTTCATGCCAAGGACTATCAAGGAGAATTTAAAATTTGGGTAGACCAAAAAGAAATAGCCTTGCAAGACCTGCCGGAGGAGTACTTGACGGGGAACAGTACGGCCTTGGAGAAATTCTCAGCTTATTTTCATAAAGACTTCGGTCAAGATCAACCTGAAACTGTAGTCTTGTATTGGGAAGATGGGACTGGCTACATCTATTCCCTTCGAGATTTAAGTTACTTTGAACTTGATCTCCTTCCCGGTGAACACCATATCCGAGTAGAATACACGGCCAAGGCATGGACCGATGTCTCGGATTGGATCAAAGAATATAGTTTTCGCTATTCTCTATCCCCCGCTCAACAGTGGAAATCCTTTGGTTCCTTGGAAGTCACCGTAGATGCCAGCGCCCTTGGCATACCCATCACCACCAATCTTGGACTCCCCACATCGGGATCCTTGGATGGAATTGCAAAGTGGCAATTTTCTAAACTACCAGGAAACTACCTCACCCTTAGCTACTCCCCCGCAATAAGTCAATTTGCTCAAATCCTCATTCAGATTGGTCCTTTAGGCATGGGCATAGGGGTAGCCTTACTGCTAATTGCAATACATATTGCTTTAATCAAGCTCTATCGCAAGAAAAATCCTCAACGAAAATTTTCCTGGCTGCTTGCGGCAGGAAATCTTTTGGTGCCACTCCTAATCCTTGGCAGCTATCAACTCTCCTACGACCTGATAGATAGGGTGATAGGACAAGACGCGTCCCGTTTTCACGGTTATTCTTTTTTAGTCCTTTTTCTTTATCCCTTATTTCTGCCTTTGTATTGGATTATTCTTTGGGTAGTGGACCGCTGGTTTGCCTCTAGGATCAAGAATCCTCCAGCTAGATAAAGTATCCTGAGATTAAAATAAATCCTCCTGAATTTACCATGGAATCCTTGGGATTCCCTTCCTATTCATCTATTTTATTGCTAACTTATCCTTTCATCTTTCTACAAAGCCATGGAAAAACTCAACAAAGCTGACATTCCACAGGAAGCCTTTGACTTGTACGATTACTACTGTCACAACAAGATCGATCGCAGGACTTTTGTAGAAAAACTATCCGTCTATGCTGTAGGAGGAATTACCGTGAGCGCCTTGCTGAGTAGCATGATGCCCGATTACCTCCACTCCCAAACAGTTTCTCCAAGTGACGAGAGGCTTCAAGAATCTAATTACCTCATGTACCCTTCACCCAAAGGAGGGGGAGAAATCAAGGCCTTGTGCTCTATCCCTGAAGGCAAGGGTAAATTCCCAGGCATTGTGGTAGTTCATGAAAACAGGGGGCTTAATCCGTATATCGAAGACGTAGGTAGAAGGTGTGCGGTAGCAGGGTTTATCTCCCTTGCGCCCGATGCCTTGACTCCTCTGGGAGGATATCCGGGCAATGACGATGAGGGCAGGGCCATGCAAGCCAAACGTACCCGAGAGGAAATGTTAGAAGATTTTATTGCCGCGTACGAATACCTCAAAAGCCATCCTCGGTGCAATGGAAAAGTAGGAGTGGTGGGCTTCTGCTTTGGAGGCTGGATTTCCAACATGATGGCCGTACGGATCCCTGAGCTCAAAGCGGCAGTACCCTTCTATGGAGGGCAACCTGAAGCAGCTGATGTTCCTAGCATCAAGGCTCCTTTATTGATCATCTATGCTGCTTTGGATGAGCGCGTCAATGCGGGATGGGCAGCATATGAACAAGCACTGAAGGAGCAGGGAAAAGCGTATGAGATGGTCAACTATCCGGGAGTCAACCATGGTTTTCACAACAACACTACTCCCCGATACGATGAAGCAGCTGCCCAAGCAGCCTGGGAAAAAACAATCGCCTTTTTCAAAAAACACCTTGACTAAGGAAAGCTCTAGAGCAAGGATTCCATTCTAAAAAAAATTATTTCAGGCAGGGATTGGGGAGATCATTGATCCTTCCTAAATAGTTAGTCCCTTATTTTTTACCATGTTTTTATGAACGAACTCCTCTTAGATACTGGAACCTACTCCCTTTCCTATGGTGATTTTTTTATTCGCCTTTTGGTAAGCTTAGGAATAGGCATGGTCATAGGCTTAGAAAGACAGTACGCTGCCATGAAGGAAGGGGTACAAGGGTATTTTGGCATACGAACATTTACTTTTTTCTCTCTCCTTGGTAATCTCTCAGGGATAGTTTGTTTTCTTTTTTCTCCCTGGGCCTTTATCGCCATCTTCTTGGGCACCATTAGTTTAACCTCTGCAGCCTATTGGCAAGCTGCACTCCAGGGAGACCGCGGACTTACCACCGAGCTTTCTGCATTACTCACCTTCGTTCTTGGTAGTCTAGTTTCCTATGGCCTCATCTCCATCAGCTTGGTCATTACCGTAGTGGTACTGGTATTTTTATCTTCTAAATTTCGGCTTAGAACTTTTGTAGGAAAAATTACCACGGAGGAACTCTATGCGTTTATACGCTTTGTCATTTTAGCGCTACTGATTTTTCCTTTTTTACCCGATACACCTTTTGGACCTTATCAGGCCCTCTATCCCCAGGAGATAGGTTGGGTAATCCTGCTAACCTCAGGATTAGGTTTCTTAGGCTATATTCTAACCAAAACTTTTGGTGGTCACAAAGGCATTCTACTCACCGGCCTACTAGGGGGGCTTGTGTCTAGCACAGCCATTACCTGGGTTTTTGCTAAAAAAAGTAAAGATAACCCCTCCATGTCTTCCCCCTACGCCACAGCCATTTTGGGTGCTTCGAGCATGATTTACCTTAGGGTATTATTTTGGACTGGGCTTTTTCAGGGAGCCTTATTCCGCGACCTACTCCTTCCCGCTCTCGTTTTATTTGTAGTGAGCACAATCGTCACATTTTTTACCTATACCAAAGGAAAAAATCAACTTCCATCTTCTGAAGAAGTACCTTTACAAAAACCCTTAGACCTCCGTAGTGCTTTCTTATTTGGCGTACTGTATTCAGTCATCCTCCTCCTGGTCACTTATGCCAACAAAAATCTAGGTCATCAAGGCACCTTGGTTTCCAGCACCTTAGCCGGCTTTACCGATATCGATGCGCTTAGTATTTCTATAGCCAAACTTTCAGTAAATACCCTTTCTATCCCATTGGCTACGCTTGCCATCCTGCTTGCCTGCTTATCCAATACTGTAATCAAATGGGCTTTGGGTAGTTATTGGGGCAGCCCCAAACTCCGTAGCCACCTGCTAAAAGGATTTGGTATGAGCACCGCCGCCTGCTTGTTAATCCTGCTTTATTTTCTACTTACTCCAGGCGAGGTTTAGGTAAATGTAAGTACCTCAGTCCAATTTGGGTTTCCACTCAAAAAGAAAATGTTTAGGATTAATCTTTTTTTAGTAGATTTTCACATCAACCCCGACGCCCTCACTCCACCCTAGACCTAATTGATCCCATGCTTATTTTAGTTTTGATTTTACTGGTTCTGGCCTTGATCTTGGTAGCTATCATCCGCTACGATATTCATCCCTTTTTAGCCCTTTTCGGAGGAGCGATTGTCTATGGACTAGCTGCGAGGATGGAAACAGATAGTATCCTTAAATCCATCACCGAAGGATTTGGAGGAGTAATGGGCAATGTGGGATTATTGATTTTATTCGGAGTCATCTTAGGTACCTTCTTAGAAAAAACAGGTGGAGCCATGGTGATTGCCGAAAAAGTACTCTCCTGGGTGGGGGAAAAATCCATCAACCTTTCGTTGATGCTTAGCGGTTGGGTACTCTCCATACCGGTATTCGGAGACAGCACCATTTTGATGATGAATCCCATTGCCAAGTCTTTATCTTCAAAAAGTACGGTTTCCTATGCCGCTACCATCGTTGCGGTATCTTTGGGAGCCATGGCAAGTCATTCCCTAGTCCCTCCTACTCCTGGGCCCATCGCTGCCGCCGGAATTCTGGGTGCTGATCTGGGTCAAGTCATCCTCTATGGAGGCATCGTTTCCTTGGTAGCCTTGGTTCCCTTACACTTTTTCGTTCAAAAATGGGTTAGTAAAATTCCCTTACGACCCCTTCCTATAACATCGGAAGAGATCCCCCAGCCCCAGGACAGGCCTAATTTTCTCTTTTCCATGCTTCCCATTGTGCTGCCCTTGGGATTGATCATCTTGGCTTCCATAGCCAATTACCCTACCCAACCTTTGGGCGATGGCCCCCTTGCAGAACTAGTAAATTTTCTTGGAAGTCCAGTGATTGCCCTTTTGATTGGAGCTCTTCTTTCCTTTTTTCTTCCTAAAAAATTCGATAGAAAGCTTCTTTCCTCTACGGGATGGATTGGAGAATCTATCGTGGCGGCAGCTCCTGTCATCATGATTACGGGGGCAGGGGCTGTATTTGGAAAAATGCTTCAAAATTCTGGGATTGGAGACTTGGTCACCGAAAGTATGAAAGGTGAGAATTGGGGTATATTTCTTCCATTTTTATTGGCCTTTGGGCTAAAATTTGCTCAAGGTTCGACTACAGTGGCCATAATCACCACAGCCTCCATCGTGGCCCCACTTATGGGTCCATTAGGATTAGATTCAGAGGTAATGAAAGTATTCACCACCATTGCCATAGGCTCTGGAGCCTTAGGGATTTCCCATGCCAATGATTCTGCCTTTTGGGTCGTCACCCAACTTTCTGGGATGAGTACCAAGCAAGGCAATCTTTCCCACAGTTTGGGTACCTTAATCGCTTCTACCACCTGCATGGCAATCGTCTACGGTTTGAGCTTGGTACTGAGCTAGCTAAGGGATCTTGGCTTATACCTTCTGATGTTCCTCGTCCTACTACGAATAAATTCTAAGTTTTCCCGAATAGATTCCTTATAAGAACTCCCACACACTGCGGTAGCTGCCTTTTTCTTCTACGTAACGAATCAGTTGATCAAAAAATGGATCTTGGGCTAGGGTACTGCTGTCACCAACCACAATCAGCTTGCGCTTGGCTCTAGTAAGGGCCACATTCATCCTTCTTTTATCTGCCAAAAAACCGATTTCACCCCGAGGATTGGAGCGGGTCATGGAGATCAGCATAAGGTCTCGCTCTTGCCCTTGAAATCCATCCACGGTGTCGATGGTCATCAAATCGGCAAAAGCCCTCAAATTAGGAAATGCATAGGTCTCAAAAATCAAATGCCTCAATTGTCTGACTTGAGCTGAATAGGGGGCAATGAGACCTACAGTTATCCCCATTTCTTTACATCTGCTCAAACCGATCCTCACGATAACTTCATTGAGGTAGCGACAGGCAAGCTGGGCCTCTTCTGGATTGAAGGTACTCAAAGTTTCCACTTCCACTTGTTCAGCAAATCCAGATCCCGAGGTATCTATCCATTCAAAAACGACTTCCTCCCCAGAAAATGGATGCTCTTTTGTATTTGCTGCAGCTTGCAACCTGCCGTGATAAAAATGCTCGTTGGAAAATCCCATAATCACCTCGGGCATGCGGTACTGAACCTGCAGCAGGTGCGCTGCTTCGGGCTGACGATGAATAAGCTTTTCAAAAAGGGTAGTAGATAATCCTTGGCGCGAAGCATCTTGGGATTTGATCGTGGGAGGCAACTGGCAATGGTCTCCTGCAAAAACTACTTTTTTAGCCTTTAATATAGGAATCCACGTAGCAGCCTCTAGTCCTTGGGCCGCTTCATCAATAAAAACTACGTCAAAAATCATTCCTTTCAAATGATGTGAGCTAGCTCCCACTAAGGTAGAAGCAAAAACCAATGTCTTTTGATATACATCCGCTCGAATATATTCCTCAAGCTGCTCTGCAGCTTCCCGGATTCTACTGACCTCTTGGTACATGCGCTTTCGCTGAGCCCGCTCCTCTGGACCAAAATTTCTTTTGTATTGCTTGGCCAAGTGGAGGTAGGATTCGGTCTCCTTTCGCAGCTTTTTTAAATCTTTGTAACTATCGTGCAAGCTAATCTTGGCATCCAGTGTTTGGTGTAAAATTTTCTCTTCCACCCGTGCAGGATGTCCAATTCTGAGGGTAGAAATACCTCGGTCTACCAATTTTTCCACCAGTAAATCTACGGCCATGTTGCTGGGGGCACAGACCAAAATGCGCTGCTGCGCAGCTAGAGCAGCTTCAATACCAGCAATCATGGTGGTGGTCTTTCCAGTTCCGGGAGGACCATGAACTACGGCTACATCCAAAGCAGATGCGATCTTGGCACAAGCTTCTTGCTGGGAAAAATTCAATCCTGGCCAGGAAGTATATGGAGATTCTTTCCAACTCGGACGCTGCTGCCCACACAAAATATCCCTCAAACGCAGGAGCTGAGGCGTCTCTGCCGCAATCACCTTTTTGAGCGCTAATTCCATCTCTCGGTAACTGGCCTCGTCAAAAAGTAAATCCACTCCAAGCTTCCCCGAATCCATCCAATCGGGCACCTCATCCATGGGGAGGGTTACCACCAAGCTCTCCTTTTTGGCCACATTGACTACCCCATGAATCCGAAATTCTGTACCCTGAAATCCCTCTTGGGTAGAAAAAAAAGATACCGACTTGCCTGAAGAAAAAGCAGAAGGATAGTTGGTATCTGTACGCTCTACTTCGATCAGTAGCCTTTCCCCCATCCCAATTTTGGTTTTCTTGATCACGACGGGATGCCAAGTGATTCCCTCTTTCTTTTTTTCCGACAGGGTCGCATGAAGAAATTTCTTCTTGTATAGCGCTAGGTCTTCTTGCCACTCTAGTTTGAGAAGTTTGAGGCCTAGTTTAAGTTCATCGAGAAATTTATCCATGAATTGATGTACTTTAAGGGTACAAACTACGGAAACGTTTTTGGGTTTTCCCTTTCTTTATTTAGTTATGAATTTTCTTGCCCATGCCTACCTTTCTTTTGGTGAAGAAGAAGTGTTGATTGGCAACTTTATTGGAGATTTTGTGAAAGGGAGTGAAATGAAAAAATTTCCAATACTAGTGCAGGCAGGTATTTCCTTGCATCGACACATCGACACCTACACGGATAGTCATCCCCTGGTAAAAGAATTGCAGAATCACTTGAGACCCCAACATAGACTTTATTCCCGAGTGATCAGCGATATGTACTTTGATTACTTTTTAGCTAAAAATTGGAACAAGTACTCGCACATTCATCTAAAGGACTTTAGTCAGCATACCTATAGCCTCTTGGCGCAAGCCAATTTACCTCTACCAGAATCTTTCCATAGGATGCTGTATTGGATGAAACATCAAGATTGGCTGTATGCCTACCGAACCCACGATGGACTTCAAGCGGCTTTGGATGGCTTGAGTCGAAGAGCTAGATTTGATTCCAAAATGGAACAGGCTTCCCTACTCCTTCAAAAAAAAGAAGAGGAATTTGAGTTAATTTTTTTCGAATTTTTCAAGGATTTGGAGACTTTTGCCCAAGTAACGCTTACACAACTACGCTTAAAGGATGATTGTACTTAAACCCAAACTTTCCACCTACCTCTCCCTCGGCTTAATTTTGATTATTCTTATGCTTGGTTTGGTATTGATCTTACGAGATTTCGCCTACGATAGAAGTTTTGATCTCTGGTTTTACCTGCTTTCTTCTTCCCTACTTACCTTGGTCATGCTGATGCTGCTCATCAAAATGATGGCAGGATGGAGATTTATTTTTGCTGGGAAAGACCATATCCTCATCAAACTTCCCCTGAGAGGAAGTACCAGAAC
>Ga0315906_10002607_pt1 | contig 24852 bp, 45 predicted proteins | sample LakEriMetagenome_4_FD_203526 | JGI IMG/M metagenome (GOLD analysis project Ga0315906, IMG submission 203526) | Freshwater fungal communities from buoy surface, Lake Erie, Ohio, United States - Buoy 2 MA122 | ecosystem: Environmental > Aquatic > Freshwater > Lake > Lake biofilm | place: USA...
ATTCATCACCTGTATCTGCATCAATATATGAAAATACAGCCCATGTAACATTTTTTTTATTATCATAAACTTTACGATTTTCATCAAACTTTTCAAGTTTATGTTTTATCAATTTTATTTTTTTTTTACTATATGCCATTATCTTCTCCGGCGTTTCAATGCTCTTTTTACTGACGCAAGTGTTCCTCGCTCAAAACTTACATAACCACCTTTGGAAACACTCCACTTACCACTTTTTTTGTCTGGGCGGATTGTGTAACCTTTGTATGTTCTCGGTTTATCATTTTTATAGACAAAATAACTCATATTAAATTAACTTATTTGTTTTTACATAGTTAGTTAAGAATGTCTGCATATCTTTCTTTTTTGCCGGTTCAATTTGTCTATAATCTACCTTATTGAATTTATCAAGAAATTCTTGTGGTACACTTGTTGATACTACTTCAATATCATAACTATTATACTTTGATGGTAGTGATGAAAGATATACTGAAATAGCCGATTTTTGCACCATATTAAGTTGATCGTATTTGATTTTCTTGATAATGGTAGAAAGCCATGCCGGAACATCAGATGCAATTACTTTACTCATAATACTATCCTTATCTTCTTCTTAATTTTGAACGGAATCTTTTTTTACCAAGTGGTGTTAGTGGTACTGTTACATAACCACCACGAAGTCTTAATCCTCTTTTTTTCAAATCTGCAATTTTTTGTCTTCCAAGTCTTGCCATTTTATCACCTTATCCAAATGTTTTCATTTTTCCATCCGGCGAAACAATTACTTTTTTATCGCCTATGGTTTTTACTGTCCAATTCTCTACCTGACCGCTTTTATTTTTTATGGGAATAATATCGCCATCTTGTTTTGCATCTAATGGATCACCAACCGGAACGGGAGCATTCATTGCTTGTGGTTGCATCTGTGGTTGCGCTCCATTTTTACTTGCCATCCATAACTGCATGCCTTGTTGTGCTATCATCATTAAATTTTCAAGTATTCTGTTTGATGAATCTTGTTGATCTTTTTGTGCCTTTTCCATTGCTCGGATATATTCTTCTTCCTTAGCATTGATAGCATCATTAAGACCAATAGTTCTGCGTAGTTCTTGTTCTGCAAATACTTTGTCTTCTTTTGCTTTTGATAGTTCTTTATTCATTTCTTCAAGTTTAAGATTTAGTCTTTTGATTTCACTATCTTTTTCTTGTAATTGTTCCTTGAAGAATTTAATGTTATGCGGACTCTCTTTTGCGCTAATCATGTTCCACATTTTACTATCACCATCATTCAGTCCTTGTTGCATTGGCATAGCGTTTGGATTTCTCAATGATGTTATTGTTCCCATTGATACCAATTTTCTATCGCCTTGCGCTCTTGACTCAAACACATGGTACAATCTACCTACTTGAAATGTAGGTGGTGCGCCCTCAAAAAATTCATTCCATGACATGATACCAAATTTGTGTAATTGATCTCCTGTCAAAACTGTTGGAGTATAAAGGTATTCGCCTTGTTCCGGCTGATCGAGAGAATCTTTTTTAATTCTACCAATTTCATACCTTTTGCTTCCGTCAATTTGTTGCATCATTTTTTATTTCCTTTAAGTAAATTGATAAGTCCTAATAGCACACCTACACCGGCTATAATTACACTTGCTTTTGTCCAATTTTCAGTCTTTTCTATATGATAATGAACTTGTGTCGTTTGCGGAACATTTGGAGTATCCGTTTGTAACTTTTGTCCTGTTATATCTTGTAAGTAAGCCATATCCAAACACCATAAGTATTATTTGTGCCGATAGTGGAAGTTTTATCCCCACGCCTTGCATTTTTTTTTAGGTTTTACATCAATTACATTTTCTGTATCTGTGTTTTTTTCAGATGTTTGCTTATTCTTAGTGTTAGGTTTTAATGGCTCTATATTATCAAATGACAAATTGCTTGGATTGAGAGCATTATTTGTTTTTTGAATACTATAATTTTTTGCAATAAAGTCTGATGTAAATTTAATTTGATCTGAGTGATTTCCTTTATTTACATGAACATTTTGCCATGGCAAGTTATCGCGTAACTTTTGTTTTGCACTTGGCAATGCACCCTCACTTGCATCAACGGCACTATTGATTGTAAAATAATGCACTTTTCCTGCACCGGCTTTATTGATTGTATCAATAAAATCATTAAGATAATGATACCATGTGCCTTTAATATAAGCACCTGCAAGAATAATCATATCCCAATCTTTTGGATCAGTTACTTTTAATACGCCTGTTGGAAAGTGTGATGTTGTAGCACCAGCACTAAATGTTGAGAGAATATACTTACTCGGACTAATACCATACTTTTTCATAAACCCTACACATTCTGCCCAACCAAGAGCTGAATTGTACTGATCGTATGTACAATAGATATTAAAATCTGTTAGTCTATCATATCCGGCATTATTCCAGAACCACATATAACCCTGACGGCTTGGAAGTTTATCACCGCTATACCAATTTGGAGGAACATTACCTTTTTTTGGAATAGTTGTACCACCAACAATAAAAATCAATGGTGCATTTTTATTTATTGATGATACTTGGAATGATCCGTATTGTCCGCGTATTCTCATTTTTCACTTATTATTTGTAAAGGAAATCTGCATGACATACTATGCCATATCTCTTAAATTTAAGAGTATCAGGAATGTATTGATAGCACAATCCAAATACACGCAATTCTTTTACATTATTAAATTGATAGTCAAAAGTATATGACAATGGTAATGGAAGTCCGATAGATTTATCACCGGCATTATTTCCTGTACCATAATTTGTTGTTGATGCAAAATTTCCAAGTACATCACGGTTATCAATAAGCAATGATGGTCTGAAAAAGTTAGGTTGCCAATCTGGAGGAACAGAATTTAGAAATCTTGTTTGAATAAAGGCATTGTTATCGCTTACAAGTGAATCAGTAATTGCATCATTAGTCAATGCGCCTTGATATTCTGAATCTGTTTTACGAACATCCAAACAATGGAAAGAAACAGATCTCATAATAAGTTGATTTGCATTGAGCAATGGAGACAATGATACAACCGGTCTTAATTCTGATATTGGTGAATTTGGCAATGCGGGTGTACTTACTTCTGCACCTACTTTTTGCAATTCTTCCCAATAACCTGTTGGATTATTTGCAATCCATCCATCAGTTTTTGGCTCGGCGTTTTCTGCGGTAGAAATCCATGTAACAGTATATGCTCTATACTCATCATAATTTACATAATTTCCGCCTAAAAGGTTATGGCTATGGTTAAAATTCATAATTTATCTCTGTACGATAATTAGTTCGCAAATAATAGGAAATTGTACAATTGTTCTTGGAGTTACAGTCGTTACCGGTAATCCTCTAACTGTTTCATCCGCATTTTCAAGTGATTCCCAATATATGTGATGATAATAACCAGCTCCATATACTTCTACGCCAAGATAAGGATAGTTTATTTCAATGTTCATATTGGAAAGTTGTAATGGCAATGATGTATGAGAAAAATTACCTGTACCACTTCTATATGTTGTGTAAAGATCAGAGCCAAAAACCATATCTCCTAATCCTGTTACAACACCAGTTGCAGAATTGGATCCACTTATATTAAATGAAAAGTTGTTAGGAAAAAAGTCTGTTGATAACATACCACCAACAACACCGGATCCACTTCCACTTTGTCTTAATATATCTTGTGTTTGCCAATTTTTGCCATATCTACCTATTCCATTAAAATATGGCACTCCGGCAAGTGTTTCATCTGTATTTGTTACACCAAAATCAGGATAAGCATTTGTTGTAAATGGTGCCAAATCCCAAGTAATAATATCATCAGTATTCCAACCAATAACTAATCCTTGCAATCCTGTACCAAACGCATCATCAATATACAAATCAATAATGTCAACTGCTCCAGTTAATTCTTTGAGCAAATCAGGATTCCACGATGGTAAATTTTCATGCATTTCATATGCTCTAAATGAAATACTATCTAAATACCATTTTTTTCCAGTAACAGGAGGTAATGGAACATTTTCTTCTCCACCACCGATAGGGCTTATCCATAATTGTCTTCGAAGAAATTGATCGCTTGTTGAGCCAAATGGTTGATCTGAATTAGGAATAACAGTAATATATCCACTGCCATAAGGATTAGGCAATGTTTTTTTTGGTACTGTACGCCAATTTTCAAAGTTATCAACCATATGAACATATTTTACTTGTCCGGGTTCATATTTATACCCAAAATCAACTACAATATCTCCAATATCTATATTGGCTTTATTACCACTATAATTAAAATTATTGGATAAATTCATTTTTTATTACCTTTTAGGAAACATTTTTACACCATTAAATGACAATGCAATTTGCACCGGAAAATATGGTGATTGATTAGACAAATATGGTTGTGGTGGTGCGCCTACAATACTTGGTGCGCCATCAGCAGTCCAATAGTCATTCATAGCAGTTGGATTATTTGCAAGAGATACATAACCTGTTGTTACTTTTACTCTTCCATAGTTTAATTCCATTGTACTATCGGCTGTTGCAAATGCCGGATCAAGTCTAAGGAATTGCACAAAATTTGTATGTTCAGCAACAAATTGGATTTGCGCCGCTTTTTGCCAAATATAACCACGAAACTCAATAGATTTAGTTGAATCTACAAACTCACTTAACTCAACACCAGTATTCATATAGTTTTTATTGGTATTGTTATTAGTCATGCGAATTTTGAATTGATCGCGGTATTCATCGTCAAGTTGTACTAAACTTCTTTTATCTGTAATTGACGCACTAACACCAGTTACAAAGAAATCAGCATCAACACCAATTAGCAAGTTTTCAGTAACATTTCCGTATGGTGCCGGAATTGTCATTTGTGTTCTATATGTAAATGGTTCAAGATAAAATTCATTACCGATTTTTTCAAGTTCGGTTTGAATTGCAGACATAGTTGCCATGATTGTTCCTCATAATAAAATAAAACAAAAGGGAAGAGAAAAGTATTCTCTTCCCTTTGTGTAGGAGTGTACGACAAGCCAATTACTTGACAGGACGAGACACGGTTCCGAATAATACGAATTGAATATACCAAGCACAATTGTTAATTGTTTGTGCTACTTCTGTTTCATCAGCAAATGCGGCTGCCGCACCGGGCAAATATGACAACAATGAATCAGCACCAAAAACATCATTCAAAGCAGTATATCCATCAGCTGGACGGAATGTTACTTCAAAGTTACCATTTTCAGGTACTTGAATTGGATCAACCAAAGGCAAATAGCGCACTTGCTTATCGCCAAAAACTTGATCGATATTTGTTGTATTATATGATGAAGACAAACGAAGATCGAGCAAATCATACAAAGGAATAGGGCTATATTCTTTTGATTCTACTTTGAATTCAAGTTGTGAAAACGAAGCAAATGAATCAAGCAATGATGATTGTGAAATTGTTACAGTTGTACCAAGCGGATTTGTTGGTTCAAGATGTAGTTGCATGTGCGCTGCGATATGAGTAATAGTAACTTTACGACCTGTTGTTGTCGGGAAAGTTGCGTTTCTCATATATGTTGGCTTATTAGTGTTATTAGAAGCACTAAAAAGATTTTGTGTTGTGATTTGTGTACCGGGTGCATACACTACCGCATCTTTATAGTATTGGTAGGTTAGTTCGCGGTTTTGATCCATTCCGGGCAAGCCAAAAGTATTAGCCATTTTTTATTCTCCAATTAAAACTTAAATTCTTGAAATTCATCATTCATTGATACTGATTGTGCCTGATCGTCACTGTAATAATCGCTCAATTCGGTAATATATTCACCTACTGATGGATCTTCGTAATAATCATTCATTGAAGCATTGACTGGATAGTCATATACTGTTACTTGTTCGCCATTTGGAAGAGTTACGATAGATGATTCGGCAAGTCCTGAGACACCGCCTGCTTCATCAACTAACATCCAACTTTGTCCATCATCAAAAACTGCTGGAGCTACATATACATAACCCAAGTGAGCTGACATAACGCCAAGTGATGCGTGGAGCGCACCCGGAGTATCAGTCAGTGCACCAACAAGAGCTGGTACACCGGCACCAACAGCCATTGCAGTATATCCGTCAAGTCCAAGTAGTTTCGGTACGATAGGATAGAATAAACCGGTTGCAACAGCAGATGCGTGGTTAATCCATGCGTCTTGTGTTCCAAATGCTTTATTCAGATTTTGTTTGAAATTCATAGATGGCATAATAATATCCTCTTATGTTTAATAATATGCTTCTTTATATTTTTTACGAAGCAGTGTTGTTTCTTCCGGTCTTTTAGCCGGATTGTTTTTCATAATCAATGATGTAAAGTAAGATTCAGGAGTCATACCACCTTGTCTTTTTGGATAGTAACCCTCCATTAAATTCCATATTTTTACTGCTTTATTTCTATCTGTAAAATTTCCAGATTTATCGTATTGACTAATTTCATCATTGATATAATAAATAAATTCTTTTGGTCTGACTAAACTTGCTATTTCGGGTTTATCTTTTACAATAAGTACATGTAATGGAGTACCAGTACCCACTTTCATTCCATCAGATTGTATTATTTTGAATATCCTATAAATTTCCCTATTTATAGCAGTTATTTCTGGATTATTTACTTCTGCACTCATTTTTTAGTCCTGTGTGATATAATAAAGCAAACCAAGAGCAAGTATTCCAAGTCCGCCATATATCAAGTATTTATTATCTAATAAACTTGATGTATCATTGCTTTTAGTAATTACAACACCTGTTTCTTTCATTGGTTGTATTGTACTTTTTTGAGTATCAACTATTCCGGTTGCTTGACTAACTATACTTGCGGATGTTGGATTTGTACTTGCTTTTATATCATTGATAGTCAATGGCTTTGTTGCTATTGGAAATTTTTGCTTATATGCTTCACTAAATGTTCCACCACCTACTACTCCACTACTCTGAACAAATGATGTATTTGCGTTTGCAAATGTTGAAGAAGAATCGTTGATATACATTAAATATATTCCTTGCGTAATTTCTTTTTTGGTTTTGGTGGTACAACTGTTCTATTTGTTGTTCCTGTTGTTGTTTTATTTGGAACTTTAATAGAAAATGGATCAACTACCGGAATACCTGTATCTGCTGTTAATTGCAATGCCATACACTGTCTATATTCTTTTGGAACATCGGGAGGAAGCATATATGGTTTATTTGCATTACTTGATTCAATTGCTTGTTGAATCATTGAAGTATATGCTAAATTAGGCAAAGCAGTATCAAGATCATTTCTTGCCGATGCCATATTGCACCATGATCGGAATTCTTCTTGAGACATTTTATTGCGCATATCATCAAGCATAACTTTACTTACATTTTGGATATTGGGAATAATTCCATTCATAACATTACCAAGAGAATTTGTAGCAATGTTTTGAACTAATGGACTATCTTGTTTGCCGGAATTATTGATAAATTGTCTTGCCATCTCAATAGTTTGAGCATTAAATGATGATGTATTAACAATACCTTGCGCTTTTAATACTGTCATTGTCATCATTGTGTTATCAATTTTACTTCCTTGTTCTACTGAATCAAGCAAAAATGAAGCAGAGTCAGCACCTTTTTTGCCAAGAAAACCATCAACTACATTAACAATTTGATCTTTTCTTATACCTAATTCTGTTGATGCTCTTAATAATGCTTGTGGATCTCTGTCTTTATTGAATTTTTCTAAGTTAGCACCAACATTCATAGCAGTTTGAATATATTGCTCACTACCTTTTGGCAATAATCCACCTGATGCACTCATTATTTCTGATGGACTAATTGGTTGTCCTGTTGCAAGTTTATCTATAACATTTTTAGAAGCATTAAACATTTGTGTAGCAGTCGCAACAACTAATGCAGATGTTGTTCCAGCGGTAACAATAGTAGCTGCGATAGCCAATGCAGTCGTAATATATGCTCCATACTCATCATAAAATTTTGAAAGATCTTTTGCAATTCTATCAAGAGCAACAATACCACCATCATCATATGTTAATACAATTAATTTATTTGTTGGTATAGGTGATTCTTCAATTTGTCTTAACAAATCCCACCAGTTTGCATATCTGATACCATTATGCACCGGTAAACTATTGTAAACAAATGTTTTTGTTTCACTTTGTGGCATTAACATTAAACGAGAAAATCTTTCTCCCCAACCACCACCAGTTAAAAATCTATCATTATTTGAATTTCCTCTTGCAGTATGAAAACGCAAATAATTTTCACCCTCTTTACCAAATAAATTATTACCAAGAACTGCAATAGTATCAGGATGTTTAGCATTACCAATATAGACCATATGCCCTTTATTAGTACGATAAAAATTACCTTGATACCAGTCATTTCTTAATCTTACATATTCATCTTTACCGGATAAATTATTTCCGTATGTTTTACCATCACCAAATAATGTTCCTGTACCTTGCAACCATACATCAGCAAGTTTTGGATTTGCAAGATCAGTCCACAATGGCAAACGGCGATTACTTGGTAATTTATCTTTACATATACCGGAAACTTGCGCTTTTGCTTCTTGTTGTTTTTTTACATCAATCAATGGCATTATACTATTCCTTGTTGTTTTGCATAATATCCACCGATTCCACCAATTAAAGCACCAACAACGGCACCACCGATTCCACCAAGATAATAGCCCACTCCACTACCAACGGCACCGGCAACACCTATTGTTGGCATTGCTTCTTTATATGTTGTACTTGACGCAGTATTCGTATTTGATACACCACAAAATTCTTTCCGTATGTTATTGGGAAGTTTATTAAGTATGTTCAAAGTACGCTCTTTTGGAAGCGTTTCAATGTAATTTTTAATTTGTTCATCGGTAGGGTTAATTTGCCCTAATCCATCTTCAAGTGTAGCCAAAGTAAATTGCATATTATACTCGCACAAGTTTGTCTCTAATGATACCTTGTTTTTCTTTGCCGAATGTTTTAATAACCGGATCAGCAACAATCCATTTTTTTAATTTATCACAATACACTAAGCAATATACATGAGTAAATTCATGTCTTCGCCATGCTATTGCTTTGAACATTACTGGAATGTCTAGTGACTGCATAATTGATGCAAATAAACACGACATATCATCACAATCACCTTTTTTTTCTTGCAAGCAATGTATTGGAGCGCGAACATATTCCATTCCCTCTGGATCAGGAACATATTGTATCATGCTAACTACAATATCAAACGCTGATTTTGCCATTTTATAGTCGCAACATGATTTAATACTGTTGGCTATTTCACGGATCATTGGACTATTTGCGTCTCTTCTTGCCAATTCTCGCATTTTTTCCATTGTCTGTTGTACAATTTCATCACTTGTACCGGACAAAGTTACAGTCTTAACATTGCCTTTTTCGGCATTTTTACGCACTATTTTTTCAATTTTTTTCATTTATCAGTTGTGCTATCATATAGGTTATATGCAACAACAACGGCAGTTGCACCCATTATAGTATATGCAGTCCATTTGAACATATCAAGAATACTAAATGAATTACTTACTTCTTCTACACTTGGAGGAGTTTTCCGTAAATTGATTGTTTTGCGGTAAGTTAATGGCTCTATGTAGAAATTATTACTTACTCTACCATCGCGAGTAGCAAAGTAAAAGCCATCTATAATTGCGGCAACCCTACCTACATTTTTACCAGTTATTTTAGATACTTCATTGCGTATTTTTAGCAATGTCGCATTATCGCGTTTATATTCCGGAATAACCCCTGATTCTACTAAATGGATATATGCATTCATCACGCATCGAATTTCACCAAGACGATAACACCCACGATTGAACACATTTTCCGGATCAATGGTAGCTGAATAAACTCCAAATACGGCACATGGAAAGCCGATATTGTAGTTTAGATCATCACCAACTTTCCTACAAGCAAGTTCATAGTTCATACTTCCTATGCCAAGTGTAGCAAGGGAAATTTCAACTCTTTGCCAGAATGTTATTTCGCAGGGATCTTTGATAATATCTTCCAAATAATAGAATCAGACATTATTGTAGCATGAGATAGAGTATTGCTCTACTTATTAGGGAATTATGCTATTTGTAAACATTATATTGTTATGTAACTCTTTACATATCAATATGTTCTGACTGTTCTTCTTTGGAAAATATATGTTTGTTATTAACAATAAACTTTCTATATTGTTCCCATGCTTCGGGCATTAAAGCAATAAATCCTGTTTTTATTCTTTGCTCTTTAGCTTTTTCAAATGAAATTAAAAATGCCTGTTTCATGGATATATTAGAAATAACGCTAACTTTAATGACTGCATGACAAAATTCTATGCGATCATAATTCTTCATCGTGAACCGGACTAAATTCATATCTTATACTCAAATCATATTTATCATCTAATAATAATTTTACCATTTTTCTGTTTCTGCTTATTCTACAATACCATGCAATAGTCCGTAATGTCTGACTGTCCAAGAACTTATACAAATCTTCTATTTCTTCTACTGTGCAATTATCAAGCAATTTATTGGTTACATCGTTATTAGATTCGATAACACTATAAGAATTTTTCATATTTTTTTGTTTCCTTTACAATTTTTTTTATTTTTGTACCAACATATGAAGCAAAACAAAGAACATACTGTCGGTTGTAGGCTAACGAGAGATCAATATAAGTATCTTTTAGAAACCTGCAAGAAATACGATCTTACTATGAGTAAATTATTAAACATTATAATAAGTGAATGGCATGAGAAGAAAAAAGGATGAGAGATGTATTCTATGTGGAACATTGCTTTTGCACCGGAAAACATTAGAGCGAAGAATATGTAAAAAGTGTATGCCGGATGTTGATGAACTTGTAGATGTAAATTACAATAAAAAAAAACTATCAGTAAAGTATAAATTTAATTATGAGAATAAGAACCATTAAACCGGATTTTTGGATGGATGAAACCATAGGGGAATTATCTATACCGGCAAGGCTTATGTTTATAGCTTTATTAAATTATGCTGATGATGATGGCAATTTTAAAGTAAGTATAAAACAAATCAAAGTACATACCTTTCCATATGATGATATTGACATAACTCCACTACTCAAAGAATTAACTGTATATAACTTAATCCGGTTATATGTTGTAGATGGTACTTCATATTGCAATATAACCAATTTCAAAAAACATCAACGGATAAACAGACCAACACCATCTATTCATCCACAATTCATTGAACATTCAGTGAATACTCATGTATTATTCAATGAATACTCACAGCGGAAGGAAGGAAGGAAGGAGAGGAAAGGAAAGGAAGAGGAAAGGAATAAAGAAAAAAAAGAAAATATATCTTTTGATGTTGTTGATAATCTTTTCAAAGAACAAAATTGTGAGGGAGCAAAAGAATACTATGCTAAAATGACTGCTTTACAATGGACTAACAAAGACGGTAAACCAATTATAAATCAAATTAGTTATGTTTTACAATCTATTGAGAAAATTAAACATGGAACACAGACAAAACCGATCAATGACAAGCAAGGAACTATTCGCAATGGACTTGCTACTCAATCCGAACTCACAGGAGCCGAAAAGAGACGACTTGCAAAATCTAACAATGCGTAATCTTAGTGAACCATATTCAAGTGATCGTTTGACCGGACTACTTGAAAGGATTGAAGATTGGTTGTTGACAGTCAGAAAAATACGCATTCCAGAGGAACAAATGAAAGAAATTCACAAAGCATTGTTAAGCCGTTTATATTCACCGGCACAAATGAGTGTAGCAAGTATATGGATTAAGTTTGGAAAATGGGCAATTTCAAAAAAAGATCTTGAACTTTCAGACTTCTACCCAACAAAAGACCAAATTTCACACCTTGAGAGCGAAATGGTATCGAAAGAATACCACTATAAAAAAATCCAAGCACTAAAAACAGAGCATGAAATAGAAATTTCAAAACTTAGGTATGAAATACAAGAAAATAGACTTAATGAAAATGAAATACAAGCGTTTTTTACTGGAACCCAAAGAATTAAGGATTTACATGATGAAATAGAAAGACTAAAAACAGAATGTAAACGCCTGATACAAAAAAATACACTTCTTGAATACTCAAACCAAGAAAAAAAAGCAGTAATTGAGGAACTCGAAAACCAAATAAAAAGCAAAAAAACAGAATAATTTTGTTTGTTTGGAAGAAATATAGTATATTGTCCTGAAAGAAAGTAAAAGTATTCTAAACAATGGTTAGAAATTGAAAACAATGGTTAAAAATCGTAAAGGTATAAATTAAATATGAAGCAAACATATAAAATCAAAGACTATGACGCAAAAAAATTGTCTTCTTTGGCAAATATGACAGGTGATGAACTGATGTTTTTATTAAGGAGATTAGGCATAACTTGTAGAAATTATGGTCTGATGTGTGATCCACCAATTGGAACAGGCGCGGGAGTAAATTATTACCGATACCATAAAAAAATCCCTATGCGCTTAATTGTCCCACTTGTAGAAAAGTATCCGGTAATTTTTCTGGAAGATCTTTTGAAGCAGAAGTATGAAAATGGCTAAATTTGAAGTTTTTAGCCAAAATAAAAATTTTTCTTGCTTTTTCTTGTAAAATCTTTATTTTTGTGATGTAGTTCTTTTACAAACAATTCAGGATTTCAGAAATGAAAACCAAAGAGCAAAAAGTATTCGTTTCCATGAATGACAAATTTTTGTCAGGATGGGGACCGGCAAAAAACAAAATCAATAAATTGGTGATCGAGTGCGAAAGTTGGGAGGAAGCGGAAAGAGTCGAAAGAAATGCGCGTAAAAGATCAGAAATGCAATATATAAATGTATCGCGCCATTTTCCGGCAATAAAAAGCAACCACTATTTGAGCATCAAAAAATATGAAGATTTAGGCGAGATTTGGAAAAAATAATATAGGGCGGAAAACCGCCTTTTTTATCCCAAAGGAAAAAACATGGAACACAGACAAAAAAATGACTTCTCCCAGTACACAAGGGAGCAATTATTACAAATAATTGAAAACAAAGACGAAGAAATTGACTTCGTTTGGAATGAATTAAATTGGTACACTCATTCGGTTAGTATATTTTTGGTCGTAGTTGCGACAATTACCGTACTACTGACTATTTTTAGATGATTTTGGGGCAAATTTTCCGGTCTTCATCATAAGTAAAACAATAGACCGCGTAATTTTTGCCCTAACTTTTTACAGGTATGACCATGAAAAAATCAAAAAAATTAGCAGATTTAGAGGAAAAACTTGAAGAGCTTGAAAATGAGCTTTTTGATTTGGAACAACAACAGGAAGAATATGAAAATGATGAAGATAATTTTAAGGAACAATTTGATGATTATTTAGATGAAGTTTATGAAGAAATAGAAATATTGGGATTAAATTACAGTCCAAGCTATGCTCTAAAAGAAATTGACGAAACAGCATATTATGAAGCTTTTATTAATTGGTTTTCTGAAAATCAAGATAAAATTCTTGAGGATGACCACTATTTTCTAAGACTTTTGAGAGAAAAGGAAGATTTGGAAGAATCAATTAAAGAAGTTAAGGAAGAAATTGAAAACTTAAAAGGATAAAAAAATGAAAAGCAAAAAATGGGATATTCCTGTTCCCGAAGAAATTAAAAGCAAAATTTACACAATAGACCATGTATTGAAAAATACCGCTTATCCGGAACTTGTGGAAGCAGTTTTAGAGCAAATGGGATTTTCTGATTCAGAAGATTATTATCAATTTGAGATGCTTGGAAGAACTGGAGCAGATGCGGGAGTAAATGGATTTATCTATTATAAGGAAGTAGAAGAGTTTTGTAAAAATAATCAATCTATAATTTCAAATTATATTTTGGAATGGTGCAGAGATACCGGAAGTATAGATATTGATGATTCTTCAGATGCTTTAATTGAAATAGAAACATTCACGGCTTATGATGATTTAGATGAAGACGAAAGATACGATGCTTTGAATAATATGAACATGGAAGTTTTAGCAATGTGCTACGGATTCAAAAAATGGTCTCCATACTGGAAAAACCATAATCTTGATGCTGGCGAATTATGGGATTTGTATAGATTTCTTGGAGAAAATATTTACAACAAAGACATGAGTAGTCAAGTATTTACTTTTCTCGCTTGGTTCTGTTTAGAGGGTGTAGCTTTTGAATTTCAGCAATAGGACTAAATTATGGAGTATGAGAAAATAGAGTATGAATTTATTTTGAGGAATGGATGGCGGAAATTATTTGATTTCCGCCCTCTCCCTCATGCAATGTGGATCATGGAAATACCACTGAGTATTGATTTTATAGAAAATAAAATGCTCATGAAATTTGATAGTGTACATTTCATTTATGCTTCATTGTATTTACATGAATTTACAAAACTATGCACAAAATACTACGGTTTTGATGTAGAAGTTTATATCAGTATTGAGGATTGAAACATGGAAGTAGTTGATTGGAAATTGTTTGACAAAACTAATTTACCAAAAAAGGAAATTATTGTAAGGACTAAAAAAGGTGAGTATTTGGTAGGAAGATTCATAAGTAATTGTCCTATTTTTTACATAACCGGCATTATTGGAACAATAGACAAATTAGACACAATTATTGATTATTTGGAGCATGAATAATGAGCAAGACACAATTTATTGAAGCAAATTACTTAGACCCGGAAACTGGAATGTTCGATAAAAAAAGATTGATAAGTGTTTCAGGTATTAAAGTAATTAAAGAAATAATACAAGCAGATTACAAGTCTGGTTTGTCAAGTTTAGGATTGAGAAAAGATTATGTACACATAACTCATAAAACAGGTACATATTTTTTTGAGGGAAAACTTCCCAACTGTCTCCCCAATTTGTGGAGGAAATGATGGGATTTCCGAAAGACTGGACTCTATTACCTTTTCAAAATGGCGAAAAGAAAGTATAAAAGCATACGGAAATGCTATTGTTCCACAAGTAGCATATCAAATTTTTCAATCAATAAATGATTTACAACAATAAAAAAAGAGCCGGAAATTCCCCATCCGGCTCTTCTCTTTTGAACACATTACAACAATATGAAACCAAGTTACCCCATAATCACTTGAAAGATTTACGCTTTATATTTGTCTTTATTTTCTTTCGCTTATTATCTTTTGAGTGATAATCTTTTCCAGTATATCTACAATTTATAATTGCTTCAAATTTTTGAGTCAATAATAACCTACCACGATAACCACTACTTGTTCCCTTAACACTATCAGTAACTTTAGCAACACCTGCAGAATTAACAGGTAAAGATGCTCTATCTTTTACTCTTGACATGAAATACCATGCCGATACAGTTAGTGGATATTTTGTTGCTACAAGATCAGGATTTGAAACTACATCTTCTCCAATAAATTTAGAGAATGATTCATAATTTGCTTTTCCTGTAAGTTGTATATATCCGCGCCCCCTATAACGCCATCCATCACCACTTGCATAATTTCCGTTTCCTATCCTATTAGCATAGATAACATTTGCAATCTCTTGTGGTTTTCCGGCTAAATAATTTGCTCTTGCTTGTGTTTTTACATACTTTCTAAACTTTTGAAACAATGCTTTTGCTGAATAGTTTAGATTTTCTTCTGTTGATCGAAAACCTGTTTCGGCAGAACATTGCCCTAAAAAATGAGCAAGTTTTGTAGAAGTATTAAGACCAAACCTTTCAATTACACTTGGTAGTTCTTCAAATACTTTGTTTGGAATAAACCCATAAAGGCATTGTATATTCATTTTTGTTTCTTTATTTCTTCAACATTTTTATCTATTTCAATCAAAGTATTGATTTCTCTTGCAAGTGTTATTCCGGAACGAACCATTGTTATCAAATTGTTAGTCATATTGATAAATTCCATTGATTTGTTCATCAAATCTTGTTCAGTAGTCTGTTTGTTTTCTTGCACCGGCTCTTGCACTTTCTTCTTTTTCTCTTTTACCTTACCGCTTTTTATATCGTTATACTCTTGTTGCATTTGTTGAAAATGCTCAGTATTACCACCTTTATCAGGGTGCAATGTTTTTACCCATTGCAAGTAACGATCTTCAATTTCTTTGGCATTTTTACAACCAATGAAATACATCATATCTTAATACCTTTCACTGGCATAGAGCCAAGTTGTGAGTAACGATTTTTTTCCGCAGTTGCAACACCACTTTTTACATTGACAACAATATCAACGGCATGAGCAAGTGATCCAAGACCGGCATATCTCTTGCGATCTTTTGTCGCTTGAGCGATAAGAATAAAGCCAATATCAGGATATTTGAGCATTAAATTTATCATTGCTTCTGTCTTACCTATCATAACATTAACAGAATCAATTACAATAAACTTAGGGTTTTGTGTTAAAATGATTTTTTCAATGATTTCCGGATTATTGGTATCATTGAACATCAAATTTCTTGCAGTTGCCTTGAATCTTTTAATTCTTGATGCAAGTGTAGCACTTTGCAAACTCTCTTCGGCAGAAACATACAATGTTTTTACATACTTCCCAATATCATTTGCAATAGTCAATGCAAGTGAAGATTTGCCATGACCGGGTGCGCCCCATAATAGCAAACGGAAATTAGATGGCACTTTACCAAGTAGTTGTCTATATTTTGATGGAAGAGTAATTGCCTTAAACTTCATAGTGCGAATATCTTTTGCACTTGCTATTTCCATGTTATTTCTGTTTTGTTGAACATCCGGAAGATCAAGTTTTGAGTCCAATTCTAATTGCTCCTCTCGAATATCATCACCAAACGCGGGAATATCACTTGCAATGGCTTTTATTTCTTCACCGGCATTTATATTTGGATCAATGTCATCATATAAAGATAATTCAGCAACATCATCACTCATACCACCTTCTCTTATTTCTTTTCTTATCTGACTCAATTCTTTTGCTTTTTTTTCATTTTCCTCTTCAGACCTTTTTTCACTCTTATCGCGACCCCTTTTTTCACAAAATTTATCGAGTTTTTCTTTTATTGTGTAAAGTGAAATATATTCTTCACCATCAAAAAAGGGCAAGTTTGCACTATCATTGTTAGGATTAGAAAAATCATAATAATATGGATCAAAAGCACTAACTTTACTATCACTTAAATATAACTCTTCAAATGCAATAGGACTTAAAAGTATTTTTATATCTTCTGCCATAAAAATATGAGGACGGCGATTACCATTTTCTTTCATTCTTTGCATTACTGCCGTATCTAAACCGAACATTTTTAATGTTTCTAAACATTGTTTTAGATACATAAAATTTGATGCAAAGTGTTCACCATCTTTACTAAATTTTACAAATGATTTAGATTTACTAATCTTCTGCGAAAATTTCATCATGTGTTCTAATTGATTGATCTTATCTAATTCTGTGTCAATGTGCATATACGATGCTATTTTCAAATTTTTAGATTCTGGTATTACCCATTCATAATTAACAAAAATCTCATCAATTTTTTCCCAATTTTTTTTATTTTTTACTTTATATGCAGTTATTGAATCTTTGTGCAATTTGTTAATAATAGAATTATCAAAATACTTTACAGGTATTACAATCAATTTATATGTATCAGTTAAAACAATTTCTTGTTTAGAATAATTGTAAAAAACTCCTAACATTGAAGGACGATTTTCATCATCACTTGCAAATGCAGAAACTATTTTTTCAAACATATCCAAATTTATTTTTTGTATAATGCGCTGGTCTTTTACTCTTGGAATCAATTGGTTTATATTCATTTCATGACCATAAGGAAACAAATATACTTCATCAAAAAACTTTTTATCTTTTACATTTTTCAATAACTGTATTGTTTCTTTATTTGCTTTTTCGCCTAACATTTTTCTTGAAGATAGCATACAATACTCCACAAAATCGATCATTCCTTGTGGATAATTTGATTCATCTAATTCAAACCAATCAATAACTCTCAAAAGTGTTTTGAAATCTCTTGCTTTATCTCGATTTTCCCATTGATCGTTTAATTCTCTTACATAATCTATTGGGTTTTTTTTATGAATTTTAAGAAATTTATTTCCTGTATGAGTATTTTCACCAAGTTTTATCAATGAATAGGGTTTTAAGGATTTATTTTCTTGTGGTTTATCCGCTTTCTTTATTGTTTCGACAATAAGATCATTTTTCTTGGCTCTTTCTTTCCTTTCAGGAAGTACACGCTCAATCTTTTCAATCTTAGTTTTAGGCAAAACATCCGGCTTACTGTCTTTCTTTACAATATCAACAATCTTACCTGTATTTTTTACCTTAGAAACAGTTGCTTTTTTTGGTCTTGGTGCAGTTACTTTCTTTGTTTCTTTGCTTTTAGGCAATACATCAGGTTTATTGTCTTTCTTGACAATATCAACAATCTTACCGGTATTTTTTACTTTTGCTTTTGGCTCTTCTTTTTTACCACCTTTCCAATACATCAACCTTTCACGAGCAATTTTTGATCGTTGTCTTTTCTTAATTCCACGCTTGACCCTATCAAATGGTCTTCTGATTGATTTTTTTGGTGGTACAATTTCAGTAGCCGGTAAATCAACGCTAACTCTTTTTGCAGTTGCTTTGCGTTTCTTCCAGTTTTTTAGTCTTGTCAAGACATAACCACCGCGCAATCTCTTGCCGGATTTCTTCAATCTGTTAATTTCTTCTTTGGGATAGCGTTTAGTGTTACGATTCATTTTACTTGCTTAATTGTTGTGTAACATACATTGTAGATGCACCAGCGACAAAATATAGGGCTTTGCTCCAATCACTTTGTTCGATATAATTGTCTTTTGTAATTGTTATGACACGAATTTCGGGTGCGGGTTTGCGAATCATGTATGAAAACTCTTGCAATGGGTAAGTGTAACATACGCTGATAGTATCTTTGTTAGCAATGGTATCAAGACAAACAGAAAAAGGGTTTTTAATGATTTGTATTGAATCTAAATAAACAGTATCTATTCTTTCTATCGGAACTGTCTTTTTAATGATTACCGGATCAGGAACTTTGCCTTGAATGTAGGTAGTATCATGTGTAATTTCTGTCTTATCAATATACACTATTTTTGACTCTTTTCCGCAACAATTAGATACGAAAAAAAGCACAAAGCCGAGCAATGCGCCAAACAAAATATAGGGAATCAGTTGTTCAATTTTCTTTACCATTTTTCATACCTTGTCGCCATTTCCAAGCAGTATATCCTGTTGAGACTCCGGCACTTAAAATCACAAAAATAGTAGCAACATCATTTAATGTCATGTTTGCAATCACAGTTAATAAAGTTAATAGCCAAGACTTGGCAATAGAATTGTCGTTATGGGTAGTATCTGTTATCATTATGCACTATACCATTCTAATTCATCAATGTTAATTGAATTGGCTAAAACTATTGTTTCACCTTGATTTACAGGAAATGTATCAATAATTTCTGTCTTGAAGAATATCACTTGAACAATTTTATTGTCTGCATTTAATATCACATATTTTTCAATCATTAAGCTATCCTTTGAACTCTCAATAATGTAGAATTTAGATTTGTTGATGGAATTGAAGAACCATTTGACGGTGAAATTGAAGCAATCCAATTATTATTCCAATTAGTTTGTGAGCCTTTTGCAACCTCTAATCTTAAATTTTGTGTACCAAAATTTGGTATAGTAATTATAGAATATAAATTTAAAAAACCATTATTATATTCACCGGCTACGCCTGAAGCCGGAACAGTTGTTGATGCTCTTGCTAATTCACCTGTAAATGTAGAGTCTAGTCTTGCATACATTATGAAATTTGCATTATCAGCAATACCTTGTATCATTGCAGTAACAATATATGTACCAGGAAGAAGATTAACAGAAATAATACTATTGAAAGAAGTAGATGCAACAGTAGAATTTGCACTTAACGAATTACCAAAATTATATGGTGTACCCCAGTAACTATCTAAAGTTGATCCCGTAAATTTTAGTCCTGAAGCTAATGAAATTTCTTCTATTGCACCTACTGAACCAGTCCAATTACCTAAAAGTCTATTACCATTGATATTTTGCATTTTAGCAAAAGTAACTGCATTATTAAGAATTTTGCTATTGCTAACGGCATTATTTGCTAAATAAAAAGAATCAATACTACTTGAACTAAGTGATAAATAACCACCACTAATATTAAAAGGTGGAGTATTAACAATTATTTGAATTGGAACACCTGTTCCAGCATCAGAAGAACGCCCTAAAATTGTTCCCGCATTTATATTTTGAACTTTTGCAAGTGTTACTGCATTATTATCTATTGTCCAAGTAGAACCACCTCCCGAAACGGTTATATCCCCTTTATCTCCATCAGTAACACCACCACCAGTTGCATTTAATGTTGTTCCTGAAAACGATAAATTTGTTCCAAGTGTTATTTCTTGCGCACTTCCACTTGTAGAAACTCGACCGAGTATTCTGTTTGCAGTAACATTTTGCATTTTAGAATATGTTACTGCTTGATTATTTAACTTATTCGTTGTAATTGAAAAATCATCAATTTTTTGTTCTGTTACGGCTAAATTTTGAATTTTGGAATTTGTAACTGCGCCGGAACCAATCTTTGTTGCAGTAACGGCACTTGTTCCAATTTTTGCTTCAGTAACTGCGCCTGAATCAATCTTTGCTTCCGTAATTGCATTTGTATTAACAGTCCAAGTATTCCCACCATCACTTACAGTTATATCGCCCCTATTACCAATAGGCACGCCACCGCCTGTACTTGTTTCACCACCTGAACATACAATAATACATAAACCATTTCCACCATTTCCACCGGCACCAGATGCAAAACCATTGTCAGATGCAGCACCACCACCACCACCGGCACCATAACCACCATTACCACCACTGCCGGTTGCTTGACCTGTTTTGTAAGAACCACCACCACCAGATGATGCAAAATATAAATACCCTGTTTGATTATTTGATCCATTACCACCATTACCACCATTTGTACCGGCTAATCCAAATAACCATGTTGGATATGCAGAAACCCAATTAGATGGAGCAGTTGTGCCACCAACAGTTGTATCAGTTAAATTTGCGTCTTGTCCAGCACCACCCTGACCACCTAAAGCACCAACCAAGTATGATTCATTATTTTCAGGATCAACATCTGTTGATACACCACCACCACCAATATCGCCAATTTGACTGGCTAATATAGGGCTTAAAGGACTTGTTCTATTGCCACCAAGTACACCGGAACTTGTATTGCCACCAATTCCACCTGTTGTTATTCCTGTTGTTAAATAACTTCCAAATGATGATGCTCCACCACTTGCACCATTATTTCCATCAGTATCATTGATTGTTACAGAAGCACCACCAATACCACCTTGACCAATAGTTACTAATACTGTTGGTGATAATGTACTTGCCTCAAATTGTGCAGACCAATACCCTGAAGCACCACCACCACCACCACCGCATCTACGAGTAGTTGTTGCTCCCCTACGACCTGATCCACCACCAGCACCACCACTAAGCAAAAATACTGTAACTGTTTTTGCCCATGTTGGCTTAATCCATGTACTTGTAGTAGTAATAGTTTCAGCGGTAAATTGTACGCCTGTATTTTCTGAATATAAATCTACAATGTTATACATTATTTCCTCAAATCATGTTGGCAATTATATCAAGCGTACCGGTATTTGTTCCGGCAGTATAGACTACTTTTATTTGATGCGGGCAACCGCGAAAAGAAAAACCAATTTCATCAGGTAAGGCAAGTTCTGAATTTAGGTATTCTTGAATAAGAACATCAACAGTATCATTAGTAGCATAAAACTTTAATGTTGCTCCTGTTCCCGTAAAACTTGTTCTCTTAATAGTAAAAAATATGCGATCATAACCATTAAATGCAATACTATTTGTTGCACTGGCTGACATATCAAGACCGGTAAAAACATTAAATAACATTACACGCTCCTATGTATTGAATGGCATATCCATATGTTATAGTCGGCATTGACAAAGCAATCACCACGATTATCAATCGTAAAGAAATAGTATTTGTGAGTAACACGCAATGATGTTGCTAACATATTTGGTTGTGGGGCAGTATTATAGATTGATCTACTATACACTTCTTCTGGAGTAAATTCCATTTTCTGATGAGTAGGAAAAAAATCTGTTGCAGTAGGATTATGCACATTGCTTGACCACAATGTTATTTGTACATTAACCGGAACAATAGGCAATGATTCAGGTTGATTTGTTCTTAGTGCAAGATGAAGCAATCCACCACCTGTTCTTGCTATGCTATATGTACTACCTAAACTTGCATTTGGCTCTTGGAAACCAGTTGCAGTAACATAGTATTCGCAGTGATAAAGAATATCAGGATCAATAGTAACGACTGATCCACCACCACCGCTTGCCTTAATACCAGAATAATTAAAATTATTTGAAGCATTCATACTCATGCCCAAGCCCTCCCGCGTTTCTTTTTCGGTGTAACTCTTCTAGGCAAATCAAGATCAGTTCTCGGCTTACCAATAACATATCCTGTTTTAGTTGTATCTTCTACTAACTTTTCAACAGATTTTATATCAACGCTAGATACTTTGCTTCTGCCAGTAAATGGTTGCCGACCAGCCCACATAAATTCCATCTTTGCACCATTAGCAAAATATCTTGGTGCAGTATCTTTTGATGCAACATATTTTACCATTCCTACTTTATCATCTACATTGCCCTCAATAGTCCAAAAGGCATCATCTTCAACCTTTACAACAATACCAATATGTCCTGTTGCTGTTGGTTCACCGCTTTTACGATACATAATTGCACCAATTTCCGGCTCATCATCAACAATAATAACATTTGTTGCTTTACATTTTCTAAGCAAATCCAATGCTCCAGCAGTTTTAGGAACTTGGTTTTTTGCACCAACAACTTGACATGCTTTATCTACAATACCCCATCCAAACATGGCGCACCAAGCCTCAGAACCGCGCTTAAAACCAAATGTTTTTTTTAACTTATTTAGCATTTCACCGCGATTTTTGGATATTTCTTCCCAATCTTCACCGGGTTTCTTCATGTATAACCACACTAAAGCTTGCGCAACAATTTCTTTTTGTAAATCATTGACTATATTTTTTGTTGGTTTATTTGCCATAAACTGTAAATTCCGTTATTCTAAAATAATTTAATGGATATATTACTCTTATTCGCTGATATACTCCATCTCCATCATGTTGATTGCCTTTAACTCCGGATGATGTATTGCCCTCAATGGTTGTGCCTATTTTGCCTTTCCATTGCTTGACAAATCCAACATGACCAAACATGGTTGTTCCTCTACGCCATACAAGTATTGATCCGCTTGGAATAACCATATTTCTACGCAATACTTCGGTTGCTTTTATTGAGTTTTTTGTTACATATCGCCTTGCTAAACCGGCTCTTACTTTTAATGATGATACCTTTGCCGAATCTAAACAAAACCCAACAAAAGCACCGCACCATTGATTGCCAGAACGAAGACCAACAGACCGTAAAAATTTATCTACCCAATAACCACCGTTTTTCTTTTCTTCCTTAACACCAACAAGTGATTGCGCTATATTCAATGCGCGTATCTTATCATCAACTTGCAGAGAAGCAAAGACCGGCACAAATGATGTTAGCAAATAAAAACAAACCATAAGCAATAGGGTCTTGTTTAAGTGTTTCATGTGTGTTAATCTCCGGAACAAGAAAACGATCTACAAACCAAGCACTTGCAACAGCCATTGAATACTTTGCAATACCGGCTCCAAATGAACTAAACTCATTGCTAAATGTCAATACAATTAAGACAAATACAATAAGTGATAATGGCAAAAATGTTTTAATGATATTCATATTATTTCCTTACATATCTTTATCTAATTGAATTACTACTTTTGATAATGAACCACTTTTCATTTCGAGTAAATAATCCCTAATTATATTTCGTACATCTTGTTGTCTTGCGTATAATGTAGCGTTTCTCCCACTTTTAGAAGTAGAAGTAATTTTGAAATAGGTAATTTTTGTTTTAGTATAAGCCATTGATTTTATTCCTTATTTTTTTGCTCCATTGATAACCAGCATCGCCACCCCACAAAGCCCAAGCAACGCGACCTTTTGAGGGATATTTTTTACTATTTGGATAAAATCCATCAGCTTGTTTATCTACTTCATGCCTACGGAAAAAACTATACATTTTTTTGACAATTTCCGGTGATAGTGATTGTTTGTTACGCAATTGTCTTGCTCTTCCAAACCCTACACTTGTACCACCTTTTTTGCCTTGTTTTTTCCATTGCAACGCTTTTACGGCTTCATCTTGCATTGCTTTTGTAGGTATGTACGCCATGTTATTTCCTACACTTTTTTATATATTATTTCAGGTGCAATTTTCCACATCGTCATTTCAGAAGTAAATGGTTTTGCAGTAAAACTTTTTCTATATTCATCACCTGTATCTGCATCAATATATGAAAATACAGCCCATGTAACATTTTTTTTATTATCATAAACTTTACGATTTTCATCAAACTTTTCAAGTTTATGTTTTATCAATTTTATTTTTTTTTACTATATGCCATTATCTTCTCCGGCGTTTCAATGCTCTTTTTACTGACGCAAGTGTTCCTCGCTCAAAACTTACATAACCACCTTTGGAAACACTCCACTTACCACTTTTTTTGTCTG
>Ga0315906_10002611_pt1 | contig 24841 bp, 20 predicted proteins | sample LakEriMetagenome_4_FD_203526 | JGI IMG/M metagenome (GOLD analysis project Ga0315906, IMG submission 203526) | Freshwater fungal communities from buoy surface, Lake Erie, Ohio, United States - Buoy 2 MA122 | ecosystem: Environmental > Aquatic > Freshwater > Lake > Lake biofilm | place: USA...
GTTAAATTCATGTTCGAGAATCTTCCTTCATGGCTAAAAATACCAGCTGAAGAAAATAATAAATTAACTTTACGACTAAATAATGGTTCTCAAGTTAAAGCAGTTTCAGCAGCAGGTGATGCAGGTCGTTCAGAAGCAGTATCACTTCTTATTATAGATGAGGCAGCGTTCATTGATGGTGTAGAAGAAATATGGGCATCAGCTCAACAAACCTTAGCAACTGGTGGTGGAGCAATTGTATTATCTACTCCATATGGTACAGGTAACTGGTTTCATAAAACATGGGTTAAAGCAGAATCAGGAATAGTTGAAGAAGGAGTACCTAGTTTCTTACCAATCAAATTACCGTGGTATGTTCATCCTGAACGAGATGAGAAATGGAGAAAAGCTCAAGATGGATTACTTGGTGATCCTAGATTAGCGGCTCAAGAATGTGATTGTGACTTTAATACCTCAGGTGATACAGTATTTTTTAGTGAACAAATAGAATTTATTTCTAAAACAACTATTAAAGATCCCTTGGAGAAGCGAGGAATTGATCGTAACTTATGGGTATGGGAAATGGCAGATTATACTCGTAGTTATATGGTTGTTGCCGATGTAGCTCGAGGTGATAGTAAAGACTTTTCTGCTTGTCATGTTATAGATATAGAATCAAATACACAAGTAGCTGAGTATAGAGGTCAATTGCCACCACGTGAATTTGGTTATTTTCTTTGTGGTTTAGCCACTGAATATAATAACGCTATGTTGGTAGTAGAAAATGCTAATATAGGTTGGTCAACAATTGAAGCAATACAAGAAAGAGAATATAAAAATTTATATTATTCTACAAAAAGTGACACGTTAACAGCTGAAAACTATCTAGATAGAGCGGATGATCCATCAAAAATGGTCCCAGGCTTTACAATGTCTTTAAGAACAAGACCACTTGTAATTAATAAATTTAGAGAGTATGTAGGAGATAGAAGTGTAACAATTCAATCCAAACGATTACTTGAAGAAATGAGAGTATTTATGTGGAAAAATGGTAGAGCAGAGGCTCAATCAGGTTATAATGATGATTTAGTTATGAGTATAGCTACAGCAATGTATGTTAGAGACACAGCTTTAAAATTCAAATCACAAAATCTAGACTTAGCTAGAGCCGCTATCAACAACATAACAGTAGTTAGATCAGGATTTGCAACTTCTCCATTCTCACAAAAATATGATAATCCATATCGTATGGATATTAATGGGCAAAATGAGAGTTTAGACTGGTTATTATGATATTTATAAATAAATTAAATTAAAATGGCGGATACAAGTGTATTTTCGAGATTACAGAAATTATTTTCAACGGATGTTATAATTCGTAATGCTGGTGGTAACCAGTTAAAAGTAATGGATGTTAATAGTATTCAATCAACAGGTGAATTTAAAACAAATGCATTAGTAGATAGATATAATCGTGTTTATTCAAGTAATACAACCTCACTTTATGGTTCTCAATTAAATCTAAACTGGAGATACTTACGTACTCAAGTTTACTCAGATTATGATGCTATGGATACAGACGCTATTGTAGCCTCTGCCTTAGACATTATAGCAGATGAGAGTACTTTAAAAAATGATATGGGAGAGGTACTTCAAATTAGAAGTAGTGATGAAGATACTCAAAAGATTCTTTATAATCTATTCTATGATGTGTTAAATATTGAATTCAATCTATGGTCTTGGATTCGTCAAATGTGTAAATATGGAGACTTTTTCTTAAAATTAGAAATTGCTGAAAAATTTGGTGTATATAATGTTATACCATATACTGCTTACCACATAGCAAGAGAAGAAGGTATTGATCCTAGAAATCCAGCTGAAGTAAGATATAAATACAGTCCCGATGGTTACAGTTCAGGTGTGACAGGTGGATATGGTGGTGTGAATGCAGCTTCAACTTATAGTAAAGAAAAACAAGCAGGAACAATCTATTTTGACAACTATGAAATGGCTCATTTTAGATTAATTACTGATGTTAACTATTTACCTTATGGTCGTTCTTATTTAGAACCAGCACGTAAATTATTTAAACAATACATCTTAATGGAAGATGCTATGTTGATTCATCGTATTGTTCGTGCCCCAGAAAAACGTATTTTCTATATTAATGTAGGTTCAATTCCACCAAATGAGGTAGAAAACTTCATGCAGAAGACTATCTCAACAATGAAAAGAACTCCATATATTGACCCACAAACAGGTGAATATAACTTAAAATATAATTTACAAAACTCATTAGAAGATTTTTATATCCCAGTTAGAGGTAATGATACAGCTACTAAAATTGAACCAACTAAAGGTTTAGATTATACAGCTATTGATGATGTAATTTATTTAAGAGATAAACTATTTGCCGCTTTAAAAGTACCTAAAGCATTCATGGGATATGAAAAAGACTTAACAGGTAAAGCAACTTTAGCAGCTGAAGATATTCGTTTTGCTCGTACAATTGACAGAATTCAAAGAATTATTTTGTCAGAATTAAATAAAATTGCTTTAGTTCACTTGTATACTCAAGGATATAGAAACGAACAATTAACTAATTTTGATCTATCATTAACTACTCCTTCTATCATATATGATCAAGAAAGAATAGCATTAATGAAGGAAAAAGTTGAATTAGCTCGTAGTATTATTGAGACTAAAATATTACCTACAGATTGGGTTTATGATAATATATTCCACTTAAGTGAAGATCAATTTGATGAATATAGAGCATTAATTGCTGAAGACCAAAAACGTACTTTCAGATTTAAACAAATTGAAAATGAAGGTAATGATCCACTTGAATCAGGTAAATCATATGGTACACCTCATGATTTAGCATCATTATATGGAACAGGAAGAAATGGAATGGGTGTTCCTGATGGATATGATAAAGACGCTCCTTTAGGTAGACCTGAAGAAAAAGCATCAAATATTAATACTCAAGGAAATGCTTTTGGTAGAGACAGATTAGGTACTCATGATATGAAAGTAGATGATACTGAAGGTCCTGGTATTAGACCTAACTATAAAGGTGGTTCACCACTAGCAATGGAAAGTGCTAGAAAAAATTCGCGATTACTTGAATCATTAGAAAAAAACTTAGTATTTAAAAAAGACGATTCTTCGCTTTTAGATGAATCTCAGATACGCGAATAACATTTTCATATATATTTATAGACAAAATAATAACTAGGAATGAATATAAAACATTCAAAGTATAAAAATACTGGTATCCTTTTTGAATTGTTAGTTAGACAAATTACAGCTGATACATTATCAGGTAATGACTCACCAGCAACTAATATTCTTAAGAAGTATTTTACTAAAACAGAATTAGGTAGAGAATATAAAATTTACGAAAGTTTCTTTAAAAATACTAATGTTAGTGATACTAGAGCAGATATGGTGATAAGTACTCTTATAGAGAGTTCTAAACAATTAAACCGATCTTCTTTAAAAAGACAAAAGTATAATTTAATTAAAGAAATTAAAGAACACTATAATCTAGAGGATTTCTTTAAAGTAAAATTACCTAACTATAAGGCTCAAGCAGCATTATTTACATTACTAGAAGTTTATAATAGTGATAATTTATCTAACCCAGATCAGATTATTGAAAATAAAACTGCTCTTTTAGAGTATTTAACATCTAAAAATGTAAATAAAAAAGAAGTTAAAGAAACAATTCTAGAAGAATTTAAAAATCAAGATAAAGATATTCGTGTATTAACATACAGAGTATTACTTGAAAAATTCAATGACAAGTACGCTGATTTAAATAATAATCAGAAGAATGTTCTAAAAGAATTTATTAACGGTGTTGATAGTACTCCTAAACTAAAAGAATTCTACAACACTAAAATAAATGAAATTAAAACTCATTTAAATAAACTTAATAAATCTGTTACTGATCAAGCAATCCAAATTAAGATAAAAGAAGTAATTAATATATTACCTAATTTAGGCAAGATGGATAAAGTTAATGATGATCATTTAATTAATCTTCTTCAATACTATCAATTAGTAGAAGAATTAGAATCAGTAAAATGAATAACCGTTTAAAAGAAATAATTCGTAAACAATTAGAAGAAGAAAGCGCCACAGGTACTGGTGCTTCTTTTACTGCTGGTGCGGGTGAAAACTATGCGACTCCAGCGGCTTTTAACCCGAATACAAACGCTAAAGGCGCTAAGAATATATATTATTATAAATTAGGATTTAAGCCAGTTAACGCGAAGGCTTTAAATAAAGCCGCTAAAGGAATTGATGTAAAAAAATTATGGGAGGAAGAAGGTGGATTAGATATAGAATCATATCTATCATCTTTACCTACTGATAATGAAGAAATTAAAAAATATATAGCTGGACGTTTAGGAGATTTTGATTTAATATCAAGTAAACTAAAAGAATTAATTACTTTACTCCAAGAGGCTAAAAAAGAAACAATTAATTCATATAGAGAAAATCCTGAATTTAAAGCTATTTATGGTACAGATTTAGCTGTTTCACTTATTGATGATATAATAAAACTATTTAAATAAAATGAAAGTATTACAAGAACAATATAACCTTATTAAAGAAGGTAAAGGAAATAAGCAACACTTTATGAAGTTGGCTTGCTATAATTTCCCAGAACTAATCACCCCTGTATTAACATATACTGATGCTGTTACTATCTTAAAAAATAAGAGTATACTATCAGAAGGTATAGGTGGATTAGTTACTACAGGTAAAAAGCAAGATTGGCATGCTATCTTTAATGAGAACATGGAAAAGCTTAAAGAAGATGATGCTACTAAAAAGGAAAATATTAAAAAAGCTTTTGAATATTATAATCAAAATCAAGGTCGTATTTCAATGAAAGACGCTGCTGCTAAATTTGGAGTTGAAGAATTTGAGGTGATGATGAGTTTAACTCCTTTAGGAGCTAATAACCCATTAAGAGAAGCTAAAGAAGCTAAAGCTGAAGAAAAAGAAACCACTAAAGAAGTAACAGATATGGCAACACGTGGTTACGATTATAAAGATGAAAAAAATTATGATAATGTCTTTGGTCAAGAATTCTTAAAAGGATATTACACTGAAATGAAAGATCTTAAAAACGAAGGTAAAAATGTTGAAGAGTTAAGAGCAATTGTTGCTAAAAATTTAGCTAAAGACATTTCTCATTATGTTAAAGATGGACAGTTTGGAGTTAAAGGAGTAGGTTACCAAACTGAAGCTCCTGGTTTAGGTGAACCAAAAGAAGCAAAAGGTAAATTTAAATCCTCAGGATATGGTGATTTAAAAGAATCAGCTATACGTGCTTTAGTTTCAGAAATGATTAAAGAAGTATTATCTGAAGCTGATTTACCATCAGGTGTAACTGATAGAATTGCTAAAGGTGAAAAAGTAGATGATATTGCTGCTGATTTTCCTGATGTTGATAAAAAAGCTATAGAAAAAGCTTATGTTAAAAAATGGAATCCTAAATTTAAAGCTAATTTAAAAACAAGCGATAAGGGATAATATGAAACAGATACTTATTGAAACCCAAATATTCTCAGCTAAGCCTGTAAAGATAATTGAAGGTGCAGGTAATGGAAATTTACTTGTTAAAGGAATATTAGCTACAGCAGAAGTAAAAAACGGCAATGGCCGATATTACTCAAAGGACTTATGGGAAAGAGAAATTGATAAGTATATGGAAAATGTTAATGCTAATAGAGCATTAGGTGAATTAGACCACCCAGATTCTTCTATTATTAATTTAAAAAATGTATCTCATAACATTAAAAAAATATTTTGGGAACAAGATAATGTAATGGGAGTAATTGAAATCCTCCCAACCCCATCGGGTAATATATTAAAATCACTATTTGAAAATGGAATACCAGTAGGTGTATCATCTCGTGGTATGGGTTCACTTAAACAAATGGGTGAATTAATGGAAGTACAAGATGACTTCGAATTATTATGTTGGGACTTTGTTTCAACACCTTCAAACCCAGGCTCTTATATGAAAGCATTAAATGAAAGTAAAGGAGCTACACCAAGTAAATACTATAATGTAAACTCTATTATCACAGATATACTTTGTGCTAATGGAACTTGCCCAATATTTTAACCCCTCTTAAAATAGTATTTTAAGACTGATGCCTCACAAAAGTGAGGCATTTCTTTTTCAACAAAACGCGATTTTAAGAAATATTGATATATGTATATTCAAATATGCTACCCACATCTCTTATGTAGCATTATATTAAACAAAATCTATTACGTTTTTAATAAACGTATTTCCAAAACAAAAATTTATTTGAGGACAATGAACAGAGAAACGCTTAAACAAGCAATCGCTGAGGCTAAGACTATTAAAGAAACTGCTATCGCGAATGCAAAGTTAGCTCTTGAAGAAGCATTTACTCCCCAACTTACCGCTATGTTTGCTGAAAGGTTAAACGAGATGGATGAGGAAGAGAAAGAAGCTAAAGAGAGCATGGAAGAAAGGTACGGTATGGAAGAAGAAGGTATTGAAGAAACTTTCGATATTAATTCTATCCTAGCTGAGTTAGAAATGACAAGTGAAGGTGATGGAATGGAAGAAGAAGGCATGGAAGCAGGTATAGATGAAAATCTAATGCTTGAAGAAATGTCAGACGAAGACATTGAAGCACTTGTAGCTCAAGTCATTGATGACATGATCGCATCTGGTAAGTTAATGGCAGGTGAAGAAGCAGAAGAAGAAGACATGGAAGACATGGAAGACATGGGTGATGAAGATGAAGAAATTGATATCGACATCGAAGATGATGAAGAAAAAGATATCGACGAAACAATCGCTGAAATTCTCGCTGAAATGGAAGGAGAAACAGCAATAAATGAGTCTGATGCTTCTGAGCTTCTTATTCAATTTGCAAAGTACGTATCATCAGGTGACATGACAGCCGCTGGAAATACACTTGATACTATATTATCATCAGCTGGTACTGGTATAGCTGCTGGTATACTTGGAGTTGGAGGTTCATCAATTGCTTTCTTTAAAGCTTTAAAAAGCTATCTTAAAGATAGGAAAGCTGAAACAAATGAGGCAAATGAAATGGAAGAAACAATTAACGAATTGAGAAATGAGTTAAACGAAGTAAATCTATTAAATGCTAAATTACTTTACACCAACAAAATCTTCAAAGCTAAAAATCTTACCGAATCAGACAAAGTAAAGGTTTTAAACGCATTTGACAAAGCAGAAAATGTTAAAGGAGTTAAACTCGTATATGAAACATTAACTGAGAGTTTAAAAGCAACTTCGATTGTTAAAAAATCTCAAGTTAGAGAATCATTAGGATCAGCTTCTAGAGCAATTACTCCTGCTACCCCAAAACAACCAATAATTGAGTCAAACGAAGCATTTGCTCGTATGCAAAGATTAGCTGGTATTAAAAAGTAACAAAAACCAAAAAAACAATTTTAAACAAATTATGGACACAATTCAATCATTAGTCGAGTCCGCAAACCCTTGGAGATCACTACAAAGTGATGCTGCCCGTTTAGCTAATAAATGGAGCAAAACAGGTCTTCTAGAAGGTTTAGGCGAAGACGTAAACAAAAACAACATGGCTTTGATGTTGGAAAACCAAGCAAAGCAACTAGTAGTTGAGACTTCTTCAACAGGTACTCAATCTACATTCACATCAGGTACAAACGGTGAAAACTGGGCTGGTATCGCATTACCTTTAGTACGTAAGGTATTTGGTCAAATCGCAGCGAAGGAATTCGTTAGCGTTCAACCAATGAACTTACCTTCAGGTCTTGTATTCTTCCTAGATTTCCAATATGGTACTGATAAGAATCCATTCAATGCAGGTGGTTCTATGTATGGTAATCGTAACGCAAGCGGTCAATACCCATTCGCTACCCCAGCACCTGAAGGTGGTTTGTATGGTGTAGGTCGTTTTGCTTACTCTACTAACCAATTCTCATCTTCATTAACAATAACTACTGCTTCTGTTACTTCAGGTTCATGGGCAGATACAGGGTATAATTCAGATTTATCTGCTTCTGCTGCTGCAGGTCAAATTAAGAAATTTACTTTAAACGCTTTAGGTCCTGTATCAGGTACTTTAGATCCAGATGGAGTTCGTGCGTTTGTATTAGTATCAGGTTCAAGCATTTCAGGTAGCATCATTACTGTAGCTGATAATTTCCAAGCTTACACTTCATTTACTTCAGGAACAACTCTTACATTCTATGTAACAGCTTCAACTGCTGAGATTGCAGAAACTGGACCTTACACTTTATACTACAATAAGAAAACAGCTGATAACGCTCGTGGTGATTTTGAAGATCCAACAACAAGCGGTTTACCAACTGTTTCTACTCCTAACGCTCAAAGTGCAACTTCAATTTCTATCCCAGAAATTAACATCAGTATGCAATCACAAGCGATTACAGCTAAGACTAAAAAGTTAAAAGCAGTTTGGACTCCTGAGTTCGCTCAAGATTTGAACGCTTACCAAAACTTGGATGCTGAAGCTGAATTGACAAACATGATGTCTGAGTATATTTCATTAGAAATTGACTTAGAAATTCTTGATATGTTGATTGAAGATGCTGCTGCAGGTACTGAGTACTGGAGTGCTGTTAACAACGTTACAGCTACAGCTACACAGGCTCCAACAGCTAGCTTAGGATTCTTTAATACACAAGGTGCTTGGTTCCAAACACTTGGTACTAAAGTAAACAAGATCAGCAATAAAATTCACCAATTAACCCTTCGTGGTGGTGCTAATTTCATGGTAGTGTCTCCAACAGTATCAACAATCCTAGAGTCAATCCCAGGATTCGCTGCTAATGCTAACGGTGCTGAAGATATGGAATATGCATTTGGTGTACAAAAAGCAGGTCAATTTAACAGCCGTTACACTGTTTATAAGAACCCTTACATGACTGAAAATACTATCTTAGTAGGTTTCCGTGGTAAGCAATTCTTAGAAGCAGGCGCTGTGTTTGCTCCTTATATTCCGTTGATCATGACTCCTCTTATCTACGATCCAAACACCTTCACTCCACGTAAAGGTCTGTTAACTCGTTTCGCTAAGAAGATGTTACGTCCTGAATTCTATGGTAAGATTTACATCAGTGGTCTAAACACTCTGTAATCTATCCTAAGGATATAATCTAAAATTAAGCCCAGAGAAATCTGGGCTTTTTTTATCCTTTTTAATATTTATCAACAAAAATAAGTTTATGACAGATTTCAACAGAAGTGAAGAGGCACAAAATATCTTCAAAGAAAAGAGGAAGCCTAAAAATCCAATTACATTCAAAATTCAATTAAATGAAGAACAGAAATCAGCTAAGCAATTAATTTTAGAAAGCCCAGTCACATTATTAAAAGGAATGGCTGGTAGTGGTAAAACACTTGTAGCATGTCAAGTGGCTTTAGATATGGTCTTTAAAAAAGATGTTGAGAGAATTATTATCACTCGACCTACAGTAGCTAAAGAAGAAATAGGTTTCCTACCAGGTGACTTAAAAGAAAAAATGGATCCTTGGTTAGCTCCTATCTATGCTAATTTATACATGTTATATGATAAAGAAAAAGTAGATAAGTTAATTAAAGATAATGTTATTGAAATTGTACCTTTTGCATTTATGAGAGGTAGAACATTCCCTAACTCATTTGTAATAGTAGATGAATGTCAAAATATCACTCATGGACAAACTGAAATGATTTTAGGTCGTTTAGGTAAAGGTGGTAAAATGGTATTTTGTGGAGATATAACTCAAACAGATTTAAAAACAAGAAAAGATAGTGGTATTGGATTCTTTACTCGTTTAGAAGAAAATATTAAAGGAGTAAGTATATTTACTTTAAAAACAAACCACCGTCATGAAATTGTAGAACCAATTCTTAAACTATACTCAGACTATAGGGATTAATATTTATAATTAAAACACAGACATGAATATTCCTATTTGGCCAGGATCTAGCTCTTTTGCCGCTTATTCAGCTTCATATTATAATACTCCATCAACAGGTAGTTCTCCTACCCCGTTTGGATTTTATGATAATGATGCTCAATTTAAAACTGATGCTAATAGAGTAGCTAATTTTTGTGCTAGAAGATTAGGTTATCCTATTACAGATATTGAATTACAAGATATAAACTTTTGGGCAGCATTTGAAGAAGCTACTACTGTCTATGGTAATGAATTATATGCTTACCAAGTAAGAGATAATATGCTCACTCTAGAAGGAGCACCAACTGCTACTTCTATTAATAATACTATTATAACTCCTAACTTAGGATATATAATTAAATTATCTCAACAATATGGAGAGGAAGCAGGTGTAGGAGGAAATGTTACTTGGTATAGTGGCTCATTAACTTTAAATTCAGGTCAACAAACCTATGATATGAAAGAGTGGGCTATAAGCCAAAGCATATCAGGTGGTATTGAAATTAAAAGAGTATTTTATCAAGACACCCCTGCTATTAATCAGATGTATGCTCCATTTGGAGGATTTGCTGGTTTAGGAGGTGTACCTGCTGCTGGTTTATATGGTGGTATGTACGGAGGAGGATATGGTGGAGGATATTTAATGATGCCTGTTGCTTATGACGCCGGTGTGATTCAAGGTATAGAATTAAGTAATACAATTCGTTTATCTCAATATACATTTGAGATTATAAACAATAACTTAACAATATTCCCTATACCCTCAGATAATGATTCTAGACAAGGATATTTGTGGTTTGAATATATTAAAGTAACAGACCGAATAAATAATAGTATAAGTCAAGTTGGTAGCGGAAGTATAACAAATGTATCAAATGTCCCATATACTAATCCTGTTTATACACAAATTAATTCAATTGGGCGACAATGGATATTTGAATATACTTTAGCATTAGTTAAAGAAATATTAGGATATAACAGAGGTAAATATAGCACTGTTCCTATACCTGATCAAAATGTAACATTAAATCAAGCTGACTTACTATCAGCTGCTACTGCTGAGAAAAACGCTTTAATTGAAAGATTAAGAGCATATTTTGATGAAACTTCTAAACAAGCATTACTTGAAAGAAGATCATTAGAATCTGATTATAGAAATAAAGAAATAGCTAATGTACCAATGGTAATATTTGTAGGATAATATGGCACTTTTTGGAAGAGCAAGAGACATATCAATGTTTAGACATCTTAACAGAGAATTGTTAGGGGATATTATTACCCAACAATGTGCTTTGTACAAATATGTTTTAGATAAAACTATAGTAAACATGTATGGTGAAGCATCAGGAGGTAAATTCTATGATGAACCTGTACTATTAAATTCTTTAATTACTATTGAACAAAAAACAGATGGTACAAGTGAATTTGGGGTTGACTTTAATTGGAGTATTAAAGTAGCATTTTTAAGAGATGATTTAGTAGATGCTAATATAGTACCTCAAATTGGAGATATTATTCTATATCAAGAAAGTTATTTTGAAGTAGATAATACTTATGATACTCAATATTTTGTAGGTAAAGATCCTGATTATCCATATGCTACTAATCCATTAAACCCAGGACTAGATCAATTTGGTTATAATGTTAGTGTAATATGTGAAACTCACTATGTACCTGCTGATAGAGTAAATATAGTTAAACAAAGATTATAATGGCTAGAGGAAGAAAACCAATACCAAAAACACAAAGAGAAATAAGTGAATCTCTACAAGAGCCGTTTGTACCTCCTGTAGGGGCTCCTGGTTTTCAATCTACTGGTAATCCAAATAATGCAAATGGAGTTAATAGAGCAGAACAAACTTCTTTTAAAGGAGATACTGTTAAGCCTTTATCTATAGGAATTCAAGATTTAGATGAATCTGTAATGTATTATTTTCAAAATGTTATTAAACCTTTTGTAATACAAAACGGAGAAAGAATAGCTGTACCTATTATCTATGGTTCACCTGAGAAATGGAAATCATTTCAAAAGGATGGATATTATAGAGATTTAAATGGAAGAATGATGGCTCCTCTTATTATGTTTAAGAAAAATAATATTGAGAAAGTTAGAAATTTAACTAATAAATTAGATGCTAATTCTCCTAATAACATTGCAGTATATGGAAAAAGATATAGTAAACAAAATGAATATAGTAAATTTAACATTTTAAATAATGTTAAAAAAGAACAAACATATTATGCTACTGTAGTTCCTGATTATTTAAATATAACTTATGACTGTGTGATATTTACTTATTATAATGATCAGTTAAATAAAATAATAGAGGCTTTAGAATATGCTTCTGATGCTTATTGGGGTGATCCAGAACGTTTTAAATTTAAAGCAACTATAAGTTCATTCTCACCAACAACAGAATTATCAGATAGTCAAGAACGTGTTGTAAGATGTGCTTTAAGTATAACTTTATATGGTTATATTATACCTGAAATCCCTCAAAAAGATTTAAATGCGGTAAGAAAATTCTCTAACAAAAATAAATTAACTTTTACTTTAGAAACTGCTACTGGTGATTCTGAGGTATTTAATACAACAGTAGAAAGAGCATCAACACAAGGAGGTGGATTATCAAGTATAATAGATTCTCCAAATATTGTAAATAATATAACTCAAGGTGGAGGAGTGGATACAAATACTTTAATTTATTTAAATACAAATAAAGCTTTACAAGCCACAACAGTTAGTGCCCCAAATGTAGCAACATTCCCTTCAACTTTCTTAGTAGCGCCAACAGGATTACCACCTACAAATTCAAATTCATTTTCATTTTATGTTAATGGACAATTAATAGAACCTAATGCTATAACATCATTTGTAGAAGTTAGTGGAAATAGTGTGTTAACAGTTAATACTAGTAACTTAGGATTTGTACTACAATCAACAGATGAGGTAGTAGCAATAGGTAAATTTGCATAACAATGAGTATAATAAGAAGAGAACAATTAGTAACACCTTTATCAGCGTCATATGCAGCTACTGCTTCTATAGCAACATCAGCTTCATATGCTGCTACAGCTTCATATGCTGAAAATGCAGGTGTAAGTATTAATACAGGTAGCTTTGTTACTACTTCTAGTTTTAACGCGTATACAGCGAGTATAAACAGCTTTACCTCTAGTATTAACATATTTACCGCCTCTTATAGTACAGGCAGTTTTACGGGCAGTTTTATTGGTAGTTTAATAGGAACAAGTAGTTGGGCTGTAAGTGCTTCTCAAGCGATATCTGCTTCTTTTTATCAAGAAACAGATCCTATATTTACAGCGGTGTCAGGAACATTTGTTACAACTTCAAGTTTTAATAATTTTACATCTTCTTATAACACTGGATCATTTACAGGATCTTTTACAGGATCATTACAAGGAACAGCAACTACAGCCTCATTTTATCAAGAAACAGATCCTGTATTTGTAGCAAAATCAGCCTCACTTGCTACAACCGGCTCAAATATTTTTATAGGTAATCAAACTATAACTGGTTCATTAACAATAACAAACAACATTACAGTATTAGGATCTGCTTCTATACAATATATCTCAGAATCAACTCTTAACATTGGTACAAACTTAATTACAGTTAATACTAATACTCCAAGTGTAAGATTTGGTGGGTTAGCAGTTATAGATTCAGGCTCTTCACCTTTAACATCAGCCTCATTCTTATATGATTCTGTACAAGATGAATTTATTTTTGTACATAAAGGAGATGGTACTAATATTACATCTTCACATTTTGTTTTAGGACCTGAAACTTATAATAGTTTAGGTAATGAGACTTATCTAACAGCTAATAGAATACCTAAAGGTAAAGGCAATGAACATTTAAATGATAGTAATATATCAGATAATGGTAGTTTAGTTAGTATTAATAGTAACACTAACATTACAGGTAGTTTAACAGTTACTGGTAGTTTATTTGTATCTAATAGCATTGATTCTAATAGGAGCACTTTATTAAGTGATAATAGTGTAGATAGTCTAAATTGGGAAAATAGAGTTTTATTTGATAACGATGGTAATCAAAGTGCAGATTGGAAACAGAGATATTTATTAGATAGTGTTGAGGGTGTTAGTATAGATTGGGATAGTAGAAAATTATATGATTCAAGTGGAAATGAAGTTTTAGGATGGAGTGACCTAAGTACAGCTCAATTTTATGGCACTGCTTCTTATGCTAACTCAGCTCAATCTGCTTCTTTTTCTACAACATCATCTTTTGCTATAACATCATCCTTTGTTCAATTAGCTCAATCTGCTAGCCTAGTTAATGTTATTAGAGGAGTTGTACCTGCTAGTAGTAGATCATATGTTCCATTTGTAGAAAATTACTCACCAGGACCAGGAACATATGAACAACTTTATACAAACAGTGGAGCAGTTTATTTATCAGGTTCAATATTATACGCTAATAATATTAATTCTTCATTTACTGGTTCATTATTAGGAACAGCATCTTTTGCCACCACAGCCTCATATATCAATCCTACTTTTATATCCGCTTCAGCTGCAGCTAGTGGATTTGGTTCTGGAGGTGGTGGTGGAGTAACAGTATCTACATCATCTATTGTACTAACATTAGATGGATTAGGAGGAACTGTGACTACAGGATCAAAAGGATATATTCGTGTACCATTTGATTTTATAATTAATTCATGGTCAATTATAGCAGTACCAGCAGGTACTATAACATTTGATGTTTGGAAAGCAAATAACACAGTACCAACTGTTGCTAATACTATATGTGGTGGAAACTTTCCATCAGCATCTTCACCAAATACATTTACTACTAGTTCAAATATTACTAGTTGGACATCAGGTGGATTAGCTGGTGATATAATAGGATGGAATCTAGCTTCTGCTTCAAATGCTTCATTTGTTACATTTCAATTAAATACAACAAGAACTTTATAATTATGGCTACACAAATTACAATATTAGACAAATTTAGATACGAAGATAATCTAGTTACACAAGTACAATATGATTTTGATGTTGAAATTAATGACTCAATAATTGTGAGTATATATCATTTTAGACCAAAAACAGAACTAGAAGTAGAACAAAGTATTATTAATAGAGGTGAGTCTGAAAAAGCAAAAATTATGGCTCAAAATTTAATAGATCAAATTTTACCAAACATCAATGTATAATTAAGTTATGGCTAATAGGTATTGGGTTGGGGTCACAAATCAAAACTGGAATAATACAGGAAATTGGTCTGCTACATCAGGTGGTGGAAGTGGGGCTTCCTTCCCTACAGTAGCTGATGATGTTTTCTTTGATGCTAATTCAAATTTAGCAGTTAATAAAAATGTTAATATAAATGTTGCTTCTGCTTGTCGAAGAATAGATTTTAAAGTATATACTGGAGCTGTTACTATGAGTAACTCACTTACTGTAGGAGCAAATGCTGCTGGTGTCACAGGTTCAGTAGAATTAGGATCAGGAATGTCTATTGTAGGTAGTGGTACTTTGCAAACTCGTACAAATACATGGTTTCAATTTATTCCAAATGGAAAACATTGGCCTAATGCTTTAGGGTTAAATAATCAATATACTGTTGCTAATTCAAATTTAATCATAAGTGGTAGTGATTTAGTAGTTAGTGGTACATTAACATTACATAGTAATAATACTAATGCTTCTGATTTAAATATTTACTCAGGTGGTTCAGGTGGGCCTTTTAATATAATAGTAAGTGGTTCTTTTATTGATAACTGTGATTCCAATGATGATATAATTTCATTCGGCCCTAAATTAATATTTAAAGGCCCAGGTACTTGGAGTAATCCTAATACTACTAACCATGCTCTTTTTATGCCTGTAGATATAGATACAGGACCGAGTACTTTAACTATAAGCACAGTAGCACATGGTGGTAATTTGACATATCTTTCTGGTACTGTTAACTGTACTGGGACTTATATTACTCGTGGTGGTACAGGAACATATACATTAAGTACCAGTGGTAGTACTAGTCCGTTAGCTACAACTTCAAGTAATAGTGGTATTAATTTTAATAATATACAATTTAGAACATTTTCTAATGGTGTTCCTGCATATTCACTACCTAATCCTATGTGTGTTGTAGGTACATTATTAACTCGAGACACTACCGGAGCAGTATCAAATATAAATGCTTATATTTATCTTAATACGGCATCTGTATATTTAAACGGTATTTTAGATCATGGAACAAGAAGATTAGAAGGAACATCAAAACTAATATTTCAATCTCCAACAACAGGAATTTGGAGAGATACAGGATTAACAGCTGGGACAACTAATGGTCGTGTTGGTGTAGGTATGGATATAGATATAGCGTGTTCTGGAAGTTTAATTATAACTGGATCTGTAGCTTATGGAGGTTCAAATAACCCTTCTACATTACAATACATAACTGGTAGTGTAATTACATCTGGTTCAACACTAGTTTTTGGTACAGCTGATAACACTACAATAATAAGTTGCTCTAATGTAGTATGGAATAACATGCAGATAGGTGTTACTAACCAGATAAATGGAGTGGGAGTAACTTTTAATGGTGATCATACATTTACTGGGAGTTTTATATACACCTCATCTTTGAATTCTAATGTTACTATTAATGGTTCAAATATTTATTTTGGAAGGAACATATCTTTTCCAACACTTACAACACAAAATATACTAGGTACAGCTACATTTGTGACTACAGGTCCAGGAACAATGTCTATGAATCCAGCTGTGACAACTGGGACTTTTAGAAATAATCTTGTATTTAATAATGGAGCTAACACTTTTGGAATATCAGGTAGTTTTAGATATCAAGGTGGAACAATAACTTATACAAGTGGTATAATAGATACTACAACATTTGCATCTAACTTAATACTACCAGCAGCAGCAAGTTTTAATACAAATGGAATGTCATGGTATGATATAACAATATCAAATACTGCTACTCATACTTTAAACTCAGAATTAACAGTTAATGATGCTCTAACAATACAAGGTGTGAATACAACATTTGCTGGTGCTGGAGGATTTAATGTATCTAGTTTTATAGGAACATTACCTGCTGCTAGTCGTATAATAACTTTTGATGATACGGCTACTGATTTTATAATAAGAGATAATTTAAACTTTTCAACAACTCCTAGTATAACATATACACTTACATCAGATGATACTGTTAACAGAGCTTATCTTACTTTTCGAACATCATCTACAAGTACAACAGCTTATGTGAATCCAATCAGAATAGATAGTAGTAGAGGTAGAACAGTATTATCACCTAGTAGTTCTTTAACAGATACTATCAACTGGTCATTAGGAAGAACACTCCCACAATCATTTATTTTAGATTAAATTTAAATATTTATAAATAAAACACATGCCATTAATTTTAAGATCAGTTAAAGGTTCAAAATTATCTATCCCTGAGATGGATGGTAACCTTACATATTTAGCTTCAACTTTATCAGGTTCAGTAATACAAGTTACAGGTTCATTAATAAATGCTTCTAATACTCCAATTACTGCTTTATCTTTTTCAGGTGATGGAAGTCAATTAATAAATGTAACAGCATCATATATAACATCTTCTAATGTTTATGGTCCAAATGGAGCTAATAGTATATTAAGTTCATCTTATGCTTTAAGTGCTTCTCAAGCTGTGAGTAGTTCTTTTGCTGTAAGTTCTTCATACACGGTAAGTAGTTCTTTTGCTGTAAGTTCATCTTATGCTTTAAGTGCTTCATATGTAAATCCACTTAACCAAAATGTTCAAATTACGGGCTCATTATTAATATCAACAGGAAGTTTTATAATAAGTACAGGTTCATTAAAACAATCAACAGCAGCTTATTATGTTACTGATGTAACTACAGGAGCAGCATCTGATATTTATTTTAATCTAAAAGATCATGATATTCAATTTATAGGAGTAAATAAAACATTTAATGGTGGAGGACCTACTGCTTCATTGCCTCTTTTATCTCAAAATGTTGGTAGAACTTTTCAAATAACTAATACTTACGGAAGTCAATTACATATTAGTAAATCTGTTTCTGATGGTTTATCTAATTTAAAAGATACATCAGTGGATGTAGGAGGAGTAGATATCCCATCAGGTGAAACTTTTAGATTTACAGCTTCACCAACTACAACAGGATATTGGTATTATGAAAATTTAAATATTGTAACTTCATCTTCATATGCTTTAAGTAGTTCATTTGCAACAACAGCATCTTATGCTAATACTATTAATCCTATTCAAACTTCTAGTATACAATTAAGTGGTTCATTAACAATAAATGGACAATTAATAGTAGGAGGAAATACTATAACAGCAGCATCAGTAGGAGGCTCAGATACTCAAATCCAGTTTAATAGTGGAAGTGTATTTGCTGGATTAGCAAGTTTAGCTTTTATATATCAAAGTCAATCTTTACAACAAGGTAACTCAACAATTGCAAATGGTCTTTATTCACATGCTGAGGGACAGCAAACTGAAACATCAGGATTTTATTCTCATGCTGAAGGATATCAAACTCTAGCATCAGGATCACACTCACATGCTGAAGGTGATCGAACTCTAGCATCAGGATCATACTCACATGCTGAAGGTCGTCAAACAACTGCTAGTGGTAATGCAAGTCATGCTGAAGGTCGTCAAACTCTAGCATCAGGACCATGGTCACATGCTGAAGGATATCAGACCATAGCATTAGGTTCATACACACACGCTAAAGGTTTCTTAACTGTAGCTTTAGGTAATTATTCACATACCGAAGGAAATCAAACTGTAGCATCAGGAGCATATTCACATGCTGAAGGATATTTAACTACAACAAGAAATCAATATTCACATGCTGAAGGAGCTGTGACATATGCTCTTCAAGAACATTCACACGCCGAAGGTTATGGTACAAGAGCTGATGGAATAGGTGCTCATGCTGAAGGTCAATCTACATACGCTTCTGGTCAATATTCACATACTGAGGGATATTTAACTTCAGCCTCAGGATTTGGCTCTCATGCTGAAGGTCAATTCACACATGCTTCTGGTGGTCTATCACATGCTGAGGGAACATTCACTGAAGCTCTTGGTGAGTTTTCACATGCTGAAGGAGCTTATAATGTAGCCTTGGGAACTAATGCTCATGCTGAAGGTATTTACACAATAGCATCAGGTAATACTAGTCACGCTGAAGGTAGTGGTTCTCAAGCATTAGGAGCAAGTTCTCATGCTGAGGGTTATTTAACTATAGCATCTGGTTCTTCTTCTCATACTGAAGGACAAGAAACAATAGCTTCGGGTTCTTTTTCTCATGCTGAAGGATATCTAACAATAGCCTCAGGTTCATATTCACATGCCGAAGGAGTAGGTAGTAAAGCTATAGGTGAATCTTCACATGCTGAAGGAAAGAGTACTATATCATTAGGTGATTATTCTCACGCTGAAGGCCAAACTACTATCGCTTATGATCTTGGATCACATGCTGAAGGCTTAAAAACATTAGCATTAGGTCAGTTTTCACATACTGAAGGATATTTAACTACAGCCTCAGGACTTTATTCTCATGCTGAAGGTTCAGGAAGTATATCATTAGGTATGGCTTCTTACGCTGGAGGAAACCGAACTATAGCATCTGGATCTCATCAAACAGTAGTAGGTACACTTAATGCTCAAGGAGACACTACAAGTTATTTTATTGTGGGAGGAGGAAATAAAAGTACTGGGGCTAGAAAAGATGCTTTTAAAGTAACACATAGTTCATCTATTATGGTAGCTACTCAAAGTTCTGCTCCTGGATGGGTAGGGATTGAAGGTGAGATGGTACCTGCGAATAATGGAGGCAGTTATTATATTTATACTTATATAGGTGGAGCATGGAGATCAGCTTCATTATCTTAATAAAAAATAAAAAATGGAAACAAAAGTTTTAACACAAGAAGAAATTACTAGTTTAAAAGAAATTCAAAGTAAAAGAATTTATTTAACTGAGCAGTTTGGAGTTTTAGAAGTACAATACGAGACTCAAAAACAATCACTAACAAGTGAACTATATACTTTACTAAAACAAGAAGAACAAATAGGATCCCAATTACAAGAAAAGTATGGAAGTGGTACTATTAATTTAGATGAAGGAAAATTTATAAGTGATTAGTTTTGACATATTTTAAGATATTTATAAACAAACAAAATCAATTTAAAATAACATGGCAGAAACTTTAATATCACCTGGTGTATTAGCAAGAGAAAATGATACATCATTTGTTACCGCCCAACCAATAACTGTAGGAGCAGCTATCATAGGTCCAACAGTAAAAGGTCCTGTTGAAATACCTACTATTGTATCTTCATATAGTGAATATGTGAATACATTTGGTGACGTTCTTACAAGTGGTAGTGATACTTATTCTTATTTCACTTCTATAGCGGCTTATAATTACTTTGTTAATGGTGGTGAAACACTATTAGTAGCAAGAGTAGTATCAAGTTCAACAGATTACACCTCAGCTATTAGTACAGCTATTAGCGGAAGTCCACAAGCTGCTTCTCAACCAGCTTTTGTATTAGAAACAATTTCTAAAGGTGTAATAACAAATAGTACAAGTACTCAAGACTCAAAAGGAGCTTTACCTAGTGGATCTGTAAATAACATTCGTTGGCAGATTGTTAATCCAAACACATCTTCAGGTACATTTAACCTATTAGTAAGACAAGGTAACGATACAACAAATTCAAATATTGTATTAGAGACATGGACTAACTTATCATTAGACCCACAAGCTTCTAATTATGTAGCTAAAGTAATTGGAGACTATACTTACAATTATAATCCAAGTACAGTACAAATTGAAATATCAGGTTCTTATCCTAATGCTTCAAAATATATTAGAGTAAAATCAGTTAATTTACCTACTCCAGGATATTTTACAAACTCAGGAACAGCTAAACCTCAATACACTTCTTCTATTCCAATAGCAGCAAGTGGAACATTTGGTGGTGCTGAAGGTGATGTAAAAGGAGGAGCTAATTTTTATGAAAATATTAATAGTTCAAATACTCAAGGTTTAATAGCAGCTAACTATACAAATATGGTTAATTTGTTATCAAATCAAGATGACTATAGATTTAATGCTTTATTCACTCCTGGTTTATATAGTGCAGATTATTCTTCTATAATATCAAGTATTATTACTAATACACAAAATAGAGGAGATAATATCTATGTAATGGATTTAGTACCTTATAGTACAACTACTGCAACCACAGTAATAAATGAGGCTGCTAATTATGATACTTCATATGCTGCTACTTACTGGCCTTGGTGCCAAATTAAAGACCCAGGAACAGGTAAGAATGTTTGGGTTCCAGCTTCAACAATGATAGCGGGAGTTTACGCTTATAATGATAAAGTAGCAGCTACTTGGTTCGCACCAGCAGGTATAAACAGAGGAGGATTATCAACAGTAATCAGAGCAGCTCAAAAATTACCTCAATCATCTCGTGATGTATTATATGATGGTAAAGTAAATCCAATAGCAACATTCCCAGGTACTGGAACTGTAGTGTATGGTCAAAAGACATTACAAGTAAATTCATCAGCCCTTGATCGTGTAAATGTTAGAAGATTATTAATCACACTTAAGTCTTATATCTCTCAAGTTGCAAATAACTTAGTATTCGAACAAAATACTAATGCAACAAGAAATCAATTCTTAAACCAAGTTAATCCATATCTTGAAACAGTACAACAAAAACAAGGTTTATATGCTTTCAGAGTAGTAATGGATGATACTAATAATACAGCAGATGTAATAGATAGAAACCAATTAATAGGTCAAATTTATCTACAACCAACTAAAACAGCTGAATTTATTTATCTAGACTTCAACATTACACCTACAGGAGCTACTTTCCCAGTGTAAGGATTAGACATATAGATATTTATAATAAAATAAAGAAAATAAAATGGCAATATTAGACGCAAACGAAATATTTTTCACAGCCTTTGAACCAAAACAGGCTAATAGATTCATCATGTATATGGATGGTGTTCCTAGCTACCTTATCAAAGGTGTAAACGCAGTCACATTATCTCAAGGTGAAGTAATATTAAACCACATTAACGTTTATCGTAAAGTTAAAGGTAAAACTACTTGGGGAGATATACAAATGACACTATTTGATCCAATTACTCCTTCTGGTGCTCAATCAGTAATGGAATGGGTTCGTTTACACCATGAATCAGTAACAGGTAGAGATGGATATTCTGATTTCTATAAAAAGGATTTAGTAATCGATGTTTTAGGCCCTGTAGGTGATATTGTAGGTGAATGGATTATCAAAGGCGCATACATTAAAGAAGCTAATTTTGGTGATTATAACTGGGATACAGAAAACCAAGCAGTTAACATCACAATGACAGTAGCAATGGATTATTGCGTATTAAATTTCTAAAATTAAATATTTTAAAAGAGTCCGCCTTTTGGCGGACTTCTTTTTTCTCTACATATTTATAAACAAAAAGTTATTATAAATGGAAAACCAGTTTACAACACCAACAGAAATCGTTGATTTACCTTCAAAAGGTTTAGTCTACCCAGAATCAAATCCTCTATCAAGTGGGAAAATAGAAATGAAATATATGACGGCTAAGGAAGAAGATATTCTAACTAACCAAAATTATATTAGTAAAGGCACCGTATTAGATGAGTTAATCAAATCGCTTATTGTAAGCGATGTAAAGTATGAAGATCTAATAGTAGGTGATAAAAACGCCTTATTAGTAGCAGCTCGTATTTTAGGATATGGTAAAGATTATAAATTTGAATGGGGTGGAGAAGAATATAATATTGATTTAACTACAATAGAAGATAAACCAATAAATGAAAAACTATTTATTAAAGGTAAAAATGAGTTTTCTTTTACTCTCCCATCTACAGGTTTAGAAATTACTTTTAAACTATTAACAGGAGCAGATGAGAAAAAAATCAATGCTGAGTTAGAAGGTTTAAAGAAAATAAATAAAAATATTTCTCCTGAGTTGTCTACTCGTTTAAAATATATGATTACTTCAATTGGAGGTAATAGAGAAGCAAAAGACATTCGTCAATTTGTTGATAACCAATTATTAGCTAAAGACTCTCGTGCATTACGTGAGTACATAAAGGAGGTGCAGCCAGACGTTGATCTGACCTTTTTTCCCGACGGAAGCGACTCAAAAGTTTCAATTCCAGTTGGACTTAGCTTTTTTTGGCCTGACTTCTGAGATAACACCTCAGTATAGATCTAATTTATTTACTCAAATTCATGAAATAGTTTTTCATGGTCAAGGTGGCTATGATTGGGGAACAGTCTACAATATGCCTATTTGGTTACGTAAGTTTACTTATCATAAATTAAAAGAATATTATGATAAACAAAACTCACAAAACAATGAAGATTTAGGTTCTCAAACTCAAAAAGTTAAGGATGGTAAAATAGAATTACCTTCTCACTTTAAAGGTCAAACAGGTAAACGAGCACCTAAATATTAATTCCTTAGTCCTTTAATATTTATAGTATATAAGTAAACATATGGCTAGTAATCAATTATCAGCTGCAGAATTAGCAGAATTAGTACAATATTATAAACAGATTGAAAATTTAAGTCAATCTGCAGCTACGAACGCTGCTAATTTAGCTCAACAACAAGGCAATGCTCGTATCCAATTAGAGCGTTTACGTAGAGAATATCAAGATTGGACAAGTGATATTGATAGTTCATTACAAAGTTTTAAAGAAATATCATCTGAACTTAATAAATTTAAAACAGGAATAAATGATTCTAAAAAATCTTACTCAAATTTAGAATCATTAGCTCAAAAACTTCAATATCATCAAAAAGGTATATCTACTTTATCATCTAGAGAATTAAGTAATCTTCAAAAGAAAGCTAAACAACAAATCAAGAATTTAGAAACTTCCCAAAATACATTAACAAATGATAGAACTCGATTACTAGAAGAACAAAGAAGATATGAAAATATTATATACCAAAAAGAAATATTAGGTCAATCTACTGATAGAGAATATAAAAAATTAATTGAAATTGAAAGTACTCTTAGTCAAATTAGTAAATCATATGCTTTAAATCAAGAACTTTTAGATAGTGAAAATCAATCTTTAGAACATACTTTAGCAACAATATCTGAAACATTAAAAAAACAGAAGGCAATTGAAAAATCTATGGGTCTTACTGGGGCTTTAATGAAAGGTATAAGTAAAATTCCGTTTTTAGGAGACTTACCAGGAATGAGAGAAGTATTAGGTGAAGTTGAGGTTGAAATAAGCGCGATCCAAAAAAATACAGGTAAAACGGTCTCTAGAACTGAGGCTATGGGAATGGCTTTTAAAAAGATGGGACCTGTTATTAAAGATGCTTTTACAGATCCTTTAGTAACTATTGGATTATTAGTTAAAGGTTTTAAAATGTTCTTAGAGTTAGGATTTGCTGTTGATAAACAAGTAACAGAAATGAGTAAATCTATGGCTGTTTCTAAAGATGTAGCGGCTTTAACTCGAGATAGATTTGTTGAGATACAAAGTTCAAGTAATAATCTTTTAGAAACAACTAATAATTTAGTTGATGCACAAGGACAATTAGCTAAATCTTTTGGTACTACTTTAGGATTTACAGATGCTCAATTAAAAGATCAAATAATGTTAACCAAACAAGTTGGTCTTGAAGAAGAATCAGCAGCTGGTTTACAACAATTAGCTTTAGCAAATGGACAATCAGCTAATGACATTTTAAAATCTACAGTTAAACAAACTGCT
>Ga0315906_10002613_pt1 | contig 24829 bp, 24 predicted proteins | sample LakEriMetagenome_4_FD_203526 | JGI IMG/M metagenome (GOLD analysis project Ga0315906, IMG submission 203526) | Freshwater fungal communities from buoy surface, Lake Erie, Ohio, United States - Buoy 2 MA122 | ecosystem: Environmental > Aquatic > Freshwater > Lake > Lake biofilm | place: USA...
CGTCTTCCCAACCGATTTTCTTGATTGGGTCAGCCGGATCTACAAACCAGTCCGGCCAAGAATCGCGTTCCATAGCAAAAGCCAAGGCGAAGTCAGCCTTCCAACCAGCTGCTAAAGCTGCGTCGTAAATGGCTTTCGATTCGATAAATCGTTGCTCTAGCTTTGTTGGAAAAGGATTGGCTACTGTGCGCGGCTTACGGACTTTACGCTTCTTTGGCGCTTTCTTAGCGACGCGTCTTCTTTGTGCCATTTGTGACCCTTTCCCTTAGAGCTGTCTCAAGGGTAGATTCTAACTTGTCAAGCCGCGAAATCAGCGGAAGGTTTTCAAGTTTTATGATGTAGCGAAGTCCGGCAATTAGTAGGCCAATCGATCCAAGGACGGATGCGACGAAGCCAGCGATGTTACTTGCGTCCATATTCCGGGGAGTTCTTATCTGCCCATCGAAGCGCTGGAGCTGTGATAGCGCCAATCAAAACGGCATATTCGGGAGCAAAGTCGAGTAGGAACGAGACTCCAAGAGTTACGCCGGAAGCTGCAACTGCTAGGCAGTAATCCTTAAACGCTTCTCTAAACTGTGGAGTTTTGATTTTCTCAATTAGCGCTTTCATTTGTCTCCTTTGGGTTGAGTTGAAAGAACGAGCCGTCTTTATCGCCTAGGGTCGTAAAGCTGATATGAAGATGTGAGCGGTGAGGGTTAGTCCCATTATATTTTCGCCACTTCCATCGAAGGATTGAAGATGCGATTCTGCCGTCGTAGATGACGTATTTGATTCGCTTATCTCCGCGTTTAGCGCAGCGTCTAATCTGGTCGGCGAGTGTGTGAGCTTCTTCAGGATGGGCATTTAAGTCGCTGTCTATATCGAGAGCTCTGACGATTCCATCCATTGGGATATGATCCGAAGAACCTTTAGCGAGATGGCGAGCGTCAGCAATCCAGCCATCGCTACGCCTATCGCGACTCGGATAGTCATCGTCAATTTGCTCCCTTAATTGAACTCCAGCTTTGCAGAGTTTTGCCATTAGCTTAGAAGTAGTTTGGCTTCTTCTGAAGTTAATCCAAGTTTGTCTAGTAAAGCCTGACGAGCGGTTTCTTTCGCTGCGGCTTCGGCTTGACGAATTTCATCTTGTTCTTTGGCTGAATCAAACTTTTGGATTTCTTCAGCAGTTGCTTCTCTTATTTTCTCTTCGCCTGTTTCGCAATTAACTTCTTTAATAGTGTATGTCATTATTTCACTCCATAAAGTAGGGCAGTTCCAGCATCAAAATTTGTCGGAGTTGAATTAGTAATGGTTAAAGATGAAATAGCAGATGTGCTGTCAATCCATCCACCCTCAATTACACCATTCGTTTCGCTTGTTCCTTGACTTCCAAAAAGATGGAAAAATTTTCTGTAAGTTGATGACGCATATTGACTAATCGTTAAATAATAACCCGCTTTTGTTGCAGTATCTGCATAAATAGTAGTTACTCCTATGTTTGTTACTGCATTTTGTTGTTGCGGAGTACCACCGCCAGTTATGCCAACAGCATATACAGAACCACTAGGAGGAGTGACATACAATCGCCAATTGCCACCCGTTGCAACGCTCGCATCTATGATAACAAGATGCAAATTTATGTAAGTTGAAGGAATTGAAGATAAAGAAATTGAAGATGAACCGGATAGCGAAGTAGTGCTAATTAAAGTCATACCACCGCTTGACGGAGTAGCCCATTCAGGAGCAGTTGCCCCCGAATTAACTGTTAAAACTTGTCCGGCTGTTCCAATAGGCAATGAAGTATTGACGTTTGATGTTGCCGATCTGTAAGCAATAGCGCCAGTCGTTGTCTGTGGGTTGAGATTTTTTGTTGTTGTATCGATCGCAGTTCCAAGCGAACGTATCGCGCTGGCTCCATCCTTAACCAACGCCGTATCGTCAGGCGTTGTCCAGCTATAATTCGTAGTGGTTGCCATTGTTCTCCTTTAGGCGACTATTGTAGCCTCAAGCCAAGTCAAGGTTGGGCTAATTGTTTGCCAAGTCTCGGTTGCTGGAACGTTATTCCAGCGGAAGGCTTGGAGTGAATATGCTATAGGTGAGACATTGAGTTCTAGGGTTAGGCGGTTATAGCCAGCTCGCCAAGTCCATCCTTCGACGAATCCTTGGAATTCTCCGTTTACCATATTGGATGGAAGATTCTGAATGTTAAGCGGTAAGCCCATAAAGACGTTAAGTAACGCATCCCGGTCGGTGTCGTCAATCTCCGGGCTTCCTATCTCAAAAGTTATGCGACTAAGTTGATATTGAGGATAGGCTCGGATGGCTAAATAAAAGTCGGCTTGATCTTCAGCATCGTTTTGATTTTTTAGGGTTGTTGCCACCGTTGCTGCTAATTGACCGTATTCGGAAATAGAAGCCGCGTCTGATTCGGTAACTGAAGAATTGCCTGAGCTTGTGTAACTGATGGTAATTGAGTTGCGAACGTCCCCAGCGCGTTTAACAATATTGAGACCCGGGCCAGTTGCGTGATTGCCGTCGAGATCGACGTAGCCATTGGCCGATAGATATTCGCCTCGGTGAGTCGAGTCAGCGTAGCCAATCCGGCCTTGAGCATCTTCATAAATATAACCAAGCCCGGAAGTTGCCAACTGGCTTACAATGGCATAGACGTTATTTAGCACATTGCTTTGAGAGTCAAGATCGTAGTTGCCCGGTCGGTCAATTTCCCCTAAACCACTATTTTGCGCATTAGCCCAAGTTACTGTCGGATTGTAATCGTTCCAAGTTAAAGCTGCTGGCACTTCATCCCAAGTATCAAAAAGAACTCCGGAAAGAATGGCGTATATCTGGTCGCCATCTTGGTCGGATGAAATGTTGCCATCAAATACGGCTCGAGCTAAACGAGCTAGTGAGCCAATGGCTATTATGTTTACGCGCTGGCTTAGAGCTGTTGATCCGCTATTGGCTACCTCGATTGCTACGTCGCTAAGGAAGCCGCCGAATAAGAAAACCCAGTCGCCGTTTGAGTCTTTGATTTCAACGGTAACTGGCATATTGAGCTCATAGTTAATCGCCGATTCATTTGTTTCTAGCAAAGAGATATTGCAATACCCAGCCGTAGGCTGTGAATAAATATCGCTGCGGCCGCTTGTGATTGTCATCCCAGCTAAGGTCGCGGATGTGACGGTCGAGCCGTTTACCTTAACGCGATATTCAGGATTCCATAACGTCATTAACTAAAGACCTATCAACTGGCTCGCCCCAGCGCCTTGTCTTCGTTCTACGCTGTTTAGAGCATCAATCATTGCCCGAGTGAATCCGGTTTGATCTATGACGGATGGAGCGTTTACGTTTATGTTAATTGCCCTACCAAATCGTAAATCTTCAGCCGAAGTTTGATTGATGCTTGGCGGAGTTTCACCAGTTAATTGAGCAACTAATCCTTGAAGTGTTGCAAAATCTTTTTCAATCTTTGATAAGGATTTTAATTGACCCGGAGTTCCGCCACCTTTAGTTCCAGCAACCGAGCCTGATAATCCTGCAACTGATGAGCCAAGTCCACCAAGAGCGCCTACTAGTCCGCTTAAAGTAGTTGCACTAGCTGCGCCGCCACCAAGACTAGATCCTGTGCTCATTTGGAAATTGCCTACTGCTCCACCGCCACCGCCTAGCGATAATGCGCTGATATTAGGAAATGGAAGACGGTTATATTGCGCAATAAGGAAGTTAATGGCATCGACGGCATTTTGGACAAGCGCCTTAATTTCAGTAACGACTCGGCCAATTATGTTAGTTATTGCTCCGATTGCTTTTCCAACGCCTTCAATAGCGCGGACTAAAGTAAACTCAAATAATGGAACTAGGTAATCTTTTGTGAACGCCCACAAATCTTGAAGGGCTTCTTTGTTATCCTCAAAAGCCTGTTTGATAGGTGCTAGGGCTCTATCTTTAGCTTCGATAAGTAATGGGATGAATCTGTTAACAATGTAATCGATAAAGGCTTTAACGGCTGGTAATAATGCCGCTCCAATAGATTCCTTAGTCTCATCAAAACGAATCTTTAGTCGATCTATTTGACCTTCAAGAGTATTAGCTTGCTCAGTTGCCGCACCACCAAAAGTCTGGGCTAGTTGCTTCATTGTGCCGTCTAATCCAAGAGATTTGATTTCAGCGCTGGATAAACCAACACCTAGTCGAGTTAGCGCTCCGGTGTTGCCTTCATACGCTTTAGATAGCGCGTTGGCAACTGCCTCAACTGATTTTCCGGTGGATGCGCTTATATCGAGAGCTAGACCTAGCGAGTCGTTGGCTTTACTTAAATCGCCAGTTGCAGTTGCTAAACGCTGGAAAGCTGGACGAAGATTGTCATCGGCGATTCCAAAGGCCAAGGACATTTGTTCGATATTCTTTTCAACTGACGCGATTTGAGCATCAGTAGCACCAGTAACATTTCTTAAAGCATTGGCTAAGCGATTCTGAGCAGCTTCATCAGCAATGGCAGATTTAACTCCATCGATTGCTAATTTGCCGGCGTAGGCGGCTGCTGCGGCTGCTGCTGCGGCAAAAGCGGCTGCTGCCACCTTGCCAAACTTTTCTAATTTACCGCCAAACCCCTGAACCTCGTTATCGGCTTGATTGAGATTCTTTTTAAGATTATCAATATCGGCGAGAATTGATAATTTTAATGTTCTACTACCCGAAGCCATTAGTCATCCCACTTTTCAACAACTTTGGAAAATCCTTCTTCCCATTTCTTAATTATGTCGGGTTGAACGCGTCGCATTGTATTCCAGATAAAATAACCTTCATTACCTTTTTTACCAAATCTAGGAGTTCTCGGCAAAAATTGTTTTAGATTATCTGATCCAAATTCAACGCCAGCCAAAATAGCATTAGTCGCTGGACGGCCTTGTCTTAGCTGAGTAGTTGCTCCACCTGAAAATCTTTGTGAAGCAAATCCAATACCAAATTCTCCAACGACGCTGCTTTTGCTGATTTTTATACCTTCAGCAATGCGCCTAGCTTGTTTAGGTCTTGGATGATTTCCGGCAGCTTGTTTTATTTCGCCAACCACAAAATCAACCAATGTTCCGGTTACTTCTCGAGCTTGGTCTTTTGCTTCATCGCCCATTTTGCGAATGACTAAAGCAATTTTTCTAAGTTCGCCCTTGTCATATTGAAAGACTCTTTGGCTATCGTCGAACGTTGCCATTTCTCTCCTTCAATACTTCCATCGCGGTCATTACGTCGTCAATATCTTCCCAATACTTCATTGGGATTCCGGTTGCTATTGCCAACTCAATAATGAGTCGATTTAGGCTTCCGGTTGCGAACCTTTTGGGTCTTCAAGGTCTCCGATTATGAGTTCATCGACGGTCAGTTCCCATACGTCGTAGGCTTTAATTGGCTTGCCAGCTGCGGCTCTGACGTAAGCGGCGTGAGCCAAGAATAGGAAGTCGGTCTGTTGGTATTCGCGAATGTCGGTCATCTTGTAAATAGACTTCCCGGTCTTGCGTTCCCACTTAGCCCACTCAGGTAGCCCAGCTGTGTAGGTTTCCTGTTCGCCGTTTGTGTATTTAATTGTTAGGTTTAATTTCATTGCTCCCGATGCTCCGATCTATTTTTTAACTGAAGGTTTCTGTTGGAGTTCCAATTACTGTCATCGTCCAAGTATCGGTGAGAGCTCCTGGAGCTGCTCCACCAGCGCTTGGGAAGATGGGAAGGACGGTAAATGCAAATACTGCTCCAGTTACGGCTGTGAACGATACGCTCAAAGCTGTGTTAGGTGCTGTTTCTGCATCTGCCCACATTGCCTCGAACAAGGATGAGGCTGCGCCCCAATCCTGAAGAAGTTCGATTGTGAAAGTCCATTGCTTATCGACGGACTTGTAAGCGCGACCATCAAGAGTTTGATAGGTCTCGATAATGGTCTCGCAGGATAAAGTGGCGGAAGTCGCTTGAGCATCATAGGACGCTGAATCCAATGTGAAAGTGACATCGCGGCCAGTTATTACTGTTGTTGGCATTGATTCTCCTTAAACGGTTTGCTCGTAGCGGACGCTCAAGCGGATATCGGATACGAGTAAATTAACTGCTCCGACTTGAGTTACTGTGGGTCTTTCGACTGTCGATAACTCATACTTGGAACTCGAAAGAGCGCCAAGAATACTAATAACCAGCTTCTCGAGATTATCAAGTGATGCTGGATTTGATAAATAAGCAACCGCCGCTGAAACGGTGTAATTAAGTTTAAGCCGGGTAGTTGTTTTAGAAATAAGTTCTAATTCCATATAAGGCGAGTCCGGGACGATTACAACCGCCGGGACTTGAGGTGATTCGGGAACGTGATCGTAAACGTTAGCGCTGACGGATGCTAGAGCCGTCTTTATAGCGCCGCGAACATCATCTTGAATCGTTGAGGCTGGCATTAGCCAATCATCGTTTCTGTATCGATATAAGGCCCAAGGATTCCTGAAATTCTATTAAAAAGTGATCTCCCGAGACGAAACGGGGTCACCGCGAAATCAATTCCCTCTATTTGCCCACCTGCGGCAGTTCTAGCTTGGAAGATTTCGACTGAAGTGATGATGACCGCGTTTTCAACATTGGCATTTCCCACATAAGTTGAAGCGCCGGACAAAGTTGCTGTCCCGGCTGGAATTACATTCTTTTCGATTATGTCTGCATTTGTGATGGCAGCTGTGAAAACATAATCCTCGATAAGGTCATTGGTTACTGTAACTGTGGCGCTGAATGGTGAACCGCACCCAGTAACTACGACGGATTGACCTTCAGAAAATTCGTGAATGGTTGAGGTGTAATAATAAGCAACATTGCTTTGTAATTTAACTTTCTCAATTCTCGTCGAATAAGTTACGAGCATTGGGAGAATCAAATTCTCACTAGTGTCGATTATGTCGTTTAGATAAGAATCAGAATATAGGGATGACGAAACGCCAAGGACTGCTCTCAGCTCTGAGGCTGTAACTATCGATGGCATTTCGTCGCCCTTTCTTCTCTAGGTGAGCGGCCAGCTCGGGAGCGGACTGGCCGTCACTTTTAATTATTTAACTAGGCCACCATAAATCGGTAAGCGCCAGCTCCGACCTTGGTAGCAAGTGCACCGTAGCCGTAGTAAGCAACCTTGATTTGTCCAGTCGCTACAACGTTTGTCTCCAAACGGAAGCGGCTTGATTCATACCAAGTGTATGCATCAGGGTTGATGATGATGAGTGAGTTATCACCAGTTGGAGCAGCTGTCGCGAGATTACGAGATACGCGAAGATTCAAGCCGAGAAGGTTACCGCGAACTGATTGTCCGGTTAGATTGCCACCTTGGTTTGAGTTGCCAATAAGGTTCTGATAAATCGGGCGGCCATTGTCCGCGAGATTCATCAAAGCGCCCCATTGCTCTGGGCTAACAAGAATGTTGGTCGCTGTTCCAAGGGTTGCCTTGTAAACTGCAACTGAAGCATCGGATACGAAATCAAGAGTTCCTGCTGCATCAAGTGTGCGGTTTCCGCCATCTGTTCCGCCAGCAACTAGGCCAGCGATAACTGCTACATCAGTTGCTTTTGCGTATGCAAACTCCATCTGACGAACGAGTTCATCAAAGAACGCAGGTGAAGAACGATCGAGAAGTTCTACTGAGAACTCTTGTCCGCCAGCATACTTCTTAACTGAAACTGAAAGGAATTCGTTTGTCATTCCTGTTTCGTCGATTGTTGCTTCCTCAGCTTCTTCGCCAACTGTTGGAACGGCTGTAATCTTTGGAATCTCGAAAGTCATACCAGCATCAGGTAGAACGCCGCTTGAGATTGAATCTACGGCTGGACGATCTGCGTTTGATAGTGGATTGATGATTTCGGTGAGCTGACGAGTTGGGATTAAGCCAGCATTGTTGCTTGTAGTGTCGTCAGCTGCAAGAACATACTGACGAGAAGCATCGTCGCCGAAAACTTTGGCGCGAACTGATGCTTCGAGGTATTTCGCCTTAGTAAACTCAAGGCGAGGAGTGGTGAAGAACGCTGGACGTGGCGCAGCGGCTTCAACCTTGGCTGCTTCTACCGTTTCTTCGGCAGGAGCAGGAACGGTAGTGTCAGACACTTGTTCTCCTTCGGTTGGTTGATCTGAATCAGCGGTTGCTGGCTCAGAATTTTCTTCTTGTGGTGCTTCATTTTCAGATGCGGCTACTTCAGAGACGCGAGAGACGCGAGCTGAATCGATTGCTGGGTCAGTAACGAGAGATACTTCCTCGAGTGATGCGCTGGTAATTTTCATTACGCCATTATCGTTAGACCATTCGTTAATCATTGCGCCAACGCTAAAACCATCTCGAAGGCCAGTAGCAGCTTCTTCAAGCGCATCATCTGCAGCGAAAGTCTTGGCTAAAACAAATTCAGCAGTTATTCCCTTATCGCTTATATCAAAAGAAGCAAGACGGCCGATTGGTCGGGTTCTATCGTGCTCGAGTAGCAATTTGACGTTCTTCATTGCGATTGAGTCTTTTGCGAATATGGTTGGGCCAACTGAAGTGTTGCCGCGCTCGTTCCAAGTGACAATAGTTCCGGTGATTGTCCGCTTAGTTACATTGGCAGCGGTAATCGCCATTGGGAGATTAATTTTCATTAGGGATTAGGTCTTCCTCTCGTTGAATCTGCTCAACACTCATCGCGCCGATTCGGTTTAGGATTTCATAAACCTGAGCGCGCTCTAATGCGTTGCCGCGTAAGAAGTCGTCTAGGTCAAAGCGCACCATTACCGGATTAGGAACAAAATCCGGAAGTGATAGCCTTTCCTCAATCGCCTTGAGAATTGGGCGAAGTGAGAAATCTACTAATGAGCGCCGTTCGCTAACCGCGTTGCTATATGTCATTGAAGTAGTCTCGGCGCTCAGGAAGTAAGCCGGAATACCACAAGCTCTCGCTAATTCTAGCGCCACATATTGACGGGCTTCAGCGAGCTGTAATGATTTAGGATCGAAGCCAAACTCTTTTACATCTACGTCGGCATTTAGAAATGCAGTTGCTCTTTGTTGTCTTGCAACTCTCCAAGCATTTAACAAAGATTGAATTCGTTCGGCTGGCAGATTTGTGCCAGTAGATTTTAAGACCATTGCTGGATTAGGCTCTTTGGCATAAGTAACTGCAGCGTTTTCTAAATAGACGGCTGCGCTAACTGTTTTACCAGCTCTGTGAAGGAATCCTTCATCGCCACCATCAAATCTAATAATTGAGCCGACTCCGTTTAATGGGACTGCCATTCCATCAACTTTGTATCCGGTAATTTCAGTATTTCTAAAGTTTGTATCGACTGTTACTCGGTCGGGAGATATGCGAGTCCAAGAGCGAACGCGACCACCATCGGTTGCAGAATACATTTCCAAAACTTGTCCGTAACCTGCACCGTATAACCAGATATCTTCGGCTAACCAAGTGTAAATAACAAATCCAGCGACTCTAGGGTCTGGTTGATTGATAACTCTGTGAGGATCGACGTATTCGCCAGTAATGCGGTTAAAAGTTGTTAAAGGTAGTGAGCCAATAGTTCCGCAAATTATATTTCTAGCTCTAGCAACGCTAGGAACTGACATCGCTAATTGCCGAGTTGTATTTGTTGCGCCGCCTAGTATGTTGTAAACCGAATCCGTAACTTGGATTGGCGTTAAAGCCGCTTCGACATCAGATTGACGACGTGGAGCGGAAGCCGGGAAGAAGAAATCTCTAATAGCACCCATTAAGGCTAAATTGTAGAGGATGTGTGCTACGCGACGATTATATCTACGCCATCATTTGACTGCGTCGCGTAATGGGTAGCCATCGCAGCTGCGACCGCTCCGGTTATTGTGGTGTTTGAGACTTTACGTCCCATTACCCAACCACCGTCGCCAAAGTTAAGCCTTACCGCTGACAAACAATGGGCAGTCAATTCTTCTTGATTGCTGTGAGCTAATCGACCGGATGAAATAGCGCTTAGGAATTCATCGCAGCTTGTGGCATAAGGCTGGCCGTCTATTGCTTCAACTGGAAGTCCAGCCGGAATTAACCTAGCCGCTACCGCTGACGCTGTTCTAGCTGAATAAGCAATTTTAAGAACGTTAAATTTTCGATACCAGTCACCAATATCATTAGCGATTAGTTTGTCGGATAGATAGCCGGGATTTGTCCAAGTCTGAAGCAACTGGACTTGAAACCTATCCCGGTCTATCCGCTGACTAGCGACTAAGGCTGCTTGTCGCCTATCAGGTGAGAGATCAAGAGCCAGCCAAGTATCAGCGGCAGGGTCTAAGCGCAGCCCCTCAACTGCACAAGATTGCCATTGAGACGGATGGATGACTGGGTTGATCGTTGAAACCCATAAACAACACACTTCCGTTCTTACTATGTCTTCCGGGTCGTTCAATACTGCCCGGATGTTATCCGGATGAATTGTGTGACCTAGAGACGGATTTGCTTGAGCAATGCCTTCCCAAAACTTTGCTGAGTTATCAAATTTAATTTCAGGCGGCGAAGACCATTCCCACCAGCCTAAAGACAAATCGTCAGTTAATATGGAAGCCAAGGCGCGTTCTCTCGTAGAATTCAAAACTACGGAATGTTGGTCTCCGGCGTTGCTAAGTAAGAAGGCTTGAGGATTAGGCGAAGCCATTTGAGTAAATCGCAGGGAAGACCAAACGTCCGGGTCGTGATATTCGCGAGCTTCATCAAGCCAAATTGAGTCGGGCGCAGCAATTCCTCTAGTAGCGCTATTAGAAGCTCTGACTATGTATCTTCGACCACCAGTAAATTGCAATTCTTGAAATCCTCGGGCTTCTAACTTCTTGACTAACTGGCTTTCTAATTCAGGATGCTCAGTAATGATGTTATAGATTTTGTAAAAGATTTCAGCTGAGGTAGTTAGCTTGTGAGCTGTGTGAACTTGGAGCTTTTGTTCTAACCCAAAGATTCGCCATAGGATCTGCCAAGCCATCCAAGTTGATTTTCCGTTTTGGCGAGCTAGCAAGATTCCGTGAACGGGAGTCTGCCACCGGCCGTCCGGTTGGACTCTTAGCACCTGTTCACTTAGCCATTCCTGCCAAGGTAGCAAGGTCTGACCGTATTTAGCGCAGAATTCGACAAACTCTAAGCCTTTTGATGGGTTTTCTGTTAGTTTTGTGTGAATTCGCGGTTTTACAACACCTCGGTAAGCCGAACCAGCCCGAAGCGAAACAAGCTCGGCAGGTTCACTCCCATTATTAACCAGTTCAAGCATAATGGCGTTTGGTCGAGCCAGTTCCGGGTAGAAAATTCCCAATGGGGGTCGTGGGTAAACTCGAACGTCTCAAAAAAGACCCGGGGGCTATGCGATCGCGCTTACCGCTGTTACATCTGACGCAAGCTGCAATCATATTATCTTCGACGCTGATTCCACCCTTACTTATTGGGATAATGTGGTCAACTGTGTTGGCTTCTTGTCCGCAGTAATAGCAAGTGTAAGCATCGCGAATCAAGACCTTCTCGCGCATTACTTTGTAATGAGTTTTATCGTATTCTCTAGCCATTACTATCCCTCATTAGATAACGCATATAATCTTTCTGTCTGTGCGTTTTAAGCCTATGGCAATTAGCACATAACGTCATTAAGTTATCTACATCATTATTATTCTTATCGCCGTCTATATGATCCACATCTAATTGACCCATCCATTCAGGCACAAATCCGCAATTCTCACATTTATCCTTCTTATGTTGAGCATAAAGCCTTTTACGACGACATTGTGTGCAAATACGTTTATATCGTTTACGCCCATTTTGCCAACCAGCGCTTGATATTGCATTGCCACAAGCACAATACTTACCGCTTATGCCCATTAAATACCAATCGATTCAACTGTGTCCATTGCATCATCACTTGAGTAAGAGCACTCATTACCACACTTACCACATCGCCTACACATTAGTGCCATCCCTTAGTCTTTAGATGATTAAGAGCTTTACAAGGTGAGCCATCGTATCGATGATCAAGGTATCTCATATGCCATCTAACCTGCGCCCTAGGTGTTAGGTCTTTTACCTTAACGTTACGCATTTGAGCCAAGCCATAATGCGAGCCATTAACCGCCAGCGGATTGAACCGACTCTCTCGCCATATGAGCTCAACCCAGCATTGAGTCTGCTCAAGGTCGCCCTGTAAGTGATTCATTGCTACTAAAGCCCAATCAGTTTGATAACGCTTAAGACCATAAGCATTTGAGTTAGGTGATTGAATGATATTGATAAGAACGGCAGCTAAGGTTAAAGCCATCAGGCGAAGACAAAAGGCCGGCCAAAGACTCGACCGCCGGGCTGCCTTCGGGCCGCGGTCGGCTTCGAGGCTAGCATACGAGTCAAATCGCTTACGCATTAATTCTCCTATCATCTCATATAGTGAGACAAGTTTTATTAGTATTTAATTTAACTCTAATACTTCAACTGTTTCAATGGCTTTACCTATTATCGCATCCTTTACTTTTTCCCTACCATCCTCACTAAATTTAGTAGTCAGATAAGGCTCAGATGCACTACCAATCGCCCAATCAACTATCTCACCATTTGGCGCAATAACTAAATCATCAACGTATTTGAGATGGCTTAATACATAATCAACATAACTAGGCCTAACCGTTTCGACTATCTCACTAGGCATCTGGCTTTTCACCCATTCAATAAATTTACGATCTGAAGTGATTTCCCATTTGAATTTAGGTTGGACGGTAGTCACATAAGCCACCGTCTCACCGTCCAATTCAGCCTTTATCCGGTCTGCTCCGATGTTGTCCATCTCGGCTTGGAGTTCGGCTCTTAGGCGGTCTTTTGCTTTCTTGGCTTCGTCGGCTATTAGGCTTACTGCCGCTAGCTTCAGACTCGCTTCCTTGATTCCCATTTCGCTCCCTTTTCTTCGCTCGATATAACCGCATCCTTAAACTCTCAACCGATATTCCGGCATCCTTGGCTATGAACTCCTCATCGAAGCCCCAACTTCTAAGTAGCCGGATATATTGGAGAGAGTGTCGTTTCATTTCTTGCCAGCCCATCCATCACCCTTGAATATAACTCCCGGGCTACTGAATTGCTTCTCCATTGGTATTTGACAATCTGAGCACCACATTGAGTGATTAGAATAGACGCTATAAGTCTGCTCTACTGTGATTTGGCAGTTAGGGCACTTGAACTCATAGGTCGGCATCCTGCATCCAATCCTTATGGCCGTTAAACATTTTAACTTGGATATTCTCCAGTCCAGCTGCTATTCGGCAAATACGGCATTTAGACGCTTTCATCTTGTAGTTGCCGCATTGCTCGCAACGATGAACATCATCTTCCTTGGCAGCTAGGCGCTCGGTTGGATAGATGATCCGTTGCTCGAAGCATCGCTGACATTCGATTAGCCATACCTCTCCGGGCGCTTCGGGTATATCCGGGCAATCGTAAGTCTTTAGAAGCCTATGAGCTGTATTGGCTTTGCAAGACCCACATTTGAACGGATGATAATCCCCAATCACTTCTTGAATACCCACTTGCCGGACTCATCGACTTTCATCCATTTAGCCGGACATTGCTCTTGGCGGTCTTTGCTAGTGCATACCCAACCTCGATAGTCCTTACCTTCCTTGTTGCCCGTTTTGAGCACCATTGGGCCGTGATTGCAGATTGGAACTTCATCCGCTATCTCAGCGCCTAATGCTTCGACCAAGTGCTCGATGTTATGGACGATTGGTTCTGGGTCATCCGGGCGTTGCTCTCTAACGAATTCTGCCAATTTTGCAGATGTTGTTTGTATTGGTTTATAGTGACTCTGGTTGGGTTTAGTCCCGTTTGGCTTTGCCAAGTATCCAGCAAGTTGTAAAGCTCTCTGCAAGCTTCCAGTCTCTGCAAGTTCAAGCGCATATTGTTTGGTTTTAACTTCCGAGGAAAGACCCGTCGTCCAAGGATTAGCATCAACTTCAGTTCTAAAGATTTCAGTTTTGACGATATAGACATCGCACTCCTTTGCTAGTGATTCGGCCAAGACGTGAGTTTTAATGCGGTAGTCAGGATGGGCTTTAGTAAATTCGGCAAAACGTTCCCATACCCCAACATAGTTATCTAGGTAGTTCGACATTTAATTGCTCCCTTGTTGCTACGCTGTGGAGTCCATCCATCAGCTGCTCTTTTAATGAATAGAACTGACCGTCAGGCCAATTTTGTAAATCGGCAGCACACTCCAAGCAATAGAAGCGCACTTGATTTCTTCTCATCGGACTAGCCGATACGCATTTCCAATATGCCATTTTCATAGCGTTTGGATGCCAGTTATTTCCCTTTACTGTTCCCCAACGTTGCTTGCAGTAATCGCACCATTGGTCTTTATTTGTGTTACGCAGTAGGGTCAAAGTCGCTCCAATCGGTAAATCGGAGCTGGCCCAAAATAGTGGAATATCCGAGCAAATCGATAATCGAATCTTCCCTACTCGGGCTTTCCACAAGTCGGCTGAGTTTGACCGCGATAAATACCAATGCCAACTCAGATGGGTCTCTGAGCTGAATACCGAGAGTTCGGCAGATGTTGTAAACGCGTAGTAAGTGACATCTCGGATCACCATACGCGAACCCTCTTTCCCGTAAGGTGTCGCCAGCAATCTCAAGCCACTCACTTAACGAACGGTCGGCTAATTCGTCCATCCTTCAGCCCCCTTTCATATCCTTTGCGGAATGATTCATCTTGGCGTTGTTCAGCTTTATATTGCTGATAGAGGATAAAAGCCAATAGGCCGTAAATAACTAAATTACTTAACATCGGCGCTCACCCCAAATCTGTCCAACCAGTAATCAGAAATTTCTTTACGCGATAGGCGACCGCGCACACTTTTGCGTCCAAGATTCTCCATCGCATAACGACGAATCAACTGGCCTTTGACGTAATTCTTGCCATCAGTCCAAGCTCCAGACTGAGTGTCAAAATTGATTACCAGGATAGTTTGCATATCTGCTCGCTAACTAATTCAGGAAGCGGAATTGGGTTTATGTCGTTTAATACTTCATAATGACTTCCGCTTGGATGTATCGACGGAGCAGTAACTACATAACCCTTATATTTGACATCGATTCCGGTGATACCGCTTCTATATTGCCCCGGATTTGTGTCTTGATAATAAAGGTGAACGCCATCTCCGGTTTTGACGGTAAAGGTCTGATCCCAAGAATCGTCTACTTTACCGCCGTTGCGGAAATCTACGTCGAGAATCACTAAATTTGAATGAATGGCGCTAACGCCTAAATTCATATTTGGATCAAGATTCAGCCAAAATTTAACTAAATCCAAATCCTTTGTTGCATCCAAATAAGCCCGTTTGATTAAACCAAAATGAGGTTCTTTGGATTTTGGTAGGCAAGGCATAACCGCCCAACCTTTGCCAATATAGCTTTCAGCTGCGTTTAAGGTATTTTCAGCTTCTATTTTTAGCATTTTGCTCCCTTGTAAACCCTAGGTAATTGGATTTACTAGATAAGGGTTGCAGATTAAATCGATTTAGACAAGAAGCAAGGTGGCGTGTCGGCAATTTAGAAAGCCGACTTCCTTTTGAATCTGTTCAGACCCGGCAAAATCGGTCTTTGTGGGAAGCGTCCTTAAAAGCCATTCAGGGGCGTTTATAGCCCCTAAGTCGAACTGGTAAACACCCTTAGGCGTAGCGTTGATATAAAGCGTCCTAGCGCCCGTTCTAGCCCTTATTTCGGCCAAGTAGTCCCACTTCTTACGTTCAATCATTAACTCGTCGTAGTGGGTTCTACGGCACTTAAGCTCGATATAAGCGTCTGAGGTTATACCGTCGGCTCGGTCGGTCGCTGATAGTGGCGTTAAGTCCGGGAATTCGGCCTTTAGCGCCTCGAATAATTCGACCTCTCGGAAGTAAATTAGATATCTTCCTCGCCGTCTTCCCAACCGATTTTCTTGATTGGGTCAGCCGGATCTACAAACCAGTCCGGCCAAGAATCGCGTTCCATAGCAAAAGCCAAGGCGAAGTCAGCCTTCCAACCAGCTGCTAAAGCTGCGTCGTAAATGGCTTTCGATTCGATAAATCGTTGCTCTAGCTTTGTTGGAAAAGGATTGGCTACTGTGCGCGGCTTACGGACTTTACGCTTCTTTGGCGCTTTCTTAGCGACGCGTCTTCTTTGTGCCATTTGTGACCCTTTCCCTTAGAGCTGTCTCAAGGGTAGATTCTAACTTGTCAAGCCGCGAAATCAGCGGAAGGTTTTCAAGTTTTATGATGTAGCGAAGTCCGGCAATTAGTAGGCCAATCGATCCAAGGACGGATGCGACGAAGCCAGCGATGTTACTTGCGTCCATATTCCGGGGAGTTCTTATCTGCCCATCGAAGCGCTGGAGCTGTGATAGCGCCAATCAAAACGGCATATTCGGGAGCAAAGTCGAGTAGGAACGAGACTCCAAGAGTTACGCCGGAAGCTGCAACTGCTAGGCAGTAATCCTTAAACGCTTCTCTAAACTGTGGAGTTTTGATTTTCTCAATTAGCGCTTTCATTTGTCTCCTTTGGGTTGAGTTGAAAGAACGAGCCGTCTTTATCGCCTAGGGTCGTAAAGCTGATATGAAGATGTGAGCGGTGAGGGTTAGTCCCATTATATTTTCGCCACTTCCATCGAAGGATTGAAGATGCGATTCTGCCGTCGTAGATGACGTATTTGATTCGCTTATCTCCGCGTTTAGCGCAGCGTCTAATCTGGTCGGCGAGTGTGTGAGCTTCTTCAGGATGGGCATTTAAGTCGCTGTCTATATCGAGAGCTCTGACGATTCCATCCATTGGGATATGATCCGAAGAACCTTTAGCGAGATGGCGAGCGTCAGCAATCCAGCCATCGCTACGCCTATCGCGACTCGGATAGTCATCGTCAATTTGCTCCCTTAATTGAACTCCAGCTTTGCAGAGTTTTGCCATTAGCTTAGAAGTAGTTTGGCTTCTTCTGAAGTTAATCCAAGTTTGTCTAGTAAAGCCTGACGAGCGGTTTCTTTCGCTGCGGCTTCGGCTTGACGAATTTCATCTTGTTCTTTGGCTGAATCAAACTTTTGGATTTCTTCAGCAGTTGCTTCTCTTATTTTCTCTTCGCCTGTTTCGCAATTAACTTCTTTAATAGTGTATGTCATTATTTCACTCCATAAAGTAGGGCAGTTCCAGCATCAAAATTTGTCGGAGTTGAATTAGTAATGGTTAAAGATGAAATAGCAGATGTGCTGTCAATCCATCCACCCTCAATTACACCATTCGTTTCGCTTGTTCCTTGACTTCCAAAAAGATGGAAAAATTTTCTGTAAGTTGATGACGCATATTGACTAATCGTTAAATAATAACCCGCTTTTGTTGCAGTATCTGCATAAATAGTAGTTACTCCTATGTTTGTTACTGCATTTTGTTGTTGCGGAGTACCACCGCCAGTTATGCCAACAGCATATACAGAACCACTAGGAGGAGTGACATACAATCGCCAATTGCCACCCGTTGCAACGCTCGCATCTATGATAACAAGATGCAAATTTATGTAAGTTGAAGGAATTGAAGATAAAGAAATTGAAGATGAACCGGATAGCGAAGTAGTGCTAATTAAAGTCATACCACCGCTTGACGGAGTAGCCCATTCAGGAGCAGTTGCCCCCGAATTAACTGTTAAAACTTGTCCGGCTGTTCCAATAGGCAATGAAGTATTGACGTTTGATGTTGCCGATCTGTAAGCAATAGCGCCAGTCGTTGTCTGTGGGTTGAGATTTTTTGTTGTTGTATCGATCGCAGTTCCAAGCGAACGTATCGCGCTGGCTCCATCCTTAACCAACGCCGTATCGTCAGGCGTTGTCCAGCTATAATTCGTAGTGGTTGCCATTGTTCTCCTTTAGGCGACTATTGTAGCCTCAAGCCAAGTCAAGGTTGGGCTAATTGTTTGCCAAGTCTCGGTTGCTGGAACGTTATTCCAGCGGAAGGCTTGGAGTGAATATGCTATAGGTGAGACATTGAGTTCTAGGGTTAGGCGGTTATAGCCAGCTCGCCAAGTCCATCCTTCGACGAATCCTTGGAATTCTCCGTTTACCATATTGGATGGAAGATTCTGAATGTTAAGCGGTAAGCCCATAAAGACGTTAAGTAACGCATCCCGGTCGGTGTCGTCAATCTCCGGGCTTCCTATCTCAAAAGTTATGCGACTAAGTTGATATTGAGGATAGGCTCGGATGGCTAAATAAAAGTCGGCTTGATCTTCAGCATCGTTTTGATTTTTTAGGGTTGTTGCCACCGTTGCTGCTAATTGACCGTATTCGGAAATAGAAGCCGCGTCTGATTCGGTAACTGAAGAATTGCCTGAGCTTGTGTAACTGATGGTAATTGAGTTGCGAACGTCCCCAGCGCGTTTAACAATATTGAGACCCGGGCCAGTTGCGTGATTGCCGTCGAGATCGACGTAGCCATTGGCCGATAGATATTCGCCTCGGTGAGTCGAGTCAGCGTAGCCAATCCGGCCTTGAGCATCTTCATAAATATAACCAAGCCCGGAAGTTGCCAACTGGCTTACAATGGCATAGACGTTATTTAGCACATTGCTTTGAGAGTCAAGATCGTAGTTGCCCGGTCGGTCAATTTCCCCTAAACCACTATTTTGCGCATTAGCCCAAGTTACTGTCGGATTGTAATCGTTCCAAGTTAAAGCTGCTGGCACTTCATCCCAAGTATCAAAAAGAACTCCGGAAAGAATGGCGTATATCTGGTCGCCATCTTGGTCGGATGAAATGTTGCCATCAAATACGGCTCGAGCTAAACGAGCTAGTGAGCCAATGGCTATTATGTTTACGCGCTGGCTTAGAGCTGTTGATCCGCTATTGGCTACCTCGATTGCTACGTCGCTAAGGAAGCCGCCGAATAAGAAAACCCAGTCGCCGTTTGAGTCTTTGATTTCAACGGTAACTGGCATATTGAGCTCATAGTTAATCGCCGATTCATTTGTTTCTAGCAAAGAGATATTGCAATACCCAGCCGTAGGCTGTGAATAAATATCGCTGCGGCCGCTTGTGATTGTCATCCCAGCTAAGGTCGCGGATGTGACGGTCGAGCCGTTTACCTTAACGCGATATTCAGGATTCCATAACGTCATTAACTAAAGACCTATCAACTGGCTCGCCCCAGCGCCTTGTCTTCGTTCTACGCTGTTTAGAGCATCAATCATTGCCCGAGTGAATCCGGTTTGATCTATGACGGATGGAGCGTTTACGTTTATGTTAATTGCCCTACCAAATCGTAAATCTTCAGCCGAAGTTTGATTGATGCTTGGCGGAGTTTCACCAGTTAATTGAGCAACTAATCCTTGAAGTGTTGCAAAATCTTTTTCAATCTTTGATAAGGATTTTAATTGACCCGGAGTTCCGCCACCTTTAGTTCCAGCAACCGAGCCTGATAATCCTGCAACTGATGAGCCAAGTCCACCAAGAGCGCCTACTAGTCCGCTTAAAGTAGTTGCACTAGCTGCGCCGCCACCAAGACTAGATCCTGTGCTCATTTGGAAATTGCCTACTGCTCCACCGCCACCGCCTAGCGATAATGCGCTGATATTAGGAAATGGAAGACGGTTATATTGCGCAATAAGGAAGTTAATGGCATCGACGGCATTTTGGACAAGCGCCTTAATTTCAGTAACGACTCGGCCAATTATGTTAGTTATTGCTCCGATTGCTTTTCCAACGCCTTCAATAGCGCGGACTAAAGTAAACTCAAATAATGGAACTAGGTAATCTTTTGTGAACGCCCACAAATCTTGAAGGGCTTCTTTGTTATCCTCAAAAGCCTGTTTGATAGGTGCTAGGGCTCTATCTTTAGCTTCGATAAGTAATGGGATGAATCTGTTAACAATGTAATCGATAAAGGCTTTAACGGCTGGTAATAATGCCGCTCCAATAGATTCCTTAGTCTCATCAAAACGAATCTTTAGTCGATCTATTTGACCTTCAAGAGTATTAGCTTGCTCAGTTGCCGCACCACCAAAAGTCTGGGCTAGTTGCTTCATTGTGCCGTCTAATCCAAGAGATTTGATTTCAGCGCTGGATAAACCAACACCTAGTCGAGTTAGCGCTCCGGTGTTGCCTTCATACGCTTTAGATAGCGCGTTGGCAACTGCCTCAACTGATTTTCCGGTGGATGCGCTTATATCGAGAGCTAGACCTAGCGAGTCGTTGGCTTTACTTAAATCGCCAGTTGCAGTTGCTAAACGCTGGAAAGCTGGACGAAGATTGTCATCGGCGATTCCAAAGGCCAAGGACATTTGTTCGATATTCTTTTCAACTGACGCGATTTGAGCATCAGTAGCACCAGTAACATTTCTTAAAGCATTGGCTAAGCGATTCTGAGCAGCTTCATCAGCAATGGCAGATTTAACTCCATCGATTGCTAATTTGCCGGCGTAGGCGGCTGCTGCGGCTGCTGCTGCGGCAAAAGCGGCTGCTGCCACCTTGCCAAACTTTTCTAATTTACCGCCAAACCCCTGAACCTCGTTATCGGCTTGATTGAGATTCTTTTTAAGATTATCAATATCGGCGAGAATTGATAATTTTAATGTTCTACTACCCGAAGCCATTAGTCATCCCACTTTTCAACAACTTTGGAAAATCCTTCTTCCCATTTCTTAATTATGTCGGGTTGAACGCGTCGCATTGTATTCCAGATAAAATAACCTTCATTACCTTTTTTACCAAATCTAGGAGTTCTCGGCAAAAATTGTTTTAGATTATCTGATCCAAATTCAACGCCAGCCAAAATAGCATTAGTCGCTGGACGGCCTTGTCTTAGCTGAGTAGTTGCTCCACCTGAAAATCTTTGTGAAGCAAATCCAATACCAAATTCTCCAACGACGCTGCTTTTGCTGATTTTTATACCTTCAGCAATGCGCCTAGCTTGTTTAGGTCTTGGATGATTTCCGGCAGCTTGTTTTATTTCGCCAACCACAAAATCAACCAATGTTCCGGTTACTTCTCGAGCTTGGTCTTTTGCTTCATCGCCCATTTTGCGAATGACTAAAGCAATTTTTCTAAGTTCGCCCTTGTCATATTGAAAGACTCTTTGGCTATCGTCGAACGTTGCCATTTCTCTCCTTCAATACTTCCATCGCGGTCATTACGTCGTCAATATCTTCCCAATACTTCATTGGGATTCCGGTTGCTATTGCCAACTCAATAATGAGTCGATTTAGGCTTCCGGTTGCGAACCTTTTGGGTCTTCAAGGTCTCCGATTATGAGTTCATCGACGGTCAGTTCCCATACGTCGTAGGCTTTAATTGGCTTGCCAGCTGCGGCTCTGACGTAAGCGGCGTGAGCCAAGAATAGGAAGTCGGTCTGTTGGTATTCGCGAATGTCGGTCATCTTGTAAATAGACTTCCCGGTCTTGCGTTCCCACTTAGCCCACTCAGGTAGCCCAGCTGTGTAGGTTTCCTGTTCGCCGTTTGTGTATTTAATTGTTAGGTTTAATTTCATTGCTCCCGATGCTCCGATCTATTTTTTAACTGAAGGTTTCTGTTGGAGTTCCAATTACTGTCATCGTCCAAGTATCGGTGAGAGCTCCTGGAGCTGCTCCACCAGCGCTTGGGAAGATGGGAAGGACGGTAAATGCAAATACTGCTCCAGTTACGGCTGTGAACGATACGCTCAAAGCTGTGTTAGGTGCTGTTTCTGCATCTGCCCACATTGCCTCGAACAAGGATGAGGCTGCGCCCCAATCCTGAAGAAGTTCGATTGTGAAAGTCCATTGCTTATCGACGGACTTGTAAGCGCGACCATCAAGAGTTTGATAGGTCTCGATAATGGTCTCGCAGGATAAAGTGGCGGAAGTCGCTTGAGCATCATAGGACGCTGAATCCAATGTGAAAGTGACATCGCGGCCAGTTATTACTGTTGTTGGCATTGATTCTCCTTAAACGGTTTGCTCGTAGCGGACGCTCAAGCGGATATCGGATACGAGTAAATTAACTGCTCCGACTTGAGTTACTGTGGGTCTTTCGACTGTCGATAACTCATACTTGGAACTCGAAAGAGCGCCAAGAATACTAATAACCAGCTTCTCGAGATTATCAAGTGATGCTGGATTTGATAAATAAGCAACCGCCGCTGAAACGGTGTAATTAAGTTTAAGCCGGGTAGTTGTTTTAGAAATAAGTTCTAATTCCATATAAGGCGAGTCCGGGACGATTACAACCGCCGGGACTTGAGGTGATTCGGGAACGTGATCGTAAACGTTAGCGCTGACGGATGCTAGAGCCGTCTTTATAGCGCCGCGAACATCATCTTGAATCGTTGAGGCTGGCATTAGCCAATCATCGTTTCTGTATCGATATAAGGCCCAAGGATTCCTGAAATTCTATTAAAAAGTGATCTCCCGAGACGAAACGGGGTCACCGCGAAATCAATTCCCTCTATTTGCCCACCTGCGGCAGTTCTAGCTTGGAAGATTTCGACTGAAGTGATGATGACCGCGTTTTCAACATTGGCATTTCCCACATAAGTTGAAGCGCCGGACAAAGTTGCTGTCCCGGCTGGAATTACATTCTTTTCGATTATGTCTGCATTTGTGATGGCAGCTGTGAAAACATAATCCTCGATAAGGTCATTGGTTACTGTAACTGTGGCGCTGAATGGTGAACCGCACCCAGTAACTACGACGGATTGACCTTCAGAAAATTCGTGAATGGTTGAGGTGTAATAATAAGCAACATTGCTTTGTAATTTAACTTTCTCAATTCTCGTCGAATAAGTTACGAGCATTGGGAGAATCAAATTCTCACTAGTGTCGATTATGTCGTTTAGATAAGAATCAGAATATAGGGATGACGAAACGCCAAGGACTGCTCTCAGCTCTGAGGCTGTAACTATCGATGGCATTTCGTCGCCCTTTCTTCTCTAGGTGAGCGGCCAGCTCGGGAGCGGACTGGCCGTCACTTTTAATTATTTAACTAGGCCACCATAAATCGGTAAGCGCCAGCTCCGACCTTGGTAGCAAGTGCACCGTAGCCGTAGTAAGCAACCTTGATTTGTCCAGTCGCTACAACGTTTGTCTCCAAACGGAAGCGGCTTGATTCATACCAAGTGTATGCATCAGGGTTGATGATGATGAGTGAGTTATCACCAGTTGGAGCAGCTGTCGCGAGATTACGAGATACGCGAAGATTCAAGCCGAGAAGGTTACCGCGAACTGATTGTCCGGTTAGATTGCCACCTTGGTTTGAGTTGCCAATAAGGTTCTGATAAATCGGGCGGCCATTGTCCGCGAGATTCATCAAAGCGCCCCATTGCTCTGGGCTAACAAGAATGTTGGTCGCTGTTCCAAGGGTTGCCTTGTAAACTGCAACTGAAGCATCGGATACGAAATCAAGAGTTCCTGCTGCATCAAGTGTGCGGTTTCCGCCATCTGTTCCGCCAGCAACTAGGCCAGCGATAACTGCTACATCAGTTGCTTTTGCGTATGCAAACTCCATCTGACGAACGAGTTCATCAAAGAACGCAGGTGAAGAACGATCGAGAAGTTCTACTGAGAACTCTTGTCCGCCAGCATACTTCTTAACTGAAACTGAAAGGAATTCGTTTGTCATTCCTGTTTCGTCGATTGTTGCTTCCTCAGCTTCTTCGCCAACTGTTGGAACGGCTGTAATCTTTGGAATCTCGAAAGTCATACCAGCATCAGGTAGAACGCCGCTTGAGATTGAATCTACGGCTGGACGATCTGCGTTTGATAGTGGATTGATGATTTCGGTGAGCTGACGAGTTGGGATTAAGCCAGCATTGTTGCTTGTAGTGTCGTCAGCTGCAAGAACATACTGACGAGAAGCATCGTCGCCGAAAACTTTGGCGCGAACTGATGCTTCGAGGTATTTCGCCTTAGTAAACTCAAGGCGAGGAGTGGTGAAGAACGCTGGACGTGGCGCAGCGGCTTCAACCTTGGCTGCTTCTACCGTTTCTTCGGCAGGAGCAGGAACGGTAGTGTCAGACACTTGTTCTCCTTCGGTTGGTTGATCTGAATCAGCGGTTGCTGGCTCAGAATTTTCTTCTTGTGGTGCTTCATTTTCAGATGCGGCTACTTCAGAGACGCGAGAGACGCGAGCTGAATCGATTGCTGGGTCAGTAACGAGAGATACTTCCTCGAGTGATGCGCTGGTAATTTTCATTACGCCATTATCGTTAGACCATTCGTTAATCATTGCGCCAACGCTAAAACCATCTCGAAGGCCAGTAGCAGCTTCTTCAAGCGCATCATCTGCAGCGAAAGTCTTGGCTAAAACAAATTCAGCAGTTATTCCCTTATCGCTTATATCAAAAGAAGCAAGACGGCCGATTGGTCGGGTTCTATCGTGCTCGAGTAGCAATTTGACGTTCTTCATTGCGATTGAGTCTTTTGCGAATATGGTTGGGCCAACTGAAGTGTTGCCGCGCTCGTTCCAAGTGACAATAGTTCCGGTGATTGTCCGCTTAGTTACATTGGCAGCGGTAATCGCCATTGGGAGATTAATTTTCATTAGGGATTAGGTCTTCCTCTCGTTGAATCTGCTCAACACTCATCGCGCCGATTCGGTTTAGGATTTCATAAACCTGAGCGCGCTCTAATGCGTTGCCGCGTAAGAAGTCGTCTAGGTCAAAGCGCACCATTACCGGATTAGGAACAAAATCCGGAAGTGATAGCCTTTCCTCAATCGCCTTGAGAATTGGGCGAAGTGAGAAATCTACTAATGAGCGCCGTTCGCTAACCGCGTTGCTATATGTCATTGAAGTAGTCTCGGCGCTCAGGAAGTAAGCCGGAATACCACAAGCTCTCGCTAATTCTAGCGCCACATATT
>Ga0315906_10002614_pt1 | contig 24827 bp, 25 predicted proteins | sample LakEriMetagenome_4_FD_203526 | JGI IMG/M metagenome (GOLD analysis project Ga0315906, IMG submission 203526) | Freshwater fungal communities from buoy surface, Lake Erie, Ohio, United States - Buoy 2 MA122 | ecosystem: Environmental > Aquatic > Freshwater > Lake > Lake biofilm | place: USA...
AAACGTTTGAGCGATATCGCCCGATTCTGTGCTGTGTAGATGCCATTTGCCCTCTTTATGCTTGAGCGCATCGATGGTTTGACTGGAGTGAATGGTCAAATCTTGAGCTAACTGTTTAGCTGGCGCGTTCATCCCTGGAATGCCTACATAGCGGACGTCTTTTGATTGGGATGTCTTCCATTGGTCTGCCTCGAAGACCTTGAGCTCGGGGCTCCAAGGGGCTACCACCCCGTTCGCCAACCACTGCTCTACCTGTTTCATGAAAAGCGGGTCCCTGGCCGTGAAATACTGCGCGCCATGATCAGCTGTCCAGTCATCTCCGCGCTTTGTGCTCATACGACCGGCGGGACCACGGCCTTTTTCAAAAAGCTCGACACGATGTCCGAGTGATTTGAGACGAACTGCACAGCTCAGGCCAGCGATGCCAGCGCCAACGATTGCAATGGCTTTGCTTGATACTTTAGTGATGGTCATGCCTGATGGCTCTGAAGGTAAGATTGATGCGAGGGGCAACAGCACGTTTCGTCTTGGTTAGACTGTGCTGCCAGAACTGCTGTGTTGGTGTGTGCATGAGCAACACGCTGCCGTTTGCCAACGTAAGGGAAACACTGGTTCTATCGGACTTATGTTTAAACGCGAACTTACGTTCGCCGCCAAAGCTTACTGACGCAATGGGAGCTGCTTGATCCAATTCTTTTTCGTCATCACTGTGCCAGCCCATGCCTTCGCTACCATCGTGATACAAATTGAGTAGACAAGAATTGAATTCGTGGTGTGCGAGCGCTTCGATTCGTTGTTTGATCTCTAACAAGGCGGGTGTCCAGGTTTGCGGAAACTTTTTGACGCCCGAGTACGTGTAAGAACAGCCTGCATCGCCAACCCACGCTACTTTTCTTTTTGTGGTGATTAACTTTCCGAACATCACTAACTGATCTTCCTTCCAGTCAATCGTGTCCAGAAGCGAGGCGAATAAGGCGGTACAGCTGCTTTCGTCAAAGACGCCAGGAATATAGAGTCCGCTGCCATCCTTTGGAAGAAGGTTCATCTCAGTCTGCACTAAGGTTATTTTCCTCGATGATTTTCCCGTAACGTTGTCGATCACTTTTAATACGTGCGGCGAATTGCTCTGGAGTCATCGGCCAGGGTGTCGCACCTTGGGTGATGAGCGTGTTCTTCGTGTCAGGTAGTGCTAAGACTTCGCGTAGGTCTGCAGAAACCTTGTTGATAATTGCGACAGGCGTTCCTGCCGGCGCTAGCAGCCCAATCCATGAGCCAGTATCAAAACCAGCATAGCCACTTTCAGCAATCGTTGGCAGCTCTGGCAATGCGGGCGAACGGTTTGCACTTGTCACGCCCAAACCCTTGAGCTTGCCTGCTTTCACGTGTCCGACCGACTCGAGCACTGTTCCAAAGTAAATATTTACGTGGCCGGCCATCAGGTCCAGCGCTGCGGGACCGCCACCTTTGTATGCAATGTGTAGCATTTTTGTTCCAGAGGCTTGCTGAAAGATCTCTCCCGCAAGATGGGGAGCTCCGCCAGCGCCTGAACTGGCAAAGGTAATTTTCCCAGGCTCTTTTTTAGCGGCCTCGACAACATCCTTAATGTTTTGCCATGGCAGGGCAGGTGTGACCAGCATGACCAAAGGTAACTCGGCGATCATGCCGATCGGGGCGAATGCTTTGTCAGCGTCGTACGGCATTTTTTTGTATAGCGCGGGGTTCACGGATTGTGTACCCACATTGCCGACGAGAAGGGTATAGCCGTCTGGCTTTGCCTTGGCGACAACGTCAGCGCCAAGACGACCTGCCGCACCGCCGCGGTTTTCAACAATTACCGGTTGTCCCCATTTAAGTGAGAGCTTTTGAGCGACGAGGCGCGCACCCACGTCAGTTCCGCCTCCAGGAGGGAACGGTACGACGATAGTGACTGGACGGGTTGGGTAGTTGTCTAACGACTGGGCGCTGGCGATTGACGCAGCAGCAGTCGCGATGCAGCCAAATAGAAGAGTGCGTAAGGTGGAGCGGATAGTCATAAGGCCTCCTTGTAGTGCGTCACGTGAAATTTCGGGCGCGAAGTACAAACGAGCGCACGAGTTTTTATTACATTATTTCTATCGATTGTATTTGTTCCGCTCGGCTTGCGTAACTTGTCTTATTAAGATTGATCGCTATAGGGATACCCCTAGCACTTGCCGGTCAGAATTGAGGCAATACTTGGCGGCTACAACCTAAGACGAGAACAAATATGATTTGTCTACTTCGACGTGCTTTCATTGCCCTTCAAATGCTTTTCCTGAGCTTGGCCGCTGGCGCTGCGTTTGCGCAAACAGAAGCGTATCCCTCACGACCTGTAAAGCTCATCGTACCGTTCGCACCGGGTGGCTCCGCCGATATGCTGGCCCGTGTATTAGCCGAAGGCTTGTCTAAAGGGCTTGGGCAACAGGTTCAAGTCGAGAATAAGCCTGGTGCTACCGGAGTTATCGGGACGACTGAAGTCGCGCGTGCTAAGCCGGATGGACACACTTTGTTGTTAGGTTTCGATGGAACGCTCACCATCGCGCCATTCATCCAAAAGAATGTCGCCTTTAATCCAAGCAAAGACTTTGCGCCAATTTCCAAGCTCACTGACGTTGCGTTTGTGGTTGTCGTGAATCCCTCTATTCCTGCCAAGAACATGAAGGAACTTTTGGCCTATTCAAAAGCTAATCCCGGAAAGCTTTCTTATGCGTCGCCTGGCGTGGGTAGCACCGCACACATGCTGGGAGAACAGTTGCGACTCGAGGGCGGGCTAGACTGGGTGCATATTCCTTATGGTGGTTCGGGTAGCGGAAAATTCATCATCGACGTGATCGGCGGTAGCACTCCCGCTGCAGTGATCTCGATTGCAGTCGCAGCGCCGTTCGTGCGTGATGGCAAAGTTACCGGAGTCGGGGTGCCCTCCGCGCAACCAAATGCGGCGCTACCTGCTGTGCCAACTTTTGCACAATCGGCGCTTGGGCAGTTCAACGTCGCCTCTTGGTTCGCCTTGTTGGCGCCAGCGGGAACGCCAGCAGCGGTGGTTAGCAAGCTCAATACCGAAGTGGCCAAGGTGCTCGCAACGGATGCCTTTAAGACGCGCATGGCAGCGGCTGGCATGGACGTCACACCTTCCAGTCCGGCAGAGCTAGGCGCACTCATTTCGGCGGATTCTAAAAAGTGGGCTAAGGTAGCCGAGCGCATTCCTAAAGCGGACTAGATGTATCGTGACAAAAAGTAGCTAAGGAGCTATTACGTGCCTTTAGAGGGTACAGAATTTAATTTGACGGGAAAGCCCCAAGGATTCCGTACGGCTATCGAAGAGCTTCTTCGCGTAAGAGGTCTCGCTGATCCGAGCGAAGCAATCGCGTTGTCAGGGAAAGATCCGTTTTATAAGACGCCGTTTAAGGTGGGGGAAACGGTTTCAGCTGTGCTGACAACGATCGGTGTCGCAGCAAATGATCTTTGGGAGTTGCGCCATGGACGGCGCCAAGACTTATCCGTAGATGTGGGCCACGCTGCGGCTTCTTTGCGTACGGTGGACTACACGCGTAAGCAGAAACCTGATGGTCAATATGCGCCAGTCCCGCCTTCGGACTCGATGGCGCAAATGCTGACCGTGACGCAGCCTTGGGCAACCAAAGACGGAAAATGGTTCTTACCGCATCTTAATTTGCCTGGTTTGTCTAAGAAGGTCCTGAGTGTGTTGCAGTGCGAAAACACGGTTGAGGGTGTTTCTTCGAGTGTTAGGCGTTGGAATGGTGAGGACCTAGAACAAGCGATTGCAGACGCCGGAGCCTGTGGTGGCTTAATTAGGACGCCTGCCGAGTGGCTCGTGCATCCACAAGGTCAATATCTGAGCGCGCGTCCGGTTATTGAGATTCGTAAAGTAAGAGAGGGTGCGCCCAAGCCGTTGGTCGACGGGACTCGTCCACTTGATGGTATCCGCAGCTTAGACCTTACTCGCATTCTTGCTGGGCCTATTGCAGGTCGGACCCTCGGTGAGCATGGTGCAGATGTTTTGATGGTGACGGCACCCCATTTGCCGCAGGTCGCTGAACATGTGCGTGATACTAGCCATGGAAAGCGCAGCTGTTTTCTGGATTTTGAAGTGCCAGAACAGGCGGCAGTATTTCGCAGCCTCGTGCAGACAGCCGACGTAGTGATAGACGGCTATCGCCCAGGCGCGCTGACGAGAAAGGGCTTCGGCAGGGAGCAGTTATTTGATCTATGCCCGGGACTGATTCATTTGTCTGTGAGCTGTTTCGGCAGCGGCGGTCCGTTTCAGGGTCGTGCGGGTTGGGAGCAGGTTGCTCAAGCCGTGACGGGCATCTGCCATACCTACGGCGAATCGATTGGAGCCGGACAACCCAAGCTTGTATTTGCACCGATGTGTGATTATTTGACAGGGTATTTGGGTGCGCTTGGCGTCATGCTCGCTTTGGCGCGCAGAGCGAAAGAAGGCGGTAGTTACGAGGTCAATGTCTCGCTTTGTCAGTCTGCAATGTTTATTCAGCGTCGCGGGCTTCTTGATGCCTTCGATACCGCGCCCGGATCCATTACCGACGCTGAGTTAGAGAAGCTTTATGTCAGGACAGACACGCCCAATCATGGAAAAATGCTGACGCTGGGACCTGTTTTGCAAATGTCCGAGACGATGCCAAGATGGGTAAGGCCAGCCCCAAATTTCGGAATGGACGATTCAACTTGGAACACAACATGAGACGTAGAGACTTCAATCAGTACCTGGCCGCAATAGGCGCCTTAAGTATGACGGGTATTGCCAATGCTGATAGCGGTTACCCACGAAAGTCAGTCAATGTCATTGTTCCTTATTCAGCCGGCGGTGGAACAGATATTGTGGCGCGTGTCGTTGCGCAACATCTGACTGACCGGTTAAAGCAGTCGGTGATTGTTGAGAACCGTGTGGGCGGTGGAGGAACCATTGGCTGGAATACTGTTGCACGCGCCAATCCTGATGGGTACACATTACTCACGGCTGAGACGTCATTTGCGATCGCTGCTGGATTAATCAAGGACCTTCAGTTCGATCCAAAGAAAAGTTTTTCGATGATCACGATTGCGGCCTCTGTGCCTCATGTCTTGGTCGTTAATGCAGACTTGCCCGTCAAGACCTTCGAGGAGTTCGTGGCGTTGGCCAAGAAGAATCCGAACAAGATGTTCTTCGGATCAGGTGGTGTCGGCACGAACACGCATTTAGGCGGCCAGTTATTGAAGAGTTTGACCGGTATCAACATGACGCATGTCCCTTATAAAGGAGCGAGCGCTGTCCTGGCAGATTTGCTTGGCGGTCAGGTGCAGGCGTTGGTGTCTTCGATGCCAACCGTGTTGCCTTCCATTAAGTCGGGTCGGTTACGTCCACTACTTGTAACGGATGCTCAGAGATCGCCTGCGCTGCCCGACGTGCCGTCGGCCGTTGATGTGGGGTTGCCGGGTATGGCGATGAGGTTCTGGACAGGCTTTGCGGCTCCTGCTGGCACCCCCGATGAGGTGATGAACAAGCTTAATAAAGAAATCGTTGCGTTAGTGAAGTCATCTGCTGCTCAAGAACAGTTGAGTAAGCAGGGGCTCGATGCTGTTGGCAGCAGCCGCGAGGAAGCGCAGAAGATGGTGCTTGAAGAAATGGCGCGCTGGGAAAAACTGATTAAGGAAGCTGGGATTACTGCAGCGTAATTTCTTTGATAATCTACGGCTACGACAACATAACCAGGGATAAAAGATGACTCAACCTTTAGCGATAGTATTTGGCGGTTCGCGCGGCATCGGTGCTGCCTGTGTGCAGGCGTTGGCGCGAGATGGTTTCCGAGTGGCGTTTACTTACGTCAGCAAACCGCAAGAGGCAAAAGCTCAAGAGAAATCAGGTCAGATTAAGGCGTATGCCGCTGATGTGTGTGATGTATCCGCTGTGCAGAGTGTGTTTGCGCAGGCGGCAAAAGACTTCGGCACCCGTCCCCAGACCGTTGTGGTAAACGCGGGGATCAATCAGCCTTATGTTCCGATAGGCCAGTTTACGCATGAGAATTTTCGTAAATTGATGGAAGTGAATGTTTTTGGTGCGTTCAATGTACTGACTGAGGCTGCTAAAGAAGTGCTCGACGGCGGATCCATCACCGGGATCACGACTTCGATGGTGCGTAATGCCGTGCCTGGTGGTGGCCCCTACACGGCGACCAAGGCGGCGGTGGAATCCTTGTTGCGCTCAATGGGTAAAGAATTGGGCCCACGTGGCGTTCGAGTCAATGGTGTTGCACCTGGTGCCGTGGATATGGATCTGTTCAATGCGGGCAAGACCGAGGAAGCGAAGCAGCGCGCCGCCTCGATGAGCCCATTCAACCGAATCGGTAAAACGCATGAGGTAGCGGAGGTGGTCGCATTCCTAGCGTCCGAGCGTGCCTCATGGATTCATGGTCAGATTATCCAGCCAAATGGTGGCTTGATCTAAAACAGGTCTGCTACCTTTAATCAACGGACATGCGGCTTGCCGTAAATCGGTTCCTTGTAAGGAATAGGCGGTAACTGCCAAGTTCCTGTGGACGGTGGGCGAATGTTCGCATCGACGTGCACGTCGATCACGCAAGGCCGCTTGTTTTTGATGGCACGCTCAATGGCGCCTTTAAGATCTTGAGGTTTTGTTACGGTGATGCCATCCGCGCCACAGGCTTTTGCCCAGGCTGCAAAGTCCGGATTGTATTGCTCGCCGGTTTGCCCTTTGTAAAACGCTGTGCCGATTTCTCGGCCATCGAATAAGCCGTACTGCAGATCGCGAATCGCACCCCATGCAAAGTTGTTCCAAACGATCCAGACGACTGGTAGGTTGTATTCCACTGCCGTGCATAATACGTACGGTGCCATGGTGAAGCCACCATCGCCCACAACGGCAACACAGGGACGATCAGGAGCTGCGAGTTGCGCACCAAGAATTCCGCACACACCAAAGCCCATCGAAGAATAGCCCCAGCTATTCAACATACTTTGGGGACGTTTTGCACGCCAGAATTGCATGAACCAGTTGTGGTGCACACCAGAGTCCAGTGACAAAATGGCATCGTCGGGCAACATTTGCTGTACAGCACCGACTACAAACTCAGGACGTAAGGGGCTGGTTGAATCGGTGAAGTGTGGTGAAACAAACTTATCCCACTCTGTTTGCCATCCTTGGACTTGCTCGCGCCACCTTACCCAGTTATTGAAATAGATGGCCGCACGCGCCGAAGCACCGGCTAATAGCTGACCCATAAAGGTCTTGGCATCTGCAATGATCCCCAGCGTTGGTGGGTAGTTGCGCCCGAGCTCTTGCGGATCAATATCGACATGAATTAATTTGGTTGTCGGGAAATTCCATGAATACCCTGGCAACCAAGTTGAGGACGAGCGGTCGTCAAAGCGCGTGCCAATCGTTATCACCAGATCCGCGAATCTGCCCGCTTGATTAGCAGGATAGGCACCGTTTCGTCCGATGAAGCCCAGCGCAAGAGGGTTGTTGCCATCCACGCAGCCCATGCCGTTGGGTGAGGTGATGACGGGGATGCCATATTTATTGATGAACTCTGTGATTTCTGGGCCCGCTTCTGCGAGCGTCGCACCGTGGCCGATGAACAAGACGGGTTGTTTCGCATGCTCAAGAAGCTTCAGTGCTTCGTTGATGTCATAGTCGCTCGCGCCGGGTCGATGCGGGCGGTCGAGATGCGAGCGCGCGGGTACTTCAACCTCGGCCTCCTCTTGAAACACGTTGTAAGGAATGTCGAGGTTCACTGGACCGGGACGGCCTGTCACCATGGTATCCATCGCTTGGCGCAATGCAAGCGGCAACATGTCTACGCGTGTCGGCTGAAAAGCGCGTTTCACTACGGGACGCAGCACCTGCGCGAAGTCCGCTTGATTGTGCTTGTATAACTCTTGAAAAGGGGCACGGTTGTGTTGCGAGGTGGGTACGTTAGCGGTGATCGCCATAAAAGCAGACGAATCGGATAACGCCGTCGCGAGCGACATGACTAGGTTGGCCGATCCTGGACCGGTTGAAGTAAGCGTCGCCACGGGACGATGCTTGACGCGGTAATAGGCGTCAGCCATATGACCCGCACATTGTTCATGGCGAGGCGATATCAGTTTAATTTTGTCCCGTACATCGTACAAAGCGTCGAGCATGCCGACGTTACCGTGCCCGCAAATACCAAAGATGTAGGGCACACGTTCTTGTACCAATGTCTCGGCGATTAACTGACCGCCTTTCATCATTGCCATGTTTTAGTCCGCTGTGTGGAGTTGAGATAAAAAGTCAGATGGGTGTAATTTGATCGTGTACCGGCGTCGTGATCACCAAAAACACCAAGGTATCGAGCCCGGTGTTCGAGAAGCTATGCCTCACCCCCGGAGGGATATAGACGTAGTCATGCTCGCGCATTAACTTCTTTTGGTCATTTAACGTCAAGATACCTTCACCCTTGAGTACGTGATAGATCTGCTCCTGTACCTGGTGAACGTGCTCCTCAACATAAGCCATCGGTTCGTAGGATGAAATCCGATAGTCAATGCGCTTACTCCCTGAATTTTCTTCAGAGACAAGCGCTTTGGATAGGGCTCCTCCGTGATGTCCTGGGAATTCCTGCCAAAGCACTTCCGCGATGTGATTAGTAAAGGCGGTAGGGTGATTGGTAGTGGAAGTCTTGCTCATACGGTTCCTAGCGAGATGGCTATGTCGGGAATGGTTTTTATTGACGAGGAATGTTGGCACTAATCACCACATCACCGAGACGCTTGATTTCTGACGCGATGAACGCGTTGAACTGTGCGGGCGTTGTAGGTGCTGGGCTCACGCCTTGGGCATTGAGCGACTTGACGACGGCGGGAGAATTCAACACCGTCGCTGCATCTTTAGAGATTTTGGCCACAATCGCGGGTGGTGTTTTTCCAGGCGCCATGAGTCCATACCAGTGGTCATAGATCATGCCGGGGATAACCTCCGAGATCGCTGGGATGTCGGGCATTAATGCTGCGCGCTTGTCGGTACTCACCGCTAACGCAATGAGCTTACCTTCTTTGATGAAGGGAAGGGTCAGTCCCAAGGGTGACCAGTAAAACGCAGCACGGCCGGCTGTCGTATCGACGAGTGCCTCGCCTGTGCCTTTGTAAGGAACGTGCACAATATCAAGCTTGCCCATGCCTTTAAACATTTCGCCGTTAAAGTGCGTGCCACTGCCTACGCCCGCAGACGCGAAATTCAACTTACCTGGTTGCGAGTTGATGAGCTTGATGAGATCCTGCACCGTTTTGACGCCAAGCGATGGAGAAACGACGAGTACGTTCGGCACGCTTGTGCCAAAGGTGACGCCTGTGAAATCTTTGAGCGTGTCGTAGGGTAAGGACTTATAGAGTGTTGGATTGATGGCATGCGAGGCCGAGGTAAACATTAGGGTTGTGCCGTCGGGATCCGCGCCTGCAACAATGCGACTACCGATCGTGCCACCCGCACCGGGACGGTTGTCGACGATCACAGGTTGACCCCAGATCTCTTGAAGCCCACGTCCAAGTTCACGCGCAACAATATCAACCTGACTGCCGGCGGTGAAAGGCACTACGATTTTTACAGGCTTGCTTGGAAAATTGGTTTGAGCAACGGCTGGCCCGGCCAACGCGGCCCCTAATACGGCGATGCCTAAGGTTCTTACGATTGTTGACAGCATGATTATCGTCTCCTGGTTTTTATGGTTCTAAATAAGCACAACTATTACAACTGCTTCATCCCGTCGGGTTCTCCGACGTGCCTGTTAAATCTTTATCAGATTGTGGCCATCCCCGCCTGAGCGACTTGAGCGTCTTGGTGCGACAACACGCCAGAGACTCCAATCCCCCCGATCACTTCCCCATTTTCGATAATGGGGAATCCGCCTTCGAGCGGGGTGACACCTGGCACTGCCATGAAGCGCAAGCCTTCGCCCCCTGCGGCAATTCCATCTTGAAACATCTTGGTTGGTCGACGGAAGTTCACGGCGGTTAACGCTTTACCAGTCGCAATCGCCATGCTTGAATGTTGTGTGTGATCAAGACGCTGAGCTAGCACCAAGCTACCGGCCGAGTCCGCTATGACGATGGCGACGGGCCATTGATTTTTTGTCGCTTCCGCTTCGGCGGCAAGCATCATTTTCTTAGCGCGTTCGAGTGTAATGGGGCGCCCATAAGGCATGGGTTTGTCTAAAATTGGGGTGTTTGTAGTCATTTGTTTGGTGGCAATGTTTTTAATGTGTCTAGCGATCTTATACTTGACCGTGCAAGTGGATAACAAGGTATTTTTGTCGGATGCTAGGGAAGTCCCCAAGCGAGGAAGCAGCCATGGCAATTTGGGATGTAGACCATGTCAACGTCACGACGAGTGACCTTGAGCGGATGAGGCGTTTTTATACCGAGGTGCTGGGGCTAACAGAAGGGGCACGGCCGCCTTTCTCCCGTCCCGGCGCCTGGATGTACGTGGGTGAGCGCGCTGTCGTGCATATTTCTACCGGGCGTGTACCCGTTGGCCAAAGCAGCGATGCGTTTGACCATATTGCATTTAAAGCTAATGATCTAGAGGTTACGCGTGCGCGACTTCGGCGCCATGGGGTTGCTTTTACCGAATTCGGAGTGCCTGATCGACAACTTCATCAATTATTTCTCAGAGACCCCGAGGGAATGCAGATCGAGTTGGTGTTTTCCGGAGAAGACGCGCGCTTCGCCCTGAACGAAGGAGCGGCAGTCGATGTGACTCAGCGCGGCAGTCTGGCGAAGTCTCTTAAGTGATAGATGGGCTTGACGTGTAACAGCTTAATCTACCCGCGCGCCAGAATCTTTAACGATTTTTTCCCAAGTTGAAAGGTCATTCTTGATCAGCGCGGCGAACTGTTGTGGCGTGTTTTGTAAGGGATCGCAGCCTTGCTTGATTAGTTTGCCTTGAACGTCCTTATCTGCCAAGGCGGTTTTGATCGCGGCATTGAGTTTGTCAACGATAGCCGCTGGTGTGCCAGCCGGCGCCAAAATGCCGTACCACGGTGTTGAGCCGAAACCGGGAATGGTCTCGCTAATGGATGGCGTATTGGGCAGGGCAGCAATGCGCTTTTCGTTCGTGACGGCTAAGGCCTTGATCTTGCCTGAGGCGAGCAAAGCCAAGGAGGAGGGCGCGCTCTGGACTGAAACCGGAACCTGACCGCCGGCTACGTCCGTAGCGGCCGCAGCAGCACCTTTATACGGTACATGTTGCATATCGATGCCGACTTTCTGCTTGAACATCTCAACGATTAAATGATTGAGCGTGCCATTGCCTGCTGAGGCATAGTTGATCTTGCCGGGATTGGCTTTGGCTTGCGCGATGAGTTCATTCACATTGTTGGCAGGGAAGGCGGAGTTGACCACGAGCACATAGCCGGCACTGGCAACTAGACCGACAGGGGTGAAGTCCTTGATTGGATCAAAGCCCGTTGTCTTGTAGAGCCAAGGGTTGATCACTTGTGTGCTGTTTGTCGTGAGCAAAAGAGTGTAGCCATCAGGCTTGGCTTTGGCTGTTGCCGCGGTACCAATGTTGCCACCTGCGCCGGGGCGGTTTTCAACAACAAACTGTTGGCCGAGTACCTCGCTTAGTTTGGCAGCAACGATGCGTGCAATCGTGTCGTTAGCACCGCCTGTCGCTTGTGGAACGACGACAGACACAGAGCGATTAGGGTAATCAGCCTGTGCAGAAGCCGTGCTAATGAAGGTTGTCGCTAATGCGGCTCCAGCAATGAGTGCACGAGTAGTGGAAGAAATAAAGCGCATGTGTTTCTCCAGATTAGTGAGTATGGCGTGGTTATACAACAGGATTTGCTCTTAAACCATGGTTTAAGACTGCTGCATGTGGTTTTGATAACGGGTTTTGTGCAAAACTCCTTTCAAACGCACACTATTGGAAAACAAAAATGATTGATCTTTATTATTGGACGACTCCCAACGGGCACAAAATAACGATGTTCCTGGAGGAGTGCGGGCTTGCCTACACAATCAAGCCGATCAATATCAGCAAGGGTGAGCAGTTCGCTCCTGATTTCTTAAGTGTTGCGCCAAACAATCGCATACCGGCAATCGTCGATCATGCTCCAGCGGGCGGCGGTGCGCCGCTCAGTATTTTTGAGTCTGGCGCGATTCTTCTGTATTTAGCGGACAAGACTAAACGGTTCATTCCCCAGGATTTGCACGGCAGAAATGATTGTCTGCAATGGCTATTCTGGCAGATGGGTGGCTTGGGTCCGATGGCGGGTCAAAATCACCATTTTGTACAGTACGCACCGGAGCAGTTGCCCTACGCGATCGAGCGCTATGTCAAGGAAACCTCTCGTTTGTATGGTGTGCTGAACAAGCGATTGTCCGACGGCCGCGACTACATGTGTGGCGAATACTCTATTGCAGACATGGCGGCCAACCCGTGGATCGTTCCACACGAGCGGCAGCGTCAAGATCTCAAGCTTTTCCCCGCGTTGGAAGCTTGGTTTGTCCGGATCAAAAGCCGAGCCGCGACGCAAAAGGCCTATGAAATCGCTAAGTCGATTAATGTTTCACCGACGGTGGATGAGAAAGCCAAAGCGATATTGTTTGGTCAAGATGCGAAGACCGTAAGGTAAGGGGCTGTGTCGATGGCCCGATGTTTTTTGTCGGGGAGGGTGAATTTTTTGCGATTGAGTTAAAAGATAGGTGCTTTTTAATGATTCCTCCTGTGGGCTCGCCTAATTGACATTGTTTAAGTGTCAAGTAACTCTCAGCGTCCGGTCCCTCTCCAGCGCTCCGCTATCCGCCCCTCTCTATTTCACCAAGGATCGAAAACATGACGACCGAAGTTACCCCAAAAATCCTCAATCTTCCCATCGGTCTTTCAGCAACCGGCATGCGTCAAGAATTCGACAGCATCGGTAAAGTCGAAGTGCCAGCTAATCACTATTGGGGCGCACAGACGCAACGTAGCTTGATTCATTTCAATATCGGTCATGACAAGATGCCCAAAGAGGTCTATCACGCCTACGGCTACGTCAAAAAAGCCGCAGCGATGGTCAACACCAAAGCAGGGCGCTTGCCGGCCTGGAAAGGTCAGTTGATTCAACAAGTGGCAGATGAGGCGATTAGCGGTAAGTTGGATAGCGAGTTCCCCCTCTACGTGTGGCAGACGGGTTCGGGTACGCAATCAAACATGAACGTAAACGAAGTGATTTCCAATCGCTGTATTCAGTTGGTCGGCGGCACGTTGGGTGCGCAAGAGCCCATCCACCCGAATGACCATGTGAACATGGGTCAGTCGAGTAACGATACGTTCCCGACTGCGATGCACATCGCGGCCTACAAGATGGCAACGGAGAAAACCATTCCTGCACTCAAGCGTCTGCGTGATGCGTTGGATGCAAAGTCAAAGCTGTGGGCGAACATCGTCAAGATCGGTCGTACGCATTTGGAAGATGCAACTCCGCTGACAGTCGGGCAGGAATGGTCCGGTTATGTAGGTGCGTTGGATGACTCAATTGCGAACGTTGAGTATGTCACAGAGGGTCTGCTGCAGGTTGCGATGGGCGGCACTGCGGTGGGCACAGGTTTGAACTCTCCCGTTGGTTTTGGTGATGCCGTCGCTGCAGAGTTATCTCAGCTGACAGGCTTTGCGATTAAGACCGCCACGAACAAATTCACTGCGCAAGGCACGCTTGATCGTATGGTGCGTGCGCACGCTGGGTTGAAGGGTGCTGCCGTATCGCTCTATAAAATTGCGAACGATATGCGTTGGCTCGGTTCAGGCCCACGTACTGGTTTGATGGAAATGACATTCCCCTCGAACGAGCCGGGCTCGTCCATCATGCCAGGTAAGGTCAATCCCACACAGGCCGAGGCGATGTTGATGGTCTGTATTGAAATCATGGGCTCGGATGTTGCGGTACAAATGGGTGGTTCCGAAGGTAACTTCGAACTGAACGCTTTCCGTCCAATCATCATCAATAACTACTTGCACTCAGCGTTGATCATGGCTGATATGTGTGATCACTTCCGTGAGTTTATGGTCGAAGGTGCGGTCGTGAATGAAGCGCAGCTCAAATCAAATATTGACCGTTCGGTCATGATGGTGACGGCGCTGTCGCCTGTGATTGGTTACGACAAAGCTTCGGTTATTTCACACTACGCGATTGACCACAACTTGACGCTAAAACAAGCTGCGCTTGCCAATGGTGTGGACGAGGCCTTGTTCGACCGTGTTGTCGTTCCAATTAATATGACTAAACCTGGTTCGGCAGACGTGCCTGCAAAGTCATAATTGGAGTGGAAAGATGAATGCAAATAAGCAAGAAAATCTTACGGGTCAGCAAGCACTGCGGCAGCAGGTTGGTGAGCGGTTCTCTGCAGACTGGGAGAGCAATGATCATCGTGCCAGACGATTGGTCTCGGAATTTATCGGCACCTCTGGTTTGACGTTTGTGCTGTCAGGTGGCGCAGCGATTCTTGCTGGGTATGGTGGTGGATCGCTCGCACCATACCAATTTGCATTCATTTTGTCGACGGTGGCTGCGTTATGGTTGGTAGCTGCCGTATTTTTTCTGGGCGATATCTCGTCGCACTTCAATCCCGCCATGACGCTTGGTTTTTGTTTGCGTGGCGATATCAGTGTCCCGATGGCAGTGGCTTACATTGCGGTACAAATGGTTGCTGCTGCTGCTGGGTCCTGCATGGCTGCGTACCTGTTCGGTACAGGTGGAAACTTGGCAGCAACTTCGCCGCAGCCTGGTATGTTGCATCAGGCCGTCATTTTTGAAGCAATCCTAACGTTTGGCATGGTGTTGTTGGTCCTTGGGATGACAAACGGCCCGAAACTGGACGGGAGCTCGGTGCCGTTGGCAGTCGGTGCGTATGTGATGGCCTGGGGAACCATGGGCGGTCCCTTCGATGGGGCTGCGTTCAATCCTGCCCGTGCGTTTGGTCCTGACTTCGCTCGCGGCGACTTTTCAACGTATTGGGTCTACCCCTGCGGGTCTCTAATTGGTGTCTTGGTTGCAGTGGCCGTTGCGCGTTTTTTACGCGGCCCTGCCAAAGCTTCTGAGGCAAATGCCGCGATGGGTAATCCACTACAGCGGTAATCTGCTTACGAATACTTTACTTGAGCTCATTAATTAGAATTTGTAGCCGACTCCGAGCATCAGGTTCGCGGTGTTGACGTTGGTGTAACCATTCACGGGCAGTCCGCGTTGCCAACTGTTAATTCGCATGCTTGCGAAGTTGACGTAGTTAACTTCGGCGTATCCGAAGAGTTGCTCATTCCACGGCACCTTGACGCCGACACCGATAAGCACACCATTTAGATACCCAGGGGTCTTGGATCGTCCAGGGCCTTGATCAACACTTGTAGGGCTATATGCCCAGCCAAGTTTTAGGTATCCATGCAGTTTGTTTGCAAGTGCGTAGCCGGGAACAAGAGAAACCGCTGCATGATTATTGACTGGATTGAGTTCTGCGATCACCCCCAGCGTTGCAAATTCATTTAGTTTTGCGGTGTAAGAGAGGCCGAGAAAAGTATGGCCAGAGGTTGAGTCATAGCTTTTGTCCGGTAGTTTATGGGTAGTGTTGTTAATGCCAAGTCCTGTCACTTTCACGGACCGTTGTTGCAGTCCGACCCCAACTTGCAGTGCCAGGCCTTGTACGGCATCGCTAGACGATTGTGCTTTCGCAATGGAAACCAACGCTAGCTGATTTAGCAAGAAAATACAGATGTAGACGTCTACACGAGTCATGTTGTCGATCCTAGCACTAAACGAGCCTATTCGTTCAATTACACCTGCTTGAAGCCTTACTGATATGAGGGGTTCTCAATTAAGAAAGAATTGTAAAAGAGTGCAACAGTTGCGCGGAAGCTATTTATTTCTTTATTGAAATGATTCAGACTGCTCGCTGTAGGTGATGTTGCCTACAGCTTTCAGGGGTAGTCAGTGAGTACATTCAACTCTCTCTTATATGCGACAAGACTGGTCGACGCGGGTGTGCCGCGTGACCAGGCGGAAGTCCACGCGCTTGTGTTGCAAAGCGTCCATGATGAAGAGCATAGACAGTATGCGACCAAGGCAGATTTTTTAGAACTGCGTCAAGAGGTGAAACAGCAGATTCTTCATCTTGAAGTAAAGACCGACCGCATCGAGGCAAAGACCGATCAATTAGAAATCAAGACAGATCGCATCGAGGCCAAAATGAATCAGATTGAGGCCAAGACCGATCAGCTCGAACTTAAGACTGATCGAATCGAAGCAAAAATGAATCTGATCGAAGCTAAGACGAATCTGATCGAAGCTAAGATCAATGAGGTAGAGGTGAAGTTGTCGGCTGAAATCTCTGGCTTAACTAAAACGGTTAATGAGTGCAAAGATGAGTTCTTGAGATTTCGCTCTGATGTGTCCGTCTTACGCACATCGCACAAGTATATTGTTTGGATCAGCGGGGGCGTGGCAACCATGTGCTTGAGCGTGATTGCGCTTTGCATCCCGATTTATTTGCACACATTAAAGTAAATTTCTGTTTTAAAACCCGTAACGCTTGGTTGCATTGTCCACCAGAATTTTCTTCGCCGTGTCTGGGGGGCACCATCGATAAAGGCTATCAAGCAATTGCCCGGCATCGGGCATGGGCTTTCCTTCAAGATAAATGTGCGGCCAGTCGGTGCCCCACAGGCAACGGTCTGGCGCAATGTTGATGACCTCTTGCGCAAAGGTATCGACGTCTTGGTGAGGGTAGGGCATTTTAGATATGCGATAGCCCACTAGTTTCATCCAACAGTGCTCACTTTCCATAAGTTTGAGTGCGCAAGCGACTTGTGGATCGTTGAGTCCTCGCTCAATCGGTACCTGCGCCATGTGATCCAGCACGACATCAACAGGAAGTGCGCGAACCATATCTGCAATCTGAAGCAGCCTATCGGCTTTGATCCAAAGCTGAATATGCCACCCTAGCGGCGCAATCATTTCTGCAATGTTGGGTAGCCACTCTAGTGGGGTCACGCCTGTGATTGCGTTGAAGCGAATGCCTCGCACGCCACGCGTATGCATGTCAGCTAATTGTTCAGGCGTGATGCTTGCATCCACAACCGCGATTCCCCGGGCGCGGTGTTGTCCGAACTCGGCAATTGAATCAAGCAAACAGCTGTTATCCGTTCCGTAAATGCTAGCCTGCACAATCACCATGCGCTCAATGCCGACTGTGCTGGCCATTTTTAGATAGGCTGGTACATCGGATAAGCATGGGTTGTAGAGTCGCTTGGGGCTCAGAGGGTAACGGTCGGTGGGCCCAAAGATATGAAAGTGCGTGTCGGTAGTCTCAGCGGGAGCCAGATTAGCCGGTTTGGAGATTGGTCCGGGCGCTTCGGATTCAACAATGCCGTGTGTTTGCATGAAATAGGTATCGCTTTTTGAAGGATATTGCGTACGTGTGACTATATTGTAAAAGAGTGCAACAGTTGCTCGGAAGCTATTTATTTCTTTATTGAAATGGTTCAGACTGCACGCTGTAGGTGATGTTGCCTGCAGTTTTTGGGAGTAGTCAGTGAGCACATTCAATTCTCTTTCCTATGCGACTAGACTGGTTGACGCGGGCGTGCCGCGTGATCAGGCAGAGGTGCACGCGCTTGTGTTGCAAAGCGTATACGAGGAAGAACATAAACAGTACGCGACCAAGACAGACTTTTTAGAATTGCGGCAAGAGGTCAAGCAGCAGATTCTTCATCTTGAAGCAAAGACCGATCGTATCGCGGCGAAGACCGATCAATTAGAAATCAAGACTGACCGTATCGAAGCTAAGATCACAGAGGTCGAGGTGAAGTTGTCTGCTGAAATCTCTAGTTTGGCCAAGACGGTTAACGAATGCAAAGAGGAGTTCTTGAGCTTTCGAGCGGATGTGTCCGTCTTACGTACATCGCACAAGTATATTGTTTGGATTAGCGGCGGTGTGGCGACCATGTGCCTGAGCGTGATCGCGCTTTGCATCCCGATTTTTTTACATACATTAAAATAATTTTTAGAAATGTCGTCGCGTTTTTCCGCGCCATCCCCAAGCCCCTCGCGACGTCTCGCATAGTCGCCTCAGCGCAACACCTCCTTTATCCACGCCACCACCTGATCCGACGCCACCTCGGGGGCGGTGGCATGGGTGGCATTGACCACTAGATACTTGTTGCTAGGCAGCTTGGGGACTTTGTCGAAGGCATACCCTTTGCCTTCGCGGTAAAGAATATCGTGTGTTCCGATCACCCATAAAAACGGAGCAGGGCGCTTGAACTCTGCGGCGGTGCGAGCCATGTTCCCTAAGCCGTCCGGTTCGAAATAGCTCATTAATACATCCGCGCGTATTTGAAAGTCCTTGCGCTGGCCTTGGTTAAAGTCAGTCATGTTGATTGTTTTGCCAGGACTGCCAGAGGCTACGGCCTGTCTTGCATCGCTTATGGCTTGCTGGGTAATGCCAGAGGTGTACATATATTGTGGGGCATGCCCGGGCGACAGCGCGATGATGCCGTCCGCATCACCAATATAGGCTTGGTAGGCCATGGCGGCGTTTGCGCCAAAGCTTTGCCCGGCAATGAAGACCTTCTTGTAGCCCTCTGCGCGATATTTTCTAACGGTCTGACCGAGATCCTGTAGCGCGTTTTCATAGGTTTGGTCGTAGTTGCGGATACGCGACCAAGGCATATCTCTAAGCTCAACTTTGCACATAGCAGAGATTTTGTCGGCGAGTATCTTTAGGTAGGGGGACTTGGGCCCACCCCATTTGCCATGCATCAGGATGACAGCGCAATCTTGGGCTGCTTGGCTAGAGGCGCTCGCGATGCCAAGGCCTACAAAAAGGGATATTTGAAGGAGGACGTGTTTCATTGGGTGGAGTCCGTTGGCGGAATGGTAGAGGTAAAGCATATCTCTTTATGATGAGGCCGGAAAAGGAATAAACTCAAGCGAAAGTGAAATTGTTGCCAGATTGGCGGCTTCCAAGAATAAATAAATTTGTGCGGTGCTTTTGGGGAGACAGCAATGCGACGATCGATACAAACCCTCTGCGTTTGGTTGATTTCGGGTGTGATGGGTTGTGTCGGGCTGCTTGCGCAACCGGCTTTTGCGCAAGAGCCTACGCTACCTAAAGTGATCAAACTGATCGTGCCTTTCGCACCGGGTGGTAGTAACGACGTCTATGCCCGTGCCTTAGCGCAAAAGCTGTCCACCAAACTCGGCGTGACGATGGTGGTCGAGAATAAGCCGGGTGCAGGCGGCAGCATTGGCTCAGATATGGTTGCCAAGTCGGAACCGGACGGCTCAACACTGTTATTGATTTCGACCTCAATCGCAACGAATGCGGCCGTTAGGCCTAACTTGCCGTTTGATCCCGTCACATCGTTCAAGCCGGTTGCACTGGTTGCAAAAGGTGCGATGGTCTTGATCGTGGGTAACAAAACACCCTATATGACCTTGCAGCAATTACTCGATGCGACCAAAGATAAAAATAATAAGGTGAACTACAGCTCTGCTGGCATTGGCTCGATTGGCCAACTCAGTGTCGAATACTTAAAGGCGATCTCCGGAACACAAGCCTTACATGTTCCCTATCAAGGCATCGCTGCATCGCTCGTCAATATGATCGGTGGGAATATTGATTACATGATTACCACCTTGGCGTCTGTAGGGGGCCAGATCAAATCCGGACAGGTCAGACCCATTGCTGTCACGTCCTTAGAGAAATCAAAATTCTTGCCCGATGTACCTCCCGCGGCCCAGTTAATGCCAGGGTATGAAGTCGATGTGTGGTGGGTCGTGTTCGCGCCCGCCAAAACACCTACGGCGATCGTCAATCGTTTGAACCAAGCCATTCGCGACGTGAGCCAAGACGCAGATATGCAGGAATTGTTTGCCAAGGAGGGCGCCGAACCCATGCCTTACAGCCCTGAGCAAACTGCCGCGTATGTTAAAGCCGAAGTTGAAAAATGGCGCAAAGTGGCACGTGAGGCCAATATTCAAGCGAATAACTAATTTTGTGCTTTTAACTCTCTCTACTCTCTTGCCTAACTGAATCTCGGAAGCCTTGTCATGACGACCAAAGAACAAACTATTTTGCAGACATTCGCAGACTATTTCTGCGCAGGGAAATTTGAGCAGATTCCTCCTGAGGTCGTGCATAAGTCCAAGCTCTTGATGATCGATTTAGTCGGCGTCGCGATCGCCGGTCTAAAAATGGACTTTCCGAAGATGATGATTGATTATCTGGCGGATTTGCAAGGTAAGCCTGAAGCGACGCTCTTTGGTTCGACTGCCAAAGTCCCGGCGTTACATGCCGCGCTGGGTAACGGCGTGAGTGGACACGCGCTCGATATGGATGATGGTTATCGTTTTGGCGGCGTGCATGCGGGGGTGGCTGTTATACCCGCTGCCCTAGCCTATGCGGAAGCCAACAAGGCGAGTGGCCAGTCACTCTTGCTATCGGTCATCATGGGTTATGAGATCGTGAACCGTATTTCCAAGGCGATGAATCCTTCGCACTTAAGTCGCGGCTTTCATACGACGGGGACCTTGGGGGTGTTGGGTGCTGCGGCCGCCTGTGGTGTGCTCGGAGGTTTGAATAAAGAGCAGATGGCCAGTGCGATGTCGATCGCCGCCCTACAAGGCGCAGGTTTGCTGCAGATCTTGACAGAAGGCGCGATGGTCAAGCCCTTGCATCCAGGCAAAGCGGCGATGGCGGGCGTGTTGTCGGTGGACTTAGCCAAGCGCGGCGCGAACGGACCCGTGACGGCGCTTGAAGGGCAGAAGGGCTTGTTCAAGGCGATGGCCGATGAGGTCAAACTTGATGCCTTATTTGAAGGCCTCGGGTCTCATTTCTATTTGCATGATCAGTACATCAAACTGCATGCGGCCTGTCGTCACGTGCATCCCACGGTAGATGGTGTGCAAGAAATCATGCGTAAGCATCAGCTTAAGTTTGCCGATATTCAGTCGGTTGATATCGCAACCTATCCTGTTGCGATTAGTTTCTGTGGCGCAAAAGAAATCCCTGATTCCGCTGAAGGCGCGAAGTTCAGTTTGGCGTATTCGGTGGCAATGGCCGCGTATTACGGGGATGTGGGTGAGGATCGCTACGTGCAATCGGTGGTGGCCAACAAAGAGATTCAAAGCTTGGCAAACCGTATCAATGCCACACTCGACGACAAGTGGGCGAAGGCTTACCCCGCAAGCCGCGGCGCCTCTATCGTCTTGAAGACAACAAAAGGTGCCACCTACAACGTGGACGTGCCGCTTGCTAAGGGTGAGCCAGAGAATCCTGCGTCGGACGAGGACATCATCGCGAAGTATCGTCACAATGCTGAGGGACAAGATTCTGCTGTCGTGGAGAAACTGCTGCAAGTCTTGCTCTCGCTTGAAAAGCATTCAGCCTCAGACGTCACGGCGTTGATGGCCAAAATGCGTCTCGGGTAATGCAGAGGTGAAATTGAAGAGGCGAAATTTGATGAGGCAGACTGCGATAGCACCCATGCAAACCTTTCTTACTAAAGCTGTTGCCGCAGGGCTATTGAGTGTGCTGGGTCTATGGTCTGGTCTGGCCCAAGCGCAGAGCTTAGACGCCTGTGTCTCGGGCTTACGCAAGGAGGTGCTTGCACAAGGCATCACCGCAAAAACTTTCGACACTGCCACCAAAGGTGTTGAGTCCGATCCGGATGTTTTGAAGGCGTTTGATTTTCAGCCGGAGTTTCGCACTGCGATCTGGGATTATGTTGCGGGGCTGGTTGATCAGGAGCGTGTGGATGATGGTCGTGCGATGCTCAAGAAGTGGTCAAGTGTACTAAACGAGGCTGAGCAGAAGTATGGTGTCGATGCACGCATCATCGTTGCGGTGTGGGGAGTCGAATCCAATTACGGTCGGATACAAGGTAAGCGAGAGATTATCCGCTCGCTCGTCACACTAGTCTGTGCAAACAAACGGCAAGCCTTTTTTAAGGGCGAACTCCTCGCCACGCTGCGTATTCTGCAGAGCGGCGATATTGCATCTGAGGCCTTAGTGGGTTCTTGGGCGGGGGCGTTTGGTCAAACCCAATTCATGCCAACCACGTATCAGAGATTAGCCGTAGATTTTGATGGAGACGGTAAGCGTGACATCGTGAACTCTGTGCCTGATGCGCTGGGTTCTACTGCGAATTTTCTGCAAAAGGCGGGTTGGGTAAAAGGGCAGGCCTGGGGTTATGAGGTCAAGATCCCTGCGGATTACGCTGGTCCTTCTGGCCGACGCACCAAGCAGCCATTAGCGCAATGGACTGCTGCGGGCATCAAGCCGATTGATCCTGCACGTGCGAAGTCTGCTGGGGTGACTGACACCACACAAGCGGCCTTGCTACTGCCCTCCGGACCGAAAGGCCCAGCGTTTTTGGTCTTCCGTAACTTCGATGCGATTTACAGCTATAACGCGGCTGAATCCTATGGCTTGTCGATTGCGCATTTGGCAGACCGTATTGGGGGCGGAGGTGTCTTCAAGACCCCTTGGCCAACAGATGATGCGGGGACAAGTCGGGCGGAGCGTCGCGAGATTCAGCAGCTGTTGATTAAACGAGGCTATGACATCGGTGAGGTCGACGGGCTGATTGGAGCGCTATCGCGCAAAGCGATTAGTGATTTTCAGGCTAAAGTCGGCATGCCGGCCGATGGAAGAGCTGGGCAGCGTTTGTTGAAGGCCTTACGTAATTAATCGTTGGAAGCAGAGCAGCATGACTTCGTTGGACAGACCTCGCCCGCAGTCGATACGCGAGGTGTTTATCACTTTTAGCCTCCTGGCCATTCAAGGCTTTGGTGGCGTCCTCGCGTTTATTGAGCGCGAGATGGTTGAAAAGAAAAAGTGGCTCACACGCGCAGAGTTCATTGAAGAGTGGGCCGTCGCACGCACCATGCCGGGACCACCTGCGTTGAATATTGCTGTGATTGTTGGCTCACGCTACTTCGGCTGGCGTGGTGCGGTAGCGGCGGTGGTGGGCATGTTTGCGATGCCCTCAGTGATCGTGCTGTTGCTGGCAGTGGCCTACACTTTTTTTGGACATCATCCCGAGGTCATCGCTGCCTTACGTGGGATGGGCGCTGTGGCTGCAGGCTTGATCACTGCAACGGGGATTAAGTTGTTGTCCGGTTTGAAAACCAATGTGCTCGGTCCAGTGCTCTGCACAATCTTTGGAGTGGCCAGTTTTGTCGGCACGGCACTATTTCAATGGCGCATGACCTATATCTTATTCGGGCTGGGTGGCATTGCTTGTGTCATTGCGTATCTGAAGATTAAAGATGCGGCACTGAAGGACAAGCAATGAAGTGCAAGCCATGAATACGCCCCTCAGTATCGTCATGCAATGGTCAGACTGGTTCGACCTGCTTAGGTACTTCTTGCAGTTTTCCTTGACGTCGGTCGGCGGGCCGCTAGTCATGTTGCCTGAAATCCATCATCATCTGGTGACCCACGAGCAATGGCTGACTGATGCCCAGTTCAGCGCCTCGGTGGTGATCGCACAAGGCGCACCAGGTCCCAATGTATTGTTCGTCGCGTTAATTGGTTGGAATATCGGGTTGAATGCGGGTGGCTTTGGTCCGGCACTCTTTGCAGCGACGCTCAGCATGATCGGGATTCTGGTGCCGAGTTCGGCCCTCATCTTTGTGACGGCGAGTTGGGTGCATCGCAACAGAGATTTGCGCGCCGTGCGGGCCTTTAAGCAGGGGATGGGGCCGATCGTGACCGCGTTGATGGTCGCCTCAGGCTGGTTGCTTGCGACGGCCAATACGGATGGTGTACACGACTGGCCGTTATGGGTCTTGACGGCTGCGGTGACGCTTATTGTGTGGCGCACTAAAATCAATATGTTTTGGTTGCTTGGGATTGGGGCGGTGCTCGGTGCTAGCGGTGTGTTGGCGGTTTAGTATTAAGTAATAGATATAGAAAAGGTAGGTGCGACGTATGCTTTCCTTACAACATCCTTCAAATTGGCGTACAGCTGATCTGCAGAACGATCAGCGCTGGATCTTTAGGGTTGATGACGAGACGCGTCAAGAGATGGTGCGAACAGTTACCGCCATCGCTGATACCAATAAAACCTTGTTCGACTACAGTCCTGCGGATTTTGCTTGGAGCAAAACATTGCATATCCTTTCGGCTGCGCTAGAAGAGGTCAAGCGCGGGCGTGGAGTCGCATTGATCAAAGGTCTGCCACGAGAAGAGCTCACTGCACATCAGTTTGAGATTTTGACGTGGGGCCTGGGCTTGCATTCAGGCGTGCCAAGGCCACAGGGAAAAGAGACGCAATACATCTCTGCCGTACGTAATGCAGGGATGGATTACCGAACTGGTACGGGAAGGGGCTATTCCTCGAATGCAGATCTAGATTTTCATACAGATTCGTCTGACATTATTTTTCTGAGCTGCTTTAACAAAGCGGTGTCGGGCGGTAAGACCATTATTAGCAGTTCAATGGCCGGGCACGATGTGATGGTGCGTGAATATCCGGACCAAGTTAAATGGTTGTACGAGCCCATTGCGTTTAGCCGTCAAGGCGAGCAGGCGCCCGACGAGGGCCCTTACGTGGTGATGCCGATTTTTTCAGAATGCAAAGGCAAGTGGTTTGGCCGTTGGAACTGGAATCGTGTGCGGAGCGCGCAAAAAATTGAAGGTGCACCGCAGTTAAAGCCCGAGCAATTCGCCGCGCTGGAGCAATTCGATCAAGTGATGCGTCGACCCGATGTCGCGTACGAGATGTGGCTTGAGCCAGGTGATGTGCAGATCATTAGCAGCCATGTGAC
>Ga0315906_10002615_pt1 | contig 24825 bp, 36 predicted proteins | sample LakEriMetagenome_4_FD_203526 | JGI IMG/M metagenome (GOLD analysis project Ga0315906, IMG submission 203526) | Freshwater fungal communities from buoy surface, Lake Erie, Ohio, United States - Buoy 2 MA122 | ecosystem: Environmental > Aquatic > Freshwater > Lake > Lake biofilm | place: USA...
GAGCTGCTGCTGGACCTTGGCCTCGTTGTTCGCGAACCGCGCCGCCAGGGTGAGCGTCTGCTGCGCCAGCGACTCGGTGGACGACGCGGTGACCCGGCGCACCTCCTCGATGCTGGCCTCGCTGGTGTTCTGGTTGTCGTCGACCTTGGCCTCGAGGAGCGTGACTTGCTCGGCCAGGGCGAAGCCAGGCTCCACCTGGGTCCGCAGGATCATGCCCGCGATCGCCGAGCTCTTGACGGTCTTACCATCGATCTGCGCTGACAGCTTCGACGCGGCCGCGATGACCTTTTTGTCCATCGCAGCCGTGGCCTTGTCCAGGGCCGAGCGGAGCTCGTCCAGCGCAGCCTGGCGGGCCTCCGCCTCCCGGCGGATCCTGGACAGCAGGAGCTCGTCGGGGATCGTGGACATGTTACTTCGTAACCTGCTTCTGGTGGCGGATGCCGATCCAGGCGTACCCGACTGCGAAGGAGAACGTGACGATCTCGGGCTGGAGTCCGCCGAGCTGCTCGCTGGACAGGTTCCAGACGTACCAGCAGGCGCCGATGACCATCATTGGGCGGACCAGCTTGGTAATGCACTCCACGACGGTCAGCAGCCCATGCGTCCACGCCGGCGCCCCCGCGGGAGGGGAGTAGCTCGAGGTGAAGCCTTCCTGCGCCTTCGTGAACGCGGCCAGCTCCCCGAGGGAGATGTCGCGCTCCTTGATCGCCTGGAGCTCCGCGATGCGGCGCTTGGACGCGGACCACTCACGCGCCTCGGACGCAAACGTGCCGAGGAGCTGCGTGACGCCGCCGAGGACAGTTCCGCCGGCGGCAGAGAGGAGGAATGAGATGAAGCTCACGGTTTAACCCAGTCGCAGGTTGTCTCGTCCAGGACCCAGTCCGGTCCGGTCTCGGGCGCGGGCGGCTTGGGCGGGATAAACGCATCGCGGACCGCGTCGAACGTGAACCCGGTCTCGGCGTAATTCTTCCGGAGCGGAGTCCCGCCTAGGACATGCACGCCGCGGCGAGTGTTGTAGGATGTCTGGATCCAGGTGCCGCCGAGGGCGAGGTCCTGGGCCAGGAAGTCTGCGCCCCGCGACTCCTGCTCGTCGGGGATCACTGCGACACGCAGCACCAGGTTGTCAGGTCCAATTTCAGCGAAGTGGGCCATGGTCAGTTGGTGTATTGGAACGCGACAATGACGACGCCAGATCCGCCCAGACCACCGAGACCACCCGATTGCGGGCCCCCAGTATCCGCTCGCGCTCCGCCACCGCCGCCACCGCCCGAGCCGGTATTGATCGCACCGTTGGCGCCGTTAGTGGGAGCCACCTCAGACACCTGGCGTCCGCCGGTGCCGCCAGCGCCGCCACCGCCGGTGCCGCCAGCGCCACCGGAACCTCCGACGTCGTTGTTGTCCCCGGAGCCGCCGCCGCCACCGCCACCGCCACCGCAGAAAACTACGGAGCCGAACGGAGTGCTCAACGTCACGCCGGCGCCTCCAGGATTACCACTGCTGCCTGGCCCATTGAGCGAGCCTCCGGCGCCACCGAACGCGCCAGAACCGCCGGCCGAGCTACCACCGATGCCAAAAAAGGAACTGGCACTAGCCGCACCACCCACAACCGCGGCGCGGCTGGTCAGGCCAAAGCTGCTGATGGTGTAGAAAGTGTACTGGTTGTAGAGACCGCTCGCGGCCCCATTGCCGCCAACGCCGCCAATGTCCGATTCGTCCAAACCGGACCCCGCTTGACCGGAATTGCCTCCGTTAGCGACGATCACCCGCGTCGGGAGCGAGCCGTCGGTGTAGTCAGTAAACTGGAAATTGCCGGACGAGGCGAAGGTGTGGATCTGCCAGTTGCCGGAGTAGGTGATCGTGCCGCCGGTGGCGTTGGCCAGGCGGGGAGGCCCGCCCCCGAAAAGCATCTGCTGAATAGCCATGTCAGGTCAGGCCCGCGCCCGAGATGATGAACGTGTTCGACCCGACGCACAAAGCGGTCGCGACGCCGCGCTGGGCGAGCGTGCGGTTGCCGGTGGTGGCCTGGCCGGCCAGGTACATCGTTACCCCGGTGCCCTGCGTGATCGTCTGGCTGCTTGCGCTGTTGTTGTAGACCGTCACCGCGTCGCCGGCCGAGAAGACGTTCTGCGGGACTGTCACGCCGCCGGTCGTGATTGCGACGTGCTTGCCCATGTCCGCCGCCACCAGCGTGTACGCGCTGGTCTGTGCGTTCTGGGGGATCGTGCGGAGATTACCCTTGGTGTCCCGGATGTCGGTGAGCGGCATTTTCCGCGTACCGCCGCTGTCTCCGTCCAGCGGAATGAAGTCGTTGGCGTTCGGCGTGCCGGCCGTCGACGCGATGTCTTTAATCCGTGTGGGCATGGTTGCAGCGTATCGATTTGGTTAGGACGAAACAAGGGTTGACCCGTCCGACGTGACCAGAGGGTCGCCGCCGTCCGTCAGCAGGGCCTTGGGGTCGATGACCGTCGTGACCGTAACCGAGAAGCTGACGGCCGTGACGCCGGAGAACACGCCGCGGTCCGCGACCAACTGCTCCCCGTCGGAACCCACCAGCACGTCGCCCCCATCCGTCACCAGCACGCCAGAGAGGATCGAGGCCGCACGCGATACGCTCGACGAGGCCACCGTGGATCCCAACGACGCCGCGGAGATCGGAGCGTTCGACACCAGGCTGGACGACAAGGCGGTGGCGCCGACGACCGGCACCGGCAGGCCGGTGGCCACCCGGATCGTGCCCGCGACCCCCGTGGAACCGGACGAGGGGAGGGCCGCCGGCATCGCCGCGGAAACGATCGGAGCCCAGACCGCAGAGCCGCCGACCGCGATCGTAAGCGTCGTCGAGACCCGCGTCGACGCCCCCACCAAAGTCGCTCCCGCCACCGTGACCCGGTCGCTGCTCTGCACCAAGATGCCAAACGCCGGCGCCGAGGAGCCAGCCGAGGACGCAGCCAGGCGGACCTGGGCCACGGCCACCGCCGCGACTGCCGTCGCCCCAGGGAACGTCGCCACAGCCCGCGCCACCGAAGACGTGTTCGCCGCGAGCACCGTCGACCCCAGGAGCGCCAGCCCATCGCCGACCAACGCATCGCCGTCGGCCGTCGCCAGCCAATCGCCGCCGGACGTGACCAGGAGGCCCGACTGGATCGCGACCGAACGCGAGGCCGTCGCCAGGACGGATGTCACGCCCGCGGAGGCGCCCGAGGCCCGCGCCAGGGCCGCCAGATCGCCCACCACCGCCGTCGCCCCGGCCGAGGCCAGCGACGCGCGCGAGCCGGTGCTGACGATCGCTCCGACCGCGGAGGAACCGCTGCTCGCCGCCGAGAGACGGCAGACCGCCACCAGCGCGAACCCAGGAGCCGTCGCCCCTGCCGACGACGCCGACGCGACAACCTGGGCCACCAGGGCGCCCGAGACCGAGGAACCCCCGGCCGAGGCGACCGAGGTCCGGCAGGCCACCACCGTGTTGCCGGCCACCGTCGTGGAGCTCGAGGAAACGAAGCTGGAGCGCCGGAGGTCCGCCAGGGCCACGCCTACCGCCGTCCCGCCGGCAACCGCCACCGGAGCCCGCGATGCGGTGGCGATCTGCGCGACCGCCATTGACGTCGACCCCGCCACCGGCACCGCCAGCAAAGTCACTTTGTCGAACGGCGAGAAGATCGCGGTGCTGCCGAGCGACTGGACCACCACCGGCGCCGTCGACGCCAGGACCGGAGCCACCGCCGTCGACCCCACCACCGGCACCGCCAGCCGGTCCTGGTCAAACGCCACGCCGACCACCGTCGACCCCACGAACAGGAGATCCGCGCCGACCAGGGCATCCCCGCCCGAGGTGACCAGGCTATCACCATCCGCGGTGCCCAGCGCCACCGGCGCCAGGCCCAGCGCGACGCGCGGGGTCGCCGCCACCGCCGTCGCCCCGGCCGCGGCAAAGGGCCCCGCAGGCCGCCCACGCGCCAGCACCACGCCCGCCGCCGTCGCCCCCTGGACCGAAGCCGCCGCGCCCGCCTGGGCCCGCAGGGCGGCCGCCAGCGACGAGCTGCCGGAGGACGCCAGCGAGGCCGAGCAGAGCGAGAGGAGCGAGCCCGTCACCCCACAGGTGCCCGAGTGCGCAGCCGTCACGCGGTCCTGGGACCGAATCGACGCGGTCAGTGCCGCCGACCCAACCACCGGCACCCGCAGAGCCGCCGACTCCTGGAAATCCACCCCCACGTTCGTGGACCCCGTGATCACCGTGGGCACCGCGGTCGCCACCGACACCGGAGCCGACACGGCCGTGGACCCCGCGATCGACGGAGACTCGCCGAACCCGATGAACGGGATGACCGAGAGCGTGGCTCCACCGACCTGGCCGACGAAGAGCTCCGTCCGCACCCGCAGCGCGCCGGCCACCGCCGTCTGCCCCACCGTCGGGATCTGATCGCCGGCGACCACCAGCGCGTCTCCGCCCTGCTCGACGATCGGGTCCCCGCCCGCGGTCACCAGGCCCGAGAGCGCCGTCGGCACCACCACGCGCGTCGGACCCGCCGCCATCACCGAGGAGCCCGAGGACGACGCCGCGAGCGGCACCACGGACGCCAGGGACGCCGAGACAACCGACTGACCGAAAACCTGCGGCCGCACGCCCACGCCGCCAGGCTGCACCGCGATCACCGTCGACCCCGCGACGGATGCCGCGACGCCGACCGTCGAGGAAACCGTCGACGCCACGGCCGTCCGGCCGATGAACAGCAGCTCCTGGCCCTGGACCAGGAAATCCCCGGCCCCGTCGCCCAAAAGACCGTCGCCAAACACCGCCAGGAAGCCGTCGCCCAGGAAAACGTACCGCGTCCCGCCTATCGCCACGCCCGTCGCACCAGCCCCGAGCACCGTGATCGGCGCCGTGGACACGGTCGACGCGGAAATCGACGTCGACCCGCCCACCGCGGCGCCAAAACCCGGGTCCGAGGTCGACAAAGCGACGCCGACCTCGGTCCCACCGTCGAAAACCATGTCGCCAATCGCGAACGGAGGCCCGCCGGCCGTCACGATCGGGTCCCCGCCATCCGTCTCGGCGTAACCCGACAACAAAAACGTCCTCCGCGACAGCGACGCCGACGCCGACGAGCCTCCGGACGCCGAAAACGCCGCGGGACAGGTCGAGACGAGCGAGAACGTGAGCGCCGAGGAGCCCGAGACCCCGAAAACCAGGCGATCCGACGACCGGGGACGCAGCAACAGGTCAATCGAGCCCCCGACGGAGGCAGAAACCGGAGCCAGGGACGCCAGCGAGACCGCCACCGCCGTGCCGCCGGCCGAGGCGAGGGCCGGGCGGTGCAGGAACGAGACCCCGGCCACCGCCGTCGTCCCACCCGCGACCACCGGGGCCACCAGCGCCAGCTTGCGCAGGGCCGCCGCCAGCCCAGAGAACCCGGCGACCTGGGGCACCAGGATCCGCGGGATGCGCAGCGCCGCCGCCACGGTGGACGCCAGCACCACGGCGACCCCCACCGACTTTGCCCCCAGCGTCAGGATCGCCCGGGCGGCAGCGTGCGCAAAATCGAGGAACGCCTCCGAGGCGTTGCGGAGGACGCCGGCGATGTAGCCAACCAACGTCACCGCGGCGCCAGTCTCAAAACGGATCCGGAACCCCGCCTGCGTGAGCAGGGCCCCCCCGTCCTCGAGCAGCAACGCGTCGCCGCTGTCCGCCACCACCCCGGCCACCGGGGCCGGCCGTCGGGCGGTCACCTGGAGCGAGCTGATCCCCACCGTCGCGGAGCCCGCGACCACCGAGGCGCCGGCGGACCCGGTCGCCAGGCCCGCGGTCGCCAGGGAGACGGCGACGTGGGGGAAGGCCGCCGTGGCCCCGAGCTCCGCTACCACACGGGCCCGGGACCCCAGCGAAACGCGGCCCGACGTGTTTTTTACGTCGGCCTGCACGCGGAGATCAGGTCTCGGTCAGGGTGAAGTTACTGACCGGGATCGAGACCGTGTCGTTCGAGTCGACCGTCTTCGAGGAGATGGTCGCGTAGTACAGGAGATTGCCGGCGGAGGCGGCGTCGAACACGCCCACGGCCGTCACAACGCCCCAGGACGCGGCAGCAGTCGGCCAGGTGATCGCGGTCGCGTTCGACTTGGCGCCCGAGGACGCGGCGGGGAAATTGGTCGTGTTGTTCGCGAGCGAGGCGCGGGCGTACGAGCCGCCCGAGACCTCGGTGCCGCCACCGCCGGCGCCAGGCGCGGAGGTGTAGAGGCCGAAGTAGAGCGTGGCCGGCGCCGAGAAGGCGGTGCCGCCGACGGGCAGGTCGAGCAGCTTGTTGGCGAGGTAGGTGCTTTTGGGCATGTCAGGAGAGCGACGCGTTGATGACGACCGGGATGAAGCCGGAGGTGGGGAAAGACTGCTTCTGCCCGCCGGCGAAGGTCGCCAGGAACTCGCCGAGGTAGTAGCCCGGCGTCCCGGTGTCGGTGGCGGTCCAGGCGAAGGAGACCGCGCCGGTCGTGGGGTTCGTGATCGTGGCGTTCTTCGTCCAGAGCACCGCGTTCTTGACGTACGTCGACTCGCCGCAGCCGTCGACCGTCTCGAGCGTCGACGCCAGGCGAAACTGCACCGTCGCGCCGGTCAGGTTGACCGGGCCCGACGCGTCCTCGAGCGTGGCAAGCAGGTCGGGCCGCGAGTCGTTCGCCTTGAGAACGAAGCTCTGCATCGATCAGGGCGCCGCCGTGCGGCCGCGCGAGACAAACACCGTCGCACTCATCTGCGCACCCGCGTTGCCGGCGGAGCGCGCGGTGGCCTGCTGCGACTTCCAGGCGGTCGCGCCGGAGGCGGGGGAGCAGGACGCCTCGTTGCAGTCCGCCTGGGCGCCGCGCTGCTCATGGGTCATGGCCGGCTGGCAGCAGTCGGACGTGTGCATCTGGTGGGTGGAGAGCGCCATGGATCCGTGGATACAAGTTCCGGGGCGCCTGGTCAACGGGGTGCCGGGAGTAGTAGCGAAAACGAAAAAACGCACCACGCTCTGTGGCCAGAGAGCGCCGAAAGCCGGCGGCCCTGCGGGCGGGGGGCCGGGGGCACCCCGGCCAGGGGGTGGGGCCAGGTGGGTACAGTCCCAACCATACTCACTGAGGCCGAGTGAGCCCGATACCAGCCAACACCTGGCTGATACCGAACCACAGCGGGATCGAGGTTGATACCGAGGCGAAGCGAGGCGGGCAGCCGAGGCGCGAGCTACCTGCTCGAGGTGAGCGAGGCAGCGATGTTCGCGACGCGTTCGGCGTAGCGATGCGCCCTCGCCGGCGAGCGTCGATGCACGGTCGCATGCAGCCCGGAGTTCCAGGCAAGCGCGACATGATACGCGTCCTGCGGCAGCTTCGCCCTGGCCAGACCGCGACAGATCCACGCGTGGTGCAGCAGCGCGACACGCAGCGCCTCCTCGCGATCGAGCGCCAGGCGGTGAGGCCGCGATGTGTGCATGCGCCAGGTCTCGGCCTTGAACTGCCAGGGCCCAAGCTCGCCGGCTGCGCCTGGACGCGTGAGCTCGCGAGGGTTCTCGACCTGGCGGATCGCCTCGAGCGTGGCGCGAACATCATGCGCGGCCGCAGTGCAGACCAGCACGTACGCAAGCGCGCATGCCAAGAGCTTACTCGTCGTCATCGTCCTTGATCTCGGCGGCGACCTCGACCGCCTGCTGCGGCGCATCGCCGTTGTGCGCGCTGAAATTAAACGTGTACACGCTCGGGCCCGAGCGCGTGGTTGAGTTGTCGATTCCGGCGGCGCAGCGATAGGTGGCCGTGAGCGACTTGAGGGCCGAGGCCGCAGCATTGAGCGCGCGAGGGTCGCGAGCATCGCGAACGAACGACGCGGCGCGATCTAGGCCAGCGACAGCTCCCTCCGCCACGCGGTCCATCACGCGGGCGTGCTGGCTCGCGAGCTCGCGCACGATGGCGCTGTCCTTCTTCTCCTCCACCGGGCCGAGCTTTTCCACGATCAGCTTACGGCGCTTGGACCAGCCACGCGTGTTGATCAGGCGCTGAACCTGCGTGACGGCGTAGTCGGTTTTGTACTTCTGGTTGAGGTGCGCCGTGACCTCGCTCGGCGGGAGCATCATCCGCATGTACGCATGCCGGATGAATTTGAGGTGGACGTCGGAGAAGATGTTCGGTCGAGCCACGGGACCTGGCCAAAGTACCAGTGGCGCGACGTGTGAACAAGGGCTTGGCGGGACGAGCGGCAGGCCAAAACGGGGCGATCAGGGCCTAGTGAGGGTCAGGATAGCCACCGGAGGGCGATCGGCCCGCAAATCGCACGCAATGGGAGGTGGTGACGCTGGTGACGCGTGGTGGCAAAGCCTTCGTCACATCGCCGGGCCTAGGGGATCAACGACTTAACCCTACGGTGACAGAGGTGACACATATTTAGATCATGTATGTGTAAATGGTATGGTATGGTATTGGGTGCTGTATGTTGTATGGGATACGGTTCTGAATTTGCGTGTCACCCGAGCGTTTGTGGCTTATCCCGCTGATGCGTAACGCTTAATGGGTGGCATTGCGTTTGTCACCAGCTCAAATTTGTCACCCCGTGGGTAGGTGCTCTAGGTAGAAACACCCAGGGTCCCTGGTCCCACGGGTGTCCCACCCCCGCTGCTACGGTTGCCTGATGCCTCGCACCAAACATCGCCCGGCGACTGCCAGGGCTCCCGTAACCCCGGATCTCCGGCACCAGGTCTACCAGGACGTCCTGGACGCCCTGGTCCCCTTCATCCCCATTCGCCGGCGGAGGGCGGCTTGGCTAGCTGTCTCAGCACGTCTTCAGCGATCTCCTGGCGCAGCGCGTCGAGGTCTTTCCGCGTTACCGTGACCGTCTCGGCCGTCTCGTTGCGCTCCCTCTCCAGGAGCCGCGTGAGCATCGCGGACAGGTTCGATCCCTGCTGCGTGGCGCGCTTCTGCGCCCATGCGTGCAGCTTAGACTCGAGTGAGATGTTGATGCGTTTTCGCACGGTTTGACCGTCGACACGCATACACACGATTCGCGTGGCGGCGACTTTTTTCTTGAGCGGAACACACGTAGTACACAAGACGTGTGTCGTATCCCTACCACATGCCACGGAAATCACGCTACTACGCGCCACGGCGCATCAACATCATCCTCGAGTCGGCGCTGCACGACGAGGCTGTCCAACGGGCCGATGATCTCGGCTTCGTCGGCGGCTTCTCCGAGTACGTCGCTCGCCTGATCCTCGCCGACCGGCGCCGCAAGGGCCGCGACGTGCAGCAGGTCAACCTCTCCGACCTCCGGGTCGCCCTGCCATGAGCCCCAAAGCGATTCTCGCCGGCTGCGTCATGGTCGGCGCCCTCCTGGTCTTTGCGTTGATGGCGGTCGTCGAGACCGTCCTCCGCGGCAAGTGCGTTTTAAGCGACTGCGGACTCGACCACGATGAGCGCGAGTAACCTGCACCCTGGCACCCCGGTTGCCCGGACCACGCTGCGCCCGCCTCACCGGGTGGTCGAGGCGATCGACTGCCACGCGCACCACAACGGCATGACCCGCTCGGCCGCCATTCGAGAGGCCCTGGATGATTTCCTGGCCGGCGTCCCGGCCCGGAGTGAGCGGGCCCCTGGTCGTCTGTATCGACAGCTCAACTCGCGCCTGGTCGCCACGCCGCTACCGTTCTCGTGCCCGCCCCGCCGGCTGGCGCAGTACCGCAGCCAGGCGCAGCGCCTGGGCTACGAGTCACTCTGCGGCCTAGTCGCCGTGGCCATCGTAACCGTTCACCAGGTCCGGCCATGACGCTCCGAGATCTCGAGAACAAGATCGCCCGGCTGCGTGCCTCGGGCGCCCACCCACTGACGCCTGTCGTCCTCCAGGACGTGGCGCACACGCAGATCCCGCTCGACGAGGTGATCGAGGACGCGGGCCGCATCGTCATTCAGCCGTCCTGGCTCACGGCGCAGGAGGACGACGCGTGAAGGCGGTCCTGGAGTTTACCCTGCCCGAGGAGCGGGCCGAGTTCGCGATCGCGTCGCGCGCCGGCATGCTCGCTGCGGTGGTCGAGGACATCGACCGGGATCTACGGTCGTTGGTCAAGTATGGGCAGCCGCCTGGCGCCCCGTACGCCACGGGCGAGGCCCTGGCGCAGTACCTCCGCACCACTTACACGGGCCCGGCCCTGGCGCAGTTGGAGGACGCGACATGACCCTCCCTGCGACCTGCTGGGAAGACGCCTACCGCACTCAGGTCGAGGCGGCCATAGAATTGCGCGCCGAGAACGCGGAGCTGAGGGCGACCCTCGACTTACTGATGGCGGCCGACGAGCGCGCAGTCGATGCGTGGCGCGCGGCGCACCCAGGCACTGCGCTGGTTCTGCCCGATCGAGCCGCGCTGGTGGTGTGGCTGCTGGGGCAGAACGCCGCGCTTCGCGTTGTCGCCGTCGAGGTGTGCGCCGTTGCGCGCGTCTGGGCAACTGTTTGGGGCGACAAGCTGTCCGCGGAAAGCCTCGAACGCTTTGCGGAGTTGGAGCGGCAAATTTTAAATGAGCCGCAGCCGAGCGGACGCGCGCTATGAGCTACCACCAGGAGGTCGCGTCCTCGACCGTGAGGACGCTGGAGTACCTGATCAACAAGCATTGCCTGCGCCAGGAGACGGTGCCCGTCAAGGTGAAGCGCGAGGTGCTCGCGTCGATTCCGCGGGCAAAGCCGCGCAAGCCGCACACCTGCGTGCGCATGACGCCGGATCTGCATGATCGGATCTACGCGGAGTGTGAGGTGTACATGCCGGAGTCTGTTGTCGACGCCCTGGCGCGACGTCACGGCGTCAGCATGAGCACGGTGTGGAAGGTGCGCTCGAAGCGGCACTCGATGTACGACAGGATCCGCAGCGAGAAGGCGCGCATCAAGCATGTGATGAGCCTGGTGGGTCAGTAATACAACAACCCCCTACCGGAGGCCCCGTGAACCCGTTAAATTGGGTGCATGGGGCCTCACGTTTTTGTCGCAGTGGATCCCGGGGCGTCCGGTGGCTGGGTCATCCGGCACCGGGACGGATCGGTCGCCGAGGTGGGCACGTACACGGGCGACCAGGATGTGGTCAAGGTCTGCGCGTACGTGAAGCGTGTCCACCACGCCGGCTACCCGTTCGCCGCGGTGATCGAGCAGGTCTGGGCCTCGCCGGTGATGGGTGTCTCGTCCGCGTTTTCGTTCGGCGAGAACTACGGCGCCTGGTGCATGGCGTTTAAAATCGTGGGAATCCCCGTCCATGGCGTTTTGCCGCAAGCCTGGCAGCGGGTGGTGGCCCCGGACCTCCGGGCCCAGGGGAACGAGCGTAAACGCGCGCTGAAGGCCCTGGCGCAGGAGCGGCACCCTGGTGCCCGCGTCACCCTGGCGACCGCGGATGCCCTCTTGATCTCGGACTACTGCGTCCAGGCCGCCGCGGCCGGCCGGCCTTTGGGGGAGCTGCTGTGACGCCTCTGCCGTTCCAGGTCGACGCGGTTGCGCACCATGTCCGCCTGCTGCGCGAGCGGGGCGCCTCGGCCGAGGCCAGCGTCGCGGGATTCGGCAAGACGTTTGTCGCGTCGTTCGTGGCGCGTGAGCTCGATCACCCGATGGTCGTCCTCTGCCCCAAGGTCGTCATCCCGCACTGGCAGCGGGCCGCCGCGGCCGTGGGCGCGCCGGCGGCGTGCATCTCGAACTACGAGCAGCACAAGCTCGGGCACACCGGCTTGGGCGAGTGGGAGATCAAGAACCGACGCTGGCGGTGGACGGTGAAGAAGCCCTCGCTCCTGGTGTTCGACGAGGCGCACTACTGCAAGACCAGGACGAGCCAGAACGCGAAGCTCCTGGTCGCGGCGAAGCGCCAGGGGATCCCGACGCTGATAATGTCGGCGACCCTCGCTCAGGACCCGACGGACCTGTTCGCGGCCGGCTACCTGCTGGGACTGCACTCGGGCGAGCACTACGACTTCCTGGCCTTCCAAGCGCGGTTCGGTGTCCTCGCCGATGGGTTCGGGTGGTTTTTTGACTCGCGGCATGACCCGACAGCTCTGAAGCGTCTGAATGCCGAGCTGTTTCCGAGCCGGGGTCACCGGAAGACGTACGACGAGATCCCTGGCTTCCCGGACGCCTCGATCGACGTGCGTGAGGTAGTCGGTGATGCCGGCCGCCTGGCGGAGATCGAGGGCGCCTGGGCTCGGGTTGCCGAGCTCGCCTCCCTGCGGGAAACGGCGGTGAACGGGGCCGTGGACCGCCTGCGGGCCCGGCAGCTCGCGGAGATGGCCAAGGTGCCCGCGGTGGTCGAGCTCGCAAGGGAGCTGATGGGGTCGGGTCTGTCGGTGCCGATCTTCCTCAACTTTTCGGCGTCCATCGACGCAGTGGCGGCGGAGCTTTGCGCTCCGGTGATCGATGGCCGGGTCGGTGACCGGCAGCGGGCGGAGGCGATCGACGCGTTCCAGGCGGACCGGGTGCGGTGCCTGGTGGTGCAGTCCAGCGCCGGCGGCGTCGGCATCTCGCTGCACGACACGCACGGCCGGCACCCGCGGCACTCGCTGATCTCCCCGCCCGAGAGCGCGCGGGATCTGATCCAGGTCCTGGGCCGCAACCGCCGCGTCGGGCAGAAGAGCCCGGCGTTCCGCAGCCTGATCACCCTGGCCAACTCGATCGAGAGCCGGGTGAGCGCGGCCGTGGCGCGCAAGGCACAGCAGATCGAGACGATCAACGACGGCGACCTGGACCCACTTTCCCGATGAGACAAAATACGAGGCAGCGGCGGCGCATCCTGGAGATCATCGAAAACACCTGTATCGAGAACGGCGATACGGTGCAGATCCCCGACGGGCTGGAGGGCGCGTTTGTCGGGATCGACGCAAACGCTGGGATGCCACGCGGCGTGTTCTCGCGTGAGCTGGCGATCGAGATCCTGATGCGCGACGGCCCGATGGAGTACGAGGACGCGGTCGAGTACTATGAGTTCAACGTGGCAGGCGCGTACGTTGGCGAGCAGACTCCTCTATGGATACACACGAAGGCATACGTGACGACGCTGTGAGCGGAGCGCAGCAGCTCCACCTCCAGCTCGTCGCCATCATCAACCGCTACGGGCATGAGGCGGATCTCTCGCTCTGCGAGGTGCTCGGCGTCCTGCGCCTGGTCGAGGAGGACATCCTGCAAAAGTGCCGCGAACGGAACGCCGGCCGGTAATACACAGTAATACACAGTAATACACCAAGGCTCCTGACATCGCCTTTGGATCTGCTTGGTTCACAGCATGAGCACCGAGAGACCACACGCCGAGCGCAGCGCCAGTCAGCAGGGCGCCCTGGCGGTGTGCCCTGGCTATCGGCCCCAGGCGGCCGGCAAGCGGGCGCACTGGGTCACCGAGCAGGGCAACCGGGGCCACGCCGCCCTGGAGTCGGGGGACTCCGGTGACCTGGAATCCGGGTTCGAGGTGCGCATGGTCGCTATGGCTGAGGAGTATGCGTCCCGCTTCGTCGAGCTCGGGTCAAAGGTCATCGACGAGTTCCCGATCCCGACGATCGAGGGGCGGTGGGGGTATTGCGATCGCCTGATCGTGAACGTCGACGGTACCGCTCACCTCATGGACTGGAAGTTCGTCCGCGCCAAGGAGGTCGTCGACGCGGATGCGAACCTTCAGGGCAAGGACTACGCGGTCGGGATCTTTGATGAGCCCGGGTTCGCGGCGGTACAGCGCCTGCATGTCCACTTTGTCATGCCCCGCCTGGGGGCCGTCACCAGGACGACGGAGCCGTTCACCCGCGCCGACCTGCCGCGGCTCAAGCTCGAGATCTTCGCCAACCTGGCGCGGGCTCGGGCGACGGACAGCAAGCGGTTCCGCGGCGCGTCGCTTAACCCGTCGTACGACGTTTGCCGCTACTGCGGCGCTGCCGGCCGCTGCGTGGCCCTGCGGCGCATCGCCGATCGCCTGGGCCGGGCGTATGACCCCGAGGGCTACGGCAAGGCGCTCGAGATCCCGCAGCAGACCCACGCCAGCGAGGTCACCGACCCGGCGGCCCGGGCGCAGCTCCAGGAGCTGGCCGGGCTCATGGAGACCTGGGCCGCCAGCGTGCGGCACCACAATCTCACCGCCGCCCTGGCTAGCCCGGACAACGTCCCTGCCGGCTATGTGGTGGACTGGGTGAAGGGCCGGCGCCGGGTAACCAGTGCCGAGGGTCTGCTCCTGGCCGCCCAGGAGTTCGGTATCTCGCCGCAGGACCTGATCGACGCTGCGTCGCTGTCGTGGACCAAGGTCGAGGAGACCCTGCGGTCCAGGGCAGCCCGCGGCGAGAAGGCCGAGATCGTGGCCTCGTTTTCGCAACGCCTGGTCGAGCTCGACGCCGTCGAGCGCCCGGACCCAACCCCAAAGCTGGTCCGGGCCCGCCCGGCCCGCGTCTGAACTTCCCTACCATGAGAACCAAAATCGTTCCCGCCGCGGAGGAGCCTGCCTCCACCGCTGTCTCCGTCGTCGAAGCCGCGCCGATCGCGCACTACAGCGCCGATACCTATGACGACGTGTCCCGCGACGTCGAGGTGCCCGTCCTGGCGCTGATCAACAACGTCGGGCCCCTGGCCAAGCAGTTCACCAACAAGGCCGGCAATTTCGTTATGGGCGACACGCTCGTCGGCGAGTCCGTCAAGGTCATCCCTGTCCAGGTCCAAAAGTACTACCGCGAGACCGCGCGCAACGGAGTCATGATCAAGTACGGCAGCCCGGAGGACAAGTCGCGTAAGATCTTCGCGTCCGCCCAGGAGGCGGCGAAGGCCGGCTACGTGGTCGATTTTGACAACCGGCATCCCAACCGCATCGAGGAATGCGGCAAGATCGGCTACCTGGTCCTCAAGCCCTCCGGCGACAAGAGCGGCGAGTTTGTGCTCAAGGCGGGCCCGCTCGAGCTCGCCTCCGCACGCTGCTCGTACCAGCGGGGTGGATACCGTGAGGTCTGGCGCCGCGTGTTTGAGCACGCGCACAAGATCGCGTTGGCGCGAGGTATCGCCACCAAGGGCTTAAACCACGGCCAGGTGTTCTCCGCCGCCCAGGCGTGGACTCACGCGTGGACCCTGTCGGCCGCCCAGGTCGACGGGGCGCAGAACTCCTGGTGGGAGCCGCGAATCGCCAAGGGCGACTGGTTGCCTGACGACACGGTCGCCTGGATCACGGCGAACTACGGTTCGCTGTAAAAGGTTCCGGGGGAGGCGCGCTAACGCCTCCCCCGGATGTGAACAAGTAAGTCCCTACCACGGAACGCTACATGAACACGGGTGACATCCTTTACCACGTAACCATCGCCGGCAAGGCGGAAGAACTCGTCGAGACGATCCACGGCCAGGTCAACTACCGGGACTGGCTCATCTCCGAGCGCGACCGCATCCGTCGCAAAAGCGGATGGCCCGTGGACATCTGGACCAACCCGTCGACCGGCGAGATCTCGCTTGTCCACCTCCGCCTCCGCCGATGAGAGACGAGATCCGCAGGATGCTGGCCGAGGAGCAGGGCTCCCGGCCAGACGGCGCGACGTTTGTCGCGATCGACTTCGAGACGTTCTACCGCTCTGAGAGGTTGGCTCGTCGCGAGGGGAAGCCCCCGTGTTCCGCCGACACGCAGGGGAGCTGGGCTTATTGCCAGCATCCGGAGTGGGAGGCGTACCTTGTTTCAATTTACGCGCCGGATGTGCAATACGTCGGCGACCCGCGGCGGGCACCCTGGCACAAGTTGTACCACCGCACATGGCTCTCGCACAACGCGGGGTTCGACCGCCATGTGTACGAGCGCCTGGTCGAGCAGGAGATCGTCCTGCCAGTAGACTACAAGGAGTGGCACTGCACCGCTGACCTGGCGGTGTACAGCAAGTTGCCGCGTGCGTTGAAGGATGCCTCATTCCACGCGTTCGGTATCACCTTGGACAAGACCGTTCGGGGCAACATGGACGGTGTCCGTTGGGCGTCGGTGCCTCCGGACGAGCGGCAGCGGGTGCTCGACTACGCGCTCGACGACGCGGCGATCTGTTGGCTCCTCTGGGCCCGCTACTCTAGCCGGTGGCCTGAGATCGAGCGGTGGGGCTCGCTGCACACCCGCGAAATCGAGTTCAGAGGCATCCCGGTCGACCGGGCCACCGTCGACCAGGACATCGCGGTGCTGGAGGCGGCACTGTGGGTCGCGCAGAAGCATATCCCGTGGGTGGATGCCGAGGACGAGAACGGTCGGCCGATCGCGCTGCGGTCGAAGGCGGCCCTGGACCGGGAATGCATGCGGTGCGGCGTCACGCCGCCCAGGACGACGGCGCAAAAGTCCAAGGAGTTCCTGGAGTGGGTCGACGAGTTCGGCGAGAAGGTGCCGGCGGTGCTCGAGCTCGGTCGCTGCCGGCGCATCGATCGCGCCCTGTCGGTGTACCGGGCGCTGAAGGCCCGCATCCGCCCCGACGGCCGGGCCGCCCTGGGGCTCAAGTATTTGGGCGCCGCCAAGACGGGTCGCTGGTCGGGCGCCAACAAGTTCAACCTCCAGAATTTGATGAAGGCGCCACTCATGTTCGACGCCGACTACGGCTGGTCCGATGCGATCGACGGCGCCGAGCACATCGTGGATGTCCGGTCCTGCATCACCGCGGGGCCGGGGCGCAAGCTGATCATCGCTGACCTGGCGCAGATCGAGCCCCGGATCCTCAACTGGATTGTGGGCAACGCCCAGTTCCTCGAACTCTGTGCCCAGGGAATGAGCCCGTACGAGGCCCACGCCCGCAGTTCGATGGGCTGGACCGGAGGCAACCTAAAGAAGGAGGCGCCGGCGATCTACGCCTTGGCCAAGGCCCGCGTGCTGGCCCTGGGCTACGGCGCCGGCTGGCACAAGTTCATCGAGATGGCGCGCGGCTACCTCGGCTCGGAGGCGCAGTTCCTCGAGATCTTCGCGGCCAAGCCAACCCAGCGCCAGGTCGACGATTTCCTCGGCTACCTCGCCTGGCAGAAACAGCGGTTCAACCACGCGATGAGCGACAAGATGCTCGCCGAGTGGGCGACGCTCGACGAGCAGACGCAGTCCATCTGGGTCAACGCCTGGCTCCAGGTTACCGAGTTCCGCCAGTCCAACGACAAGATCCGAGCACTGTGGACGCGCTTGGACAGCGAGCTGATCTCGTCGTCGAACGACGGCGGCGTGCATGAGACTGAGCTGCCGTCCGGGCGCGTGCTGACCTACTATGACGTCAGCCGGGCGCAAGGATCCAAGGCCAGGCCCAACGACCGCAATGCGCCCCCGTCCCGGATCTATGGCGGGCTCATGGTCGAGAACCTGACCCAGGCGTGCGCCCGCGACGTTTTCCTGGCCGGCATCCGCAACCTCGAGGACGCCGGCTACCGGGTGATCTTCCACGTCCACGACGAGGTCGTGGTCGAGGCCGACGCCTCTGCCTCCCGGGCCGACGTGGTCCGCCTGCTGACCACGATGCCCGCCTGGGCGAAGAGCCTGCCGGTCGCCGCCGAGGCGGAGGAAACCGACTGCTACAAAAAATGACCGCCCGCAAAAACATCACTCGGCGCTGGTTCGGCCGCGCGACTGAGGCGCGGTTCATCGCGGACGCCTCCGCGCGCGGGCTAATCGTTTCCCGCCCGTTCACCGAGGCGCCGGGCTACGACGCCGTCATCGACAACGGGCGCCGGCTGATCCGCGTCCAGATCAAGGGCTGCACCCCCAATCCGCGGGGCATCTGCACGATCAACATCAACCGGCACCGCCGCGCCATCCCCCGGTACGACATCCTGGTCGTCTGGGTGACTAGTATCGGGCGGTGGCTGTTCCTGCCGCGGTCGACGCGTCGGTGGAAGTCTGTGCCCCTGCGCGTAAACGGCAAGTGGGCGCGTGCCGGCTGGGAGACTCTCACAACATGAACCTATTACCTGACTCAGGAGCTCGAAAGGAATACACCACCGGCGCCGTCCGCGACGCCAGCGAAGGCAAGGGGCACTTCCACGCCATCCCGCCTGGCGCGCTGCGGCGCATCGCCCGTCGGTTCGAGGACGGCGCGAAAAAGTACAGCCGAAACAACTGGATGAAGGGCATCGCCCTGTCCCACTACCAGGACAGCCTGATGCGCCACGTCCTGGCTTGGGCGGAGGGGGACACGTCCGAGGACCACATGGGCGCCATCTTGTGGAACGCCGCGGCCATGGACTGGACCGACCAGGAGATCGCCGCCGGCCGGCTGCCGGCCGAGCTCAACGACCTGCCGTACCGGGCTCCGCGGCAGACGACCACCACGGGGAGCCGCAGCATTTTCATCGAGCCCATCCGCCTGCCGTGACCGCATTTTACATCCCCAACCACAGCACCAGCGACCTGCGCCAGGCTGACCTGGCCAAGTTGCCCACGCTGTCGACGCGGCCGGAATTCCCGTCGAAGGCGGAGTTCTCGAAATGGTGCCATGACCGCTCCACCCAGCATGTGTTCTACACGCTGGCCGAGCCACAGCAGCCGACGCTGCGCTCCTCTGGAGCGAACCCGATCAAGTTCCTGCACGGGGTGGTGGCCGACTACGACGGCGCCGCGGACCTGGTCCAAGCTGCGATAGGCAAATGGAAGACCGCGGCTGGTAAAGCGCCGACCTGGGTGACGACCACGTTCTCCGGCAAGGCACGGCTGATCTGGGCGTTCGAGCGGCCGGTGCCGGTGTTCACTGGCGAGATCCTAGCCAAGTTCATGGCCATCCTGGCCAGGACATTGGCGGTCAAGGACGCGGCGCCTGGCCTGGACGAGGGAGCCTGGAACAATCCGCACACGCCGTACGAGCTGGGCACCAACTGGCGACAACCGTGGGGCGACGTCACCCTGTCGCACTCGATCGTCATGGCTGCGATTTTCGAGGCCAGCGACAAGGTCAAGTGGAAAGCCGACCTCAACATCCCCATGGAGGCGATCGCGGCCGAGGTGGAACGTCGCTGGCCTGGTCGGTGGGTCGGTCCGTTCGCCGAGGGCGCCCGTGGCGCTCGGTTCTGGGCCGACAACGCCGACAATCCGACGGGATGCACCATCCGCGCGTCCGGCGTCCAGGCGTGGACGGGCGAGGCGCGGTTTATGCCGTGGCCGGAGGTCCTTGGGGCTGAGTTCGTCAGGACCTACCGGGAGAATCGAATCGGCAGCGCGATCGCGGACATCTACTACGATGGGAAGGACTTTTGGGAGCGTAGCGCAGATGGCATGTGGGTGTCGTTTCCGGCGCACCGGACCCAGCTCCGGCTGGCCAGCGAGCGAGGTCTTTCGTCCGAGGCTCGGCGGGGCAGGGTGTCGGAGACGGCGCAGGCCCTCGCCTGTATTGAAAACTCGCAGCGGGTCGATGGCGCGTTCCCATGCCTGTTCATCCGGGACACGATCGTCCATGATCAGCAGTGGCGATACCTCAACATCTCCCGGGTCTCCGTCTGCCCGGCGAGCGGGAGGGCCCGCGAGTGGGGCGATGGGTTCCCCTGGCTGGCCCGTTATCTGACCGGCTTGTTCGACCGCCAACAGCTCGACGTGCTGCTGTCCTGGATCTCGCACGCGTACGTCAACGCGTCCGCCGGCAGCCCCCGCAAGGGCCACGCTCTGTTCATCTGCGGCGACGTGTCTGCCGGGAAGACGTTCCTGTCCCAGGTCGTGATCGGCGGCCTCCTGGGCGGCCACCAGGAGGCGACGAGCTACATCACCGGGGCGAGCTCGTTTAACGAGCAACTTTTTTTCAGTCCGGTCTGGACGATCGACGACGCCACGGTCGGCGCGGACGCCAAGCGGCATGCGCTCTACAGCTCGGCGGTCAAAAAGTTCGTGGCGAACCCGTACCAGGAGTTCCACCCGAAGTTCAAAAAGGCGGTCACGTTCAAGTACAACGGGCGGCTGATCATCACCCTCAACCGGGACGCGTCCTCGATCGGCATGCTCCCGCAGATGGAGGGATCGATTCGGGACAAGTTGGTCATCTTGGCGGCGAACAAGGCGGACACGGATTTCAAGGACTGTGAAACGCACGTCCGTAACGAGCTGCCAGCGTTCGCCGACTTCGTATCCGCGTGGGTGATACCGGACTGGCTGCGGACCAAGACCGACGAGGTCAACCGATTCGGCCACAACTCCTGGCACCATCCGGAGATGCTCGAGATCGCGTCCGATGCGTCGCCGTCGGCGGCGCTACGGGAAACGATCGAGGCGTGGCGCATCCAGTACTTCCGGCAGAGCGACGCGCCGTTCTGGTTCGGCACCGCGAGCGACCTGGTGACCGAGATCCAGGCGACCGACACGCTTCGCGGCCAGCTCCCGCGGGTCGCCGACCTCCGCAACCACGTCAAGCAGCACCTCAACCACCTATGCGAGCAGCAGATCTGGTGGCTTTCGCTACACCGGACAAAGTACAAACGCGGGTTCAAGGTCGACCGCACGACCAAGGAGGAACTGTCATGAGGGAGTTCGCGGCGATGGTGCCGGTAGGCGGACGCCTGGTGCGCATCCACTTCGACGCGGCCGACGAGCGCGACGCGCTCAACGTGGCCGTCGCCTGCAACGGCGGCCTGGTGCCCGGGAACTTTGAGCCCCGGCGCGAGCCGGTCGCCTACGACCTCACCCAGGCGCAGGAGCTCCTGGGCGGGCTGTCCCGGGGGACGGTGTTCGCCTGGCTGGCTTCCGGCCGGCTGGAGCGGGTCCCCGGGACGCGCCGGGTGCTGATCACGCGGTCATCGCTCGAACGAGCGGCGAGCCAAACGTGATCTTCTTCGCCGCCTCGAGCGAGTGGCGGCTGCGAAGGTGGCGGTAGGTCCGGAGTAGCAGGGCCCCGCCATCGCAGTGCCCGAGCCAATCGGCCACGGTGGGAATGTCCACGCCCTCCTCGATGCAGGCCGTCGCAAAGTAGTGGCGCAGATCGTGGTGCCGCAGCCGCGGGAGCCCTAGCCGGTCGCAGGCGCGTTGCAGCGCCTCGATGCTGTTGCGGCAGCCGAGGATGGGCCCGGAGATCCGCTTGGTGTAGATCTGGTCCAGGAGGCCCCGCAGCGGGGGCAGGATCGGCACCACGCGCGATGCGGTCTCGGTCTTCGTCCCGCGGACGTGGAGCCAGTCGCCGCGGACGTCCTCCCAGGTGGCGGAGCGAGCCTCACTCAGGCGCAGGCCGGAGTAGGCGAGGAAGCGGGCGTGCTCGGCCGCGTTGACCGCGTGGAGCGTGTAGTACCGGACGCCGTTGTCGTCCAACGACTCCGCGAACGGGACGCGAGCCATCTCGGCGAAGATCCGCTCCATCGTCGCGTTCTCCGGGATCTCCGGGCGCCTGGTCGCCAGCGGCACATACATCGACTGACGGATCGCACCGCCCTGGGAAAACGGATTCAGCATGATGACGTTGTGGCGGACGGCGATCTCGAGCATGAGCCGGAGCGCGGTGAGCGACTGGTTCACCGACGCCGCCCGATAGCCCAGCTTGTCGGAGCGCCCGCGCCTGGGCGCCTGGTGCAGCAGGTGCTGCCGCAGCCGGGCGATCGACTCCCGGGTGACTAGGCGGGCCTGGGCCGAGTCGAAGTCGCCGGTGAGCCAGTGGTCGCGGAGCCGCTTTATCCAGACCGAGTAGCTCCGCTTGGCCGCGGGGCCGCAGGAACTGGTGGCAACCTCGGCCTCCAGGGCGGAGGCGAGGGCCCCGAGGCTGCCCAGGCCGGCGTCGATGCTTCCGCCGGTCTGCCGGGCGAACTCGATCTGGCCGGTGCGCTTGGCGTGGCGGAGCTTGGCGACCTGGTAGTTCTCGGTGTGGAGCCTCCGGAAAGTGCGCTTCCCGTTGATAGAGAAGCGGCTGTAATACTGCCCGCCGTTGCGGCGGTAGAGCCCGGGGGTGCCGGTGCGCTGCCATTCGGGTGTCGGGGTGGCCGGTGTGGTAGGGACGTCCATGGAAAAATTGGAATTGGTATCAAACCTGGTATCAAGCCTCAATTTTCAGAGGGCCACCGTACGTCAGTGAATCACCGGAACGGGAGTTCACTGACGTCCAGGAGCATTCAAAGCGAAGTCGGGCGCCTGGGTCGGAACCACCGAAAACGACCGGCGCTGAGAGGTAACGGTATCGGCCAGGCGGTATCGGCGAAAGATTTCTCGAAATATGTATTGCATTTATTCGGGAGGCCCTCATGGTGGTCGTCGTCCCTACCACACACATGAACATCATCACCATCGATGACGTCCGTCGGCGCGCGCCGGCGGCTTTCACCAACAGTCCGGTCAGCTCGCTGACCGACTCCTATGCGCACGTCACCACGGCGCATGTCCTGGACGCCCTCCAGCAGGACGGCTGGCAGATCACCACCGCCGCCCAGCGCCGGGCCCGCTCCAGCGTGACCGGCGAGCACGGCCGGCATGAGATCGGCCTGACCCACCCGGAGCTCCCGACCCACGTCGAGGGCGCCCCGGTGCTCCGGTTGTCGAACTCCTCGGACGGCGGCCACGCCTTCCGTTTGATCGGCGGGTTCCTACGGTTCGCCTGCACGAACCAGCTCTACGCCGGCATCAAGTGCGTCGGCGGCGTGTTCCACCACCGGGGCGGCTCGCTCGAGGACCGCATCGTCGCCGGCGCCCGTGAGGCCCGCGCCAACTTCGACCGGGTCATCCGCCGCGTCGATCTGTGGCGCCAGATCGAGCTGTCCTGGGAACAGCAGGTCGACTTCGTCGCCGCGGCGGTGGCTGCCCGCTGGCCTGGCGACAACGCCCCCAGTGTGAGTCCCAACGAGATCCTGGCGCCCCGCCGCCAGGAGGACCTGGGCCGCAGCCTTTGGACGACGTTCAACCAGGCGCAGGAGTCACTGATCCGGGGCGGGTTCGTCGCCAACTTCCGGGTCTACGACCCGCAGGAGGGGCAGTTCGAGGGCTGGGAGCGCCGCCGGGTCCGCCGGATCACTGGCATCAGCGCCAACGAGCGCATCAACACCGCGCTCTGGAACCGCGCCGAGGAGTTCGCCAGCCCGTTCCGCGAGATCTTCGCGGCGGATGCCGAGCCCGCGACGATCACCAGCGCCGCATGAGCCCGCCAGGACGCCCCCTCAAGCAGCCCGAGCTCGGGCGTCGCGTGGCGATCACGGTCCGCGTCCCGGAGAGCATCCGGGACGCCCTGGTCGTGCTCGCCAGGCGGGAGGGACGGTCCCAGGCGGACGTCCTGATCGATCTGATCTCCGCGGCGCTTCGCCGCAGGAAGTGACCGCCTGGGGGTTTTAACCGCCGAGACGCTTCAGTGCGGCGGTTTTAATCGACCGCAAACCAGGGCCCCGGGCAACCGGGGCCTTTTTTATTCCTCGCCCAGGAGCTCGGCGACCAGGAGCGCCAGCTCCTCGTCGCTCGGGTTGCGGACGCCCCGGGCCTCCGGCGGCCGGGCGCGGAGGGCCTCCAGGGCGCCTGGGAAGCGAGATGTCGCGCCGGCCCCGGCCCTGGGCCTGCCGGCGACCAGGGAGGCCCGTAAAGGCGAAAGAACGCCAAATCCGGTGCGCCGGCGGACCGGGCGGCCGGAGGTGCTGACGACCTCGGGCGCCGGGGGCACCGGGATCTCGACGCCCTCGAGCAGCAGTCGGCTGCCGTCCTCCAAGAGCAGGTTGGATCCGTCCTCCAGGCGCAGCCCTGGAGACGCGACGACAGCCACCGCGGACTCCAGGAGCAGCAGGCTGCCGTCCTCCAGGCGGAGGCGCCCGCCGTCCTGGAGCAGCAGACCCCCGGTGCGGGTGGTGGGCGCGGATTCGAGCGCCAGCAGCGAGCCGTCCTCGAGCAGGAGGCGCCCGCCGTCCTGGAGGAGCAGGTACACGGGTTACGTGGCAGGAGCCTCGGGCCAGATTACGGCGGAGGGAAAGCCGTCCTGCTCGGTGACGTCGCGGAGCGCCTGGCGGTAGGTTTGCCAGGGGAGCGGGTCCACCGGGGCGTCCGAAAGCTGGGTCCAGTCGCAGTCAGCGAGCCGTCGGTTGCGGTCGGCGCGGACGTTGGCGGCCTGGGCCTGGTTGCGGGCGTCGATGTCGTCCTGGGTCAGCGGCTCTACCTGGACGGTGTAGGCCCAGTCCCCGTCAATGTACGGCGGGCAGGCCACCAGTTTCTGGGTGGCAGCGTCGTGCGGCTTCCAGGCGTTGACCCGCAGGGCGCTGTTCTCGGTCAGAAACTCGTCGGACGGGCCACTGGGCGGGAAGGACGTTTGCGGGAACAGGGCGCGGTAGTCGCCAAGCTGCTGGACCTGGCCGGCGTTGATGATGGCGATGTTCATTGTCAGAGGTCAGGGAGGGCGGCGGTGGGCGGAGTGAAGGCGGCAGTGTAGCGGGCGACGCCCTTGGTGATACGGAGGTCGTCGATGTAGCCGTTCAGGACGTTGGGGTATCCGGTGTAAATATTACGCCCCACGTAAATCGGGTAAGCGCCATTCACGTTTTGATTACCCAGAGTTCCACTCGCTACTTCTGACCCATTTAGAAATAGCTTGGTGGTTGTTCCAGAACGCGCAACGGCGAGGTGATGCCAAGTGGTCTGAGCAATCGTCGTCGTGACGCTTACGGCGTAAGTTATTCCAGAAACGAAACTCTGAAAAAAGAATCCAGTTCCCGTAGTTGTTGAATTTCCAGATATTCCTAGCACCCATACATTAGTTAATGTGCCGCTTGTTGGAAACGATCCCACAATAGCTGCTGTGCGAACGCCTCCTACATCAACTGCGGAATTGCCAGCAATGTAGACCCACGCCTCAATCGTGAAGTCGCCAGTTCCGAAACTGTATGCTGGGTTGTATGGGCTTGTTAGGCCGTCGTCCGTCCCATCGAAGTAGAGCGACCCCGTCCCGTACTTCTTCACGCTGGTGCTGATCTGCGCGTTCCCCACCGTCTCGGGCACGGCCATCATCGCGTTGT
>Ga0315906_10002616_pt1 | contig 24812 bp, 13 predicted proteins | sample LakEriMetagenome_4_FD_203526 | JGI IMG/M metagenome (GOLD analysis project Ga0315906, IMG submission 203526) | Freshwater fungal communities from buoy surface, Lake Erie, Ohio, United States - Buoy 2 MA122 | ecosystem: Environmental > Aquatic > Freshwater > Lake > Lake biofilm | place: USA...
GCCGAACTGCTCGGCGGCGTGCGCGCGGTGGTCGTCGACGAATGGCACGAGCTCCTCGCGTCGAAGCGGGGGGTGCAGGTCGAGCTCGCGCTCGCGCGGCTGCGCCGCCTCGCGCCCGCGCTGCGCACCTGGGGGCTTTCGGCGACGCTGCGCAACACCGACGAGGCCGCCCGCATCCTCTGCGGCGAAGGTCGCCCGGCGGCGGTCGTGCACGCGGCGATCCCGCGCGAGATCGCGGTCGCCGGGCTCCTGCCCGATTCGGCCGATCGCTTTCCCTGGGCCGGGCACCTCGGCCTCACGATGCTGAAGCCGCTCATCGCGTGGCTCGATCCGGCGAAGCCCACGCTCGTCTTCACCAACACCCGCTCGCAGGCCGAGCGCTGGTTCGCGGCGATCCTCTGGGAGCGGCCGGAGTGGCGCGATCTCCTCGCGCTCCACCACGGCTCGATCGAGCGCGAGCGGCGCGAGGAGGTCGAGGAGGGGATCAAGTCGGGCCGGCTCCGCATCGTGGTCGCGACCTCGAGCCTCGATCTCGGCGTCGACTTCTCGCCGGTCGAGCGGGTGGTGCAGGTCGGTTCGCCGAAGGGAATCGCGCGGCTCGTCCAGCGCGCGGGCCGCTCGGGGCATCGCCCCGGCGAGCGCTGCGAGGTGCTCTGCGTGCCGACGCATGCGCTCGAACTCGTCGAGATCGCCGCCGCGCGGCGCGCGATCGAGGCCGGCGAGATCGAGGAGCGCCACGGCTGGCGCGAGCCCCTCGACTGCCTCGTGCAGCACCTCGTCACCTGCGCGCTCGGCGGCGGCTTCCGCGCCGACGAACTCTTCGACGAGGTGCGCGGCGTCGCGAGCTTCCGCGGGCTCTCGCGCGCCGATTTCGACTGGTGCGTCGAGCTCGCCGAGCGCGGCGGGCGCACGCTCGCGCGCTACCCGCAGCACCACCGCATCGCCCGCGGCGACGACGGCGTGTTCCGGATCGCGACCGCGAAGGCGGCGCAGCTCCATCGCCTGAACGTGGGCACGATCAGCGCCGACGCCACCATCTCGGTCGCGCTCGTCGGCGGGCGGCGGCTCGGCTCGATCGAGGAGAGTTTCGTCGCGCGGCTCAATCCGGGCGAGGCGTTCCTCTTCGCGGGCGACATCGTCGAGCTCGTGCGCGTGCGCGACATGACCGCGTGGGTCCGGCGCACGAAGCGAGCCGACGCGACGCCGCGCTGGAACGGCTCGCGCTTTCCACTGTCGACCGCGCTCTCGGCGTCGGTGCGCCGGTCGCTCGACGAGGCGCGGCGGGGGGTGTTCGCGGGTCCCGAGATGGCGCTCGCGCGGCCGGTGCTCGAGACGCAGATGCGGCTCTCGGCGCTGCCGGCGCCGGGCGAGACCCTCGTCGAGCTCCTCGCGACCGACGACGGCCACCACTGCTTCCTCTACCCCTTCGAGGGCCGCCTCGTCCACGAGGGCCTCGCGGTGCTGCTCGCGCTGCGCCTCGCGCGCGTGCGGCCGACCACCTTCGGCATCTCGATCAACGACTACGGGATCGAGCTCCTCGCACCTGAGCCGTTTCCCTTCCGCGAGCATCTCGGCCCCGCGCTCTTCTCGACCGACTCGCTTGCGAAGGATCTCGTCGAGGGCGTGAACCTCGGCGAGCTTTCGCGGCGGCAGTTCCGCGACATCGCGCGCGTCGCCGGGCTCGTCTTCTCGAAGTACCCGGGCGCCGAGCGGAGCGGTCGGCAGGTGCAGGCGGGGGCGGGGCTCATCTTCGATGTCTTCCGCGAGTTCGACCCGGAGAATCTGCTCCTCGTGCAGGCGGAGCGCGAGGTCGTCGACCGGCAGTTCGAAGGCGGGCGGCTCGCGCGCACGCTGCGGACGCTCGCCGAGGGCGCGCTTCTCGTGCGCGAGACGCCGCGGCCGACGCCGCTCGCGCTGCCGCTCGTCGCCGACCGGCTCGGGACGACGCTGTCGACCGAGTCGGTCCTCGCGCGGCTCCGGGCGATCCTCGGCATGCCCGTGGAGGCGGCGACGGCGGCGGGGAAGCCGGGCTGAGCACCGGGAACGCGGTTTTTCGCCTTGCGGCGGTCTCGCCGCGGGGCGAAGATGCGGATTCTCAAGAATGGCGTTCCGGCTTCACGCCGGTGCCGCCGCTCTCGGATCTGACGCCGGAGAACGGACGAGGACGGCATGCTTCCCGACGAGACACAGAACCAACCCCCGGATGAGACGCCCCGACAGGCGGACGAGACGGCGGCGTGGGCTGCCGACGGCGCCACCATGCCGATGTCGACGCCGCCTTCGCGCGCGGGCGGCACGGATCGCCCGGCGTCCGCGCGTCCCGGGTCGGCGCGCCCCGGGTCGGCGCGACCGCCATCCGGCGGAACCGCTGGCCTCCGCAGCGCCGACGACGCCACCGCGCCCGAAGCCGAGGGCCTTCGCTTCATCCGCGAGCTCGGCCGCGGCGGACTCGGCTCGGTCTGGCTCGCGATGCAGGAGACGGCGGAGTTCCGCCGGCAGGTCGCCGTCAAGCTCGTGCGTCGGGGCATGGACACCGACGACATCCTGCAGCGGTTCGCCCTCGAGCGGCAGCTGCTCGCCGCGCTCGAGCATCCGAACATCGTGCGCCTCTACGGCGCCGGTTCGACCGCCGACGGCCGCCCGTATTTCGCGATGGAGTATGTCGAGGGCATGGCGATCGACCGCTACTGCGACGACCGCCGCATCGGGATCGAGAAGCGGCTCGAGCTCTTCGTCCAGATCTGCCGCGCGGTGCAGTACGCGCACACCAAGCTCGTCGTCCACCGCGACTTGAAGCCCTCGAACATCATCGTCGCGACCGACGGCACGGTGAAGCTCCTCGACTTCGGCATCGCGCGGCTCGTCGATCCGGCGCTGTCGCCGCTGCATCGCGATCCGACCGCGCCCGAGATCCGCGTGCTCACGCCCGAGTACGCGAGCCCCGAGCAGATCCGCGGCCAGCCCGTCGGCACCGCGAGCGACGTCTATTCGCTCGGCGTGATCCTGTTCGAACTGCTCACCGGCCACCGGCCCTACCGGCTGAAGACGCGGGTGATGCGCGAGGTCGAGCGGATCGTCTGCGAGGAAGAGCCGATGACGCCGAGCACGGCGGTCGGCACGCCGAGCGAGGCGATCTCGGTCGAGTCGGGCGCCGACGGCGCGACGCGGCTCGTCACGCGGCCGGTCGATCCCGAGACGCTCTCGAAGGCGCGCGGCCTTCCGACCGAGACCCTGAAGCGGCGCCTGCGCGGCGATCTCGACGTGATCGCGCTGCGCGCCCTCGCGAAGAATCCCGACGGCCGCTATCCGACCGCCGAGGCGCTCGCGCAGGACGTGCTGCGCCACCTGCGCGGCGAGCCGATCGAGGCGCGTCCGCTCGGGCCGCTGCCGCGCGCGTGGCGTTTCGTGCGCCGCAACCGCGCGAAGGTCGCGGTCGCGACGCTCGCCGTCGGCGCCGTGGTCGGCCTCACGGCGAGCGCCTGGCTCGCCGAGCGCGCGCGGAGCGCCGAGCGGCTGCAGGCGGTGCAGGGCGAACTCGCGGAGCTCCGCCTCGCGCAGGTGAAGGAACTCTCCGACACCATGCTGACGCGGTTCTACGAGAAGCTCCGGCCGATGCAGGGCGGCGCGGAACTGCGCGGGATCCTCGCCGAGACCGTCGCCCGGCAGATCGAGGCGCTCGAGAAGCAGGACGCGGTCGCGGGCGAGCGCGTCGCCGACGAGCGCTTCGACCGGCTCCTCGCGCTCGGCTACCGCGGCCTCGGCCGCGTGCGCGGCGACATGCGCGGCGAGGGCGGCGGCGATGTCGCGGCCGCCGAGGCTGCGTTCCGCCGCAGCTACGCGATCCTCGACGGGCTGCGCAAGAACCTCGCGCCCGAGGCGGCCGCGCCGCTCGCGCGCGAGATGATGAACACGCTCCTCTTCTGGTCGGACGCCGTGCGCGCCGCCGGGAACCTCGACGAGGGGCAGCGGCTTCTTTCCGAAGCGGACGCGATCGCCGTCGGACTCGGCGCCGGCATCGGCCGCGACGAGCGCCTGCTGCATGCGGTCGTCCTGACCGAGCTCGGCGAGATCCTTGAGAAGAAGGGCGACCTTGCGGGCGGCGCCGCGATGGGCGCCCGCGCGCTCGACATCCGCCGCGCGCTGGTCGCGCTCGAGCCGGACAACCTCGATCTTGCCCGCGCGCTCGGGAAGGGCCTGTCGGCCGCGCAGTTCCGCGCCGAACAGGCGGGCCGGGCCGACGACGCGGTGCGCCTCGCGGAGGAACTGGTCGCGCTGCGCACGCGCCTCGCGGCCGTGCGGCCCGAGGACGCGCGGATCGCGCGCGAACTGATGCTCGCGAAGCTCGCGCTCGGCCGCTCGAACCTGCGCGCCGGCCGCGCGGCCGGCGCCGTCGACGGCATCGTCGCCGCGAGCGCCGTCGCCACCGAGCGCGTCGAGCGCACGCCCGACAGCCACGAGGCGCTCAGCGATCGCGCGCAGGCCTACGAGGCCGCCGCGCAGGTCTTCGGCGAACTCGGGCGCCACGACGACGCGCTCGAGCGCTGGCGCCTCGCCCGCGCCGATCTCGCCCGCGCCTCGACGCTCGCGCCCGCCCAAAAGAGCTATCCCCAGCGCGCGGCGTACCTCGGCGCGAGCGAGGCGAAGACGCTGGCGACCCTCGGGCGCAACGCCGAGGCGGCGACGGTGTCTGCGGGCGCCGCGCGCGCGTTCGAGGCGATGCTGCCCGGCCTGCGCGGCAACGCGGAGGCCGAGATGCAGGCCGCGATCACGATGGCGGTGGCTTCCTCGTCGGCGGCGAAGGCGGGCGACGCCGCAGCGGCGAAGGCGTTCGCCGATGCCGCGCGCGCCGCGCTCGGCGCGATCGCCGGCGACATGCGCGAGCGCGCGCGGCCCTTCGTCGAGGCCGAGCTCGGCGGAGGCTGAGCCCTGCGGTCATGCAACGAAACGCGGGCCCGGCGTGTGCCGGGCCCGCTTCGTTTCCTTCGATCGTGCGATCCGCCGTCACTTCGCCGGCGGGAAGGTCCAGAGGTAGAGCAGGATCGCGAGATCCGCGCCGAGCACCTGTCCGTCGAGGTTGAGGTCGCCGGAGCCCGGATTGCCCCACTGCGACAGCAGCACCTTGAGGTCGAGCGCGTTGATGATGCCGTCGCCGGTGAGATCGCCGTAGATCGCGGGCTCGGCGAAGCGCTGCAGCGTGACCTGCGAGTCGGAGGCGAGGTTCGTCGGACCGGCCACCACGACGTCGTCGCCGTTGCCGTCGATCGAGATCGTCTCGACCACGGTCACTTCGCCTGCGATCGCGGGCGGCGCGAGTTCGGTGAGCAGCGCGCCGCCCGGGCCCATGTCGTTGCGGACGACGCGCAGCGACGCCGCGCCGCCCGCCGCGGGCACCGACGCGAACGCAAGGTCCTCGTCGCCGTCGAGGTCGAAGTCGCCCTTCGAGAGCGACCGGCCCTCGCGACCGAAGTCGTAGAGGTTGAGCAGGTAGGCGGCCCCGTTCGAGGCGAAGGTCGCGTTGATGATGGCGACCGTGTCGAACACCTCCGGCGTGCCCGGCGGCGTCGGTCGAGGCGTGGTCGCGTCGAGCGACGCCACCACGTCGTCGATGCCGTCGCCGGTGATGTCGAAGACCTCGATCGAGGTGACCGGATGCGGCGTCGGGATGAAGATCGGCGTGAACGCCGAGCCGCTCGTGCCGCCCGGGATCACCGTGCCGCCGCCGGTCGAGCCGCCGACACCGTCGTCGACGCGGTCGTTGTCTGTGTCGCCGCCGCCGGTCGAGGTCGGCAGGCCGCCCGGGCTCGGGATGCTGCTCGAACCGCCGTCGCCGAGCGTGCCGCCCGAGTTCTTCACGAAGGTGAACTCCTGCGAGAGCTCGACGGCGACGAACGCGTCGAGCTTCGAGCCCGCGAGTTCCGTGCCATCCGCGATGAAGTTGCCGAGGCTCACGTCGACCGGCTTGTCGCCGACGGGGAACGGAGCGAGGGCGTTGAACGAGATGCCCGCGGTGCTCGTGTTGCGGAGCTCGCGGATCGCATCGTCGCCGGCGAGCGCGACCACGAGGTCGATCTTCCCGTCGAGGTTGATGTCGCCCGCGTCGATGCCGCGCGGATCGACGCCGGGATTGAGCTGGAGCACCTGCTCGAGCCCGCTTCCGGTGCCGCGGAAGACCACGATGGCGCCGTTCTGCGTCTCGCCGCCCGAGAGCGAGATGGCGAGATCCTCGACGCCGTCGCCGTCGAAGTCGGCCGAGACCGCGTCCTGCGGGATCAGCGTGAGCGGATACGAGGTCGAGTCGCCGAAGCCGAGCAGCTGTCCGATCGGGACGACGCTCGCGCGGAGCTCTTCGAAGAAGCCGCCCTGCACGCGCTGGACGAGCATCGCGAACTGCGGCGGAAGCCCGACGGTCTGGATGTTCTTGAAGTCGCCGATCAGGTTGCCTGCGCGGAGGATCATCGCCTCGTCGCCGATCGAGGCGTCGCTGGCGTCGATCTGCAGCGTGCCGCTCAGGATCGCGGGACCGGTCACCGTCAGCGACGGCTGGGCGACGTCGCGGATCTTCCAGAGGAAGCGCGCCTGCTCGGCGCCGTCGAAGGGAAGCAGCGAGAGCTGGCCCTGGATCTCGAGCGGTCCGCTCGGCTTGAGGCAGCCGCGCCAGCCGACGAAGCCGACGAGCGTGCCCGCGCCGCGCAGCCACGACGACGGCAGCGAGCCCTCGATCATCGGATCGATCGACGAGAAGGTCGCGCCGAAGTCGACCTGCAGCAGGCCTTCGACGACGATCGAGTTGGCCGCTTCGCAGGACGAGTTCTCGCGCACGCGCAGCGCGCCGAGCGGCCCGACGAAGACCTCGTCGGCGAACACGGTCGTTCCCACGTAGTCGAAGGTGTCGCCGACATTGAAGATGCCGACATCGGCCTGGATCTCGCCGATCGTCGCGGAGCACGACGCGAGCGTGAGGATGGGGAGCGCGTTGCCGGTTCCCGATCCGCCGACGTTGGCCACGGGCGTGTCGAGGCTGAGGCCGAGCAGCGTGAGCCGCGTGTTGAATTCGGAGCGATCGGCGCGGAGTCCGCCGCCGGTGAGCGTCAGCGGGGGAGTGGAGTCGCCCGGGTAGACGCCCACGGTCGCGCCGGTCGCGACGAGTCCGCCGAGCGCGAGGCCCTTGCCGTAGGGGACTTCGAGCGTGCGGGACTCCTCGAGGCCCGAGAGGCCTGTGAAGATGAGCGTGCTCGAGGCCTGCAGGGTGCCGGTCGGGCAGTACGCCTCGGGATTGCCGATCGAGTCCGAGTTGAGGTACGGAAGCAGTGCCAGCTTCGGATTCGCGCCGTACTCGAGCGCGTCGTCGACGCCGTTCTGGTCGCAGTCGGGCGCGAGGCAGATGCCGCAGACCTTACGCACCTGCTGGGTGCAGTTGAGGTCCCAGCCTTCGCTGCAGCACAGCGGATCGACCGCGCAGATCTGCGAGCAGCACTCGACGGTGCTGCAGCCGAGCCACGGACCGGCGACGCAGCAGGTCGCGGCTTCGGGCGCGTTCTCGCAGACATCGGGCAGGAAGGAGAACTCGACGTTGATGATGTCGTTCGGGGTGAGCTCCGACGTGAGCATCGCGAAGACGACCCGGTAGGTCTGCCCACCGGACACGCTCGCGGAAGTGATCGCGGCGAAATCGCCCTTGCTGATCGAGCAGGCGAGGAAGGACTCCTGCTGGCACGACTGCTTGATCGCGACGACGGCGATCTCGCCGTAGTTCGAGGGCAGGCCCGAGACCACGATCGTGCCGCTCGAAGGCGCGGTGAAGCGGTACCAGCAGGCGAACTGGCCGTCGCCGCAGTCGGTCACGGTCGTGTTGGTGGGCGCCGACTGGCCCGAGGGGACCGAGAAGACCCCGTTGCCATCGATGATGGCCGCGGTCGCGCAGCTGCCGTTCGGTACATCGGCGGTCGCGACCGAGGCCGCGCATGCGGCGAGGAGGGCGGATGCCGCCGCGGAAAGCGGCGAACTGCGGCCGAGGAGTCGGGTACGTGGTGCCATCGGATACCTTCAGGAGTCGATTCGACAAGACCGGACGACAACGGTGCGGGGCGGAAGCGACCCCGCGCCGGTCGCCTCGGAAGGTACTTCGTGTCCGGGGCCATACCAACCATATTTGTCTTCAGGACGGGGATTTCTGAACGGTCGAGCGTGGCTTTGGAGATGCGGACCGAGGCGGGGGTGGTGCTGGCGGCGGGGGGGTCGAGCACCGACGATCGTCGTATCCTGCCTCCGTGCCGAGTGCGATAACGAGTCTCGACGGCCGAGAGGTCGAGTTCCTGCCCGAGCGGGCGGCGTTCCTCCGGGCAGCGCGCGCGCTGGTGGTCGCCGACCTGCATGTCGGGAAGAGCGAGTCGTACCGCCGCTTCGGGGTGCCGTCCGTCGACGGCGTCGACGAGGAATCGCTGGTGCGGCTGTCGCGCGCGGCGATGCGGGCCGGCGCGAAGGTGATCGTGGTCGTCGGCGACCTGACCCATTCCGCGGACGGGATCGGCGAGGTCGAGCTCGCGCGCTTCGCCGAGTTCCGCGAGCGCTGCGCGCTGCCGATCCGACTCGTCGAGGGGAACCACGACCGCGGCGTGCGCACGCTTCCGCCCGAGTGGTGCGTCGACCGCGTCGGCGAGGCGTTCGCGCTCGACGGCATGCGCTTCCGGCACGAGCCGGTCGAGCGCGCGTCGGCGGACGGCGCATGGACCTTCAGCGGGCACCTGCATCCGATGATCTCGGTCGCGCGCGGCCCGCGCGGCGTCGAGGCGCCGGCGTTCGTCGTCGATCGCGCGCGACGGAGCGTGGTGCTGCCGGCGTTCTCGAAGTTCGCGCGCGGCGTGCGGCACGAGCCGGCGGCGGGCGTCGAGCTCTTCGCGGTCGCCGAAGGCGCGGTCGTCGGGCCGATCGAGGGTGCAGCGTGATCCTCCGCGGTCTGTCGCGGCCGGCGGCGCTTCTGGCGGCATTCGTCGCGCTGCTCGGCGTTCTGTCCGTGCTTGCACTGGTGTTCGGGCCGATCGTATTGACGATCCTGGCGCTGCTGTCCGGCGAGATGAGGGATCCGTTCGAAGCGCTCGGCGAGATGTATGCGTCGCTGTTCAGCTTCGAGTGGCTCTTGCGCGCGTTCAGAAACGACGGCGAGATCCTGGTGATCCTCGCCATCCTGGCGTTCTGGTCGGGTCTGCAGGTGCTCTTCGTCTCGCCGATCGTCGGCCGGCCGTCGACGCAGGAGCAGGGCCGGTCGCTCGTTCCGAGCGTCGTCGCGGTGTCGCTGATCGGATCGTTCGGCTGCGCGCTGCTCTGGGCGGGCGGCATCGAGGCGGTCCTCGCGATCGTCACCACTGCGGAGGCAGATTTCAGCGCGCTCTACGGATTGACGATGGGGTTCGCCTACCTGGCGGCGCTCGGGATCTGGATCGGCGGCGGGTTCGTGTGGTTCTGGCTGATTCGCCGCAGCGGCGCGCGCCGAGATCCGGCCGGTCTTGACCGGATGGTGCGCTGGCTCTTCGCCGGGACCGCGGTCGAGATCGGGCTCGGGACGCTGTTCTTCCTCGCCGTCCGCCGCCGAACCGGGTGCTTCTGCGTGATGGCGTCGTTCTTCAGCCTGCTCTATTCGGCGCTCGTCCTGTTCTGGCTGTGCGGGCCGTGGATCGTGCTGCTCGCGACCCGCGCGGAGCGGTCGAAGTGGGCGCGCTCGGCGTGCCGCGAGTGCGGATACCCGCGACGCAGCGATGGCGAGGTCTGCACCGAGTGCGGGCATCGGTTCGAGGGAGCGGCGCCCGCGGCGAACGGCGCGTCCCCCCGTTGACTCCAACGGTGCCTGGCACGTGCCAACCGGTGCCAGGCACCGGTTGGCACGTGCCAGGCACCGCCGGGAACGCCTCGGCGGTGCCCGGAAACCCGGCCGGGTCGGCTCGCTTCGACGGCGTTCCGGGCGCGATCTGCGATCGGAGCGCGCCAGCGGGGACACCCGGTGCCTGGCACGTGCCAGGTAGTGCACGGCACCGGTTGGCACGTGCCAGGCACCGAGGAGGGGAGGGCGTGGGTGCGCCACCGCCCTCGCCGCGCGCCACGGCGCGATGCGCCCCGTTTCCGCTCCGTTCGTCCGATTCCGTCGTCCTCGCTCCGCTCAGGCCTCGCGCCGCGGTTCCGTCTGCAGCACCACCATCGTCGCGTAGCGCCCGCTTGTGCGCATCAGTTCCTCGTGCGTGCCGCGCTCGATCACCTTCCCGTCCTCCATCACGAGGATGAGGTCCGCCTCGCGGATCGTCGACAGCCGGTGTGCGATCACGAAGCTCGTCCGGCCGCGCAGCAGTTCTCCGAGCGCCGCCTGGATGTGCCGCTCGCTCTCGGTGTCGAGGTTGCTCGTCGCCTCGTCGAGGATCACGATCCGCGGATCCGCGAGCACCGCGCGCGCGAGCGCGAGTCGCTGCCGCTCGCCGCCCGACAGTTTGACGCCCCGCTCGCCGATGCGCGTGTCGTACCCGGCCTCGAGCTTCTCGATGAAGATGTCCGCGCGCGCGACCGCCGCCGCGCGGCGGATGTCGGCGTCGGCCGCGTCGGGCCGCGCGAAGGCGATGTTCTCGCGGATGGTGCCGTCGAAGAGGAAGACGTCCTGCTCGACGATTCCGAGAAGCCGCCGGTACGACGCGAGCTCGATGTCGCGCAGGTCGACGCCGTCGAGGAGGACGCGTCCCTCGCTCGGATCGTGGAAGCGCGCAACGAGGTTCGAGAGCGTCGTCTTGCCGGCGCCCGAGTGCCCGACCAGCGCGACCATCGATCCGGCGCGCGCGGTGAACGACACGCCCTCGAGCACCGTGCGTCCCGAGCCCGCGTAGCGGAAGGTGACGCCGTCAAACCGGATCTCGCCGCGCACCTCGGCCGGCACGAGCCGCCGGGTGCCGCGCGCGGCGGTCTCGGCGAACTCCTCGGGCTCGCCGAGGAGGTCGAGCGTGCGGTCGAGGCTCGCGAGGCCGGTCTGGAGGTTGGTCGCGGTGTTCGCGAGGACCTCGAGCGGCCCAAGCAGGAGCGTCAGGTAGGTCAGGAACATCACGAGGTCGCCGGCGGTGAGCCGCCCCTCGACGACCTGCGTGCCGCCGTACCAGAGGAGCCCGGCGGTTGCGGCGGGGATGAAGAGCTCCCACGCGATCTCGACGCCGCGCGACCACCACCACACGAGGATCTCGGTGCGCGCGTGCATGTCGGTGCCGCGGGTGAAGCGCGCGGTCTCGGCGCTCTCGCGGGCGAACCCGCGCACGACGCGGATGCCGCTGAAGGCCTCGGCCGCGTGGCCGTCGATCTCGTCGCGAAGCTTCTTGAGGTCGCGGTAGATCGGGCGGATGCGGCCGATCCACGTCCGGTGGCTGAACCACACCATCGGCAGCAGCACCACGGCGCCGAGGAGCAGCCGCCAGTCGGTCCACGCGAGGATCGCGAGGCTTCCGAGCAGCTGCACGATCGCGCGGAACGGGTTGTAGAGCAGTCCGAAGAGGAGCTCGCCCGCGGCGCCCGCGTCCTCGCGGAGCAGGCTCGCGACGCCGCCCGCCTTCAGTTCGTGGACGCGCGCGAGCGGCAGGCGCACCGCCTTCGCGAACGCTCGCCGTCGCAGCGCGACCTGCAGCCGCTTCGAGACGACCGTCGCCCGGCTGCGGCCGGCGAGTCCGATCGAGACCTTCACCACGATCGTCGCGAGCGTGAGGCCCGCGATCAGCCCGAGCACCGCGGTGCGGCTGTCGAGATCGACCCACGACGGCGCGACGCGCGCGAGCCACGCCGGAATCGGCTCGTTCCCGAAGACGCTGTCGATCGCGACCTTGACGCCGGCGGGCGGCACGAGCGCGAGCGCGGTCGCGACCGCGAGGCAGGCGAAGGCGACGACGAGCGTGGGCCGGTACGGCCGCAGCAGCCCGAGATATGCGCGCAGAAGCGCACCGAAAGGCCGCGTCAGCGCGCGCTTCGGCCGTCCGCGGGCGTCCTCGCCGCGGGTGCGCGCGCGTCTCGCGAGCTCGTCGCGATACGCGCGGAACCGCGAGCGGCTCGAGCCGCTGCGCGGCGCGTCCTCGTGCCGGATCTCGTTCATGCGCCGTCCGTCCGCCGCGCGGGGATCCCGAGCGGCACCGCGGCGCCGGCGCCGTCGACGAGCCGCCGGTTGCGGATGCGCTCGTTCCCGAGCTGCCCGCAGGCGGCCATCACGTTCCGGCCCTTGGTGCCGCGGCGCTTGGTGAACTGCCCGTTCGCGACGGCGCGAGAGACGAAGCGCTCGACAAGCGCCTCGTCGGGCGCGGGCCACGGCGAGTCGCGCCGCGGGTTGTAGGGGATCACGTTCAGCGAGCAGCGCACCTCGCGGAGGAACGCGCAGACCTCGTCGCAGTGCTCGTCGCGGTCGTTCACGCCGGGAATCAGCACATACTCGACGCAGAACGCCGCCTTCGAGTAGCGGGGGAACTCGAGCAGCGCCTCCTTGAGCCGCGCCATCGGCCACGCGCGGTTCACCGGCATGATCTGCGCGCGGATCTCGTCGTTCGGCGCGTTCAGCGACAGCGCGAGGTTGAGCCGGTGGAAGCCCTCCTCGCGCACGAGCGCGCCGATGCGGGCGATGCCGTCCGGGTTCCCCACGGTCGAGATCGAGATGTTCGACGCCGGCACCTTCGCGCCGTCGTGGTCGACGAGCACGCGGATCGCGGCGATCACCGCCTCGATGTTGTCGGTCGGCTCGCCCATGCCCATGAAGACGATGTTTTTCACGGGCCGCTCGGCCGAGCGCTGCACGCGGTGCGTCGCCGTCCACCACTGGTGCACGATCTGGTCGGCGCGCAGGTTGCGGATCAGCCCCATCTGCGCGGTCTCGCAGAAGCGGCAGCCCATCGCGCAGCCGATCTGGCTCGAGACGCAGAGCGTCGTGGTCGTCCCGCTCGCGCGCGGCATCGGGATCAGCACGCTCTCGGTCTCGAGGCCGTCGTAGCCGGGCTCCGCGAGGCGCATCACGAACTTCGAGGTCTCGCCCTCGACGAGCGTCGCCGTCACCGGGTGGTCGCGCACCTCGCACCAGTCCGGCACCACTCCCTCGCGGAAGAGCGCGCGGTATTCGGCGAGCGCATGGCCCGCCGCGCGACCACGCGCCTTCGCCGTCGCCACGAACTGCGCGCGCGTCAGTCCGAGCGGACGGACGGTCTCGCCGTCGTCGGTCGTGGCTGCGGGCTGCGCGGGCGTCGTGGACATTCCGAAAGGGTAGCCGATCAGTCGGCCGGAACCGTGCGTTCCGCCGCCCACTCGCGCAGTTCCGCGATGCGATCGGACATCACGACCGAGATCGGGGGGCTCGCCCGGTAGGTCTCGACGAGGTCGTCGGTGGTCATCTCGCGGCGACCGTCGCCGAAGGCGCGCCGCAGGGCGCTCTCGATGCCCGCCTCGATCTCGGAGCCGCTGTATCCCTCGGTCGCCTCGACGAGTCGCGCGAGGTCGAACCCGCGCGGATCGCGCTTGCGGCCGGAAAGGTGGATCTCGAGGATCTTCGTCCGCACCGCCGGAGTCGGCAGGTCGACGAAGAAGATCTCGTCGAAGCGGCCCTTGCGCAGGAGTTCCGGCGGAAGCGCGGAGATGTCGTTCGCGGTCGCGACGAGGAAGGTCGCCGAACGGCGCTCCTGCATCCAGGTCAGCAGCGTGCCGAACATGCGCCGCGAGAGGCCGCCGTCGTTCGAGTGCGAGCTCGCGCTCGCGAAGCCCTTCTCGATCTCGTCGATCCACAGCACCGCTGGCGCCATGCGGTCGGCCTGCGCGAGCGAGTCGCGCAGCCGCCGCTCGCTCTCGCCGATGAACTTGTCGAAGAGCGCGCCGGCGTCGAGCCTGAGAAGCGGCACCTGCCACGCGGTCGCGACCGCCTTCGCCGCGAGGCTCTTGCCCGCGCCTTGCACGCCGAGCAGCATCACGCCGCGCGGCAGCGACAGCCCAAAGGCCTCGGCCTCGTCGACGCTTCCGAGGTGGCGCTCGGCGAGCCAGCGCTTGAGCCGCTCGAGCCCGCCGATCCGGTCCATCGAGACCGGCGCCTGCACGAACTCGAGGACGCCGTCGAGGTCGGCGCAGGCGTTGCGCTTGTGCAGCGTCACCTGCTCGAGGTCGTCGTCGTCGAAGCGGTCGTCCTGCGCGACCGCCGCGGTCACGATGCGCGTCGCCTGCCGGCGCGTGAGCCCGCGCAGGCTGCGCGCGATCGCCTCGAGCTTCGAGCGGCGGATCGACGCCTCGATCTTGCGGGTGCGCGAGACCTCGCGCACCGCGTCCTTCACGATGTCGAGCATGTCGTGCTCGGCCGGTATCGGGATCTCGACGCGGTGCGCCTCGGCGAGCACCGCCGGCGGGATCGTCGCGGCCCCTTCGACGAGCACGATCGCGCCGAACGCGCCCCGCGCCCACGTCACCGCCTCCTTCAGCGCGCGCATGGTGCGCGGGTCGCCGAGATGCGTGCAGAGGTCGTAGAAGACCGCGACCGTGCGCACGCCCGACGCGTGCCGCGGCAGCCACGCGAGCGCGGCGGCGGGGTGGTCGCTCTCCGCGACCGGCGGGTCGTCGGTGCGCGCCGGTCCGAGTCCGCCGACGACCGACCACTTCCAGTAGGGCACCGCCCCGTCGATCGCGCCAAAGAGCGCCTCGCGCACCTCGAGTTCGTCGTCCGACTCGATCAGGACGAGCGGGTGCGTCCCGTCGAGCGCGCGGGCGAGAAGCCGGGACAGGGATGGCGTCTTGGCGGTCATGGAAGGCCGTGCGGGCGCAGCATACCCGGCGCGATCCGCCGCCCCGGGGCGATCGCGCGCGCGGAGTATCATCCGCCCCCCGAGACCCCCATGCATCTCAAGCGCGACGACAGCCACCATCACGGCCCGCCGGTCATCCCGATCACCTTCCATCTCGAGGACCCCGAGGGTCTCACCGGGACTCCGAAGAAGGTCTGGGAGGTGCTCGGCGGCGAGCACGAGTCGCTGCTCGAGGTCGCGATGGACAACGGCATCAACATCGAGCATGCCTGCGGCGGCGTCTGCGCCTGCAGCACCTGCCACATCTATCTCGAGGAAGGCGCGCAGCAGGTCAGCGAGGCGACCGAGGACGAGGAGGACCGCGTCGAGGAGGCGCCGGGCATCCGCCGCACCTCGCGCCTCGCCTGCCAGTGCGAGCTCAAGGATCTCGGCGAAGGCAAGCGCGTGCCCATCGTGGTGCGCGTGCCCGCGTGGAACCGCAACGCCGTGAAGGAAATCCCGCACTGACGGGGCGCCCCATGCACTGGCTCGATGTCGCGCGCATCGCCGAGGAGCTCGTCGACCGTCACGGCGAGATCGATCCCGTGTCGATCTCGTTTCCGCGCCTGAAGGCGCTGGTCGAAGCGCTGCCCGGCTTCAGGGAAGAGGCCGGCCACCCGTGCAACGAGCGCATCCTCGAGGCGATCCAGCAGGCGTGGATCGACGAGCGGGAGTAGCGCGCGGCTCGCCGTTACGGCACCGGTCCCCAGTTCGCGAGCAGTTGGGCGAGGTCGCTGCCGCCGACCACGCCGTCGCCGTCGAGATCCTCGGGTCCGTCGCCGGGGCCCCAGTTCGCGAGGATCGCGCCGAGATCCGCGCCGTTGACCGCGCCGCTGCAGTCGATGTCGGCCGCGAGACGGCACGGAATCGCGAGCGCCGCGTTGTAGAAGTCCCAGTTGGCCTGCCCGAGCGTGTTCAGCACCGCGCCCGCGTTGTGGTCGAGCCCCGGCAGCACGGTGAACGCGTGGGGGATACCGAGGCCGGTGAGCAGGGCGTCGAACTCCTGGTTCATCGGCAGCAGCGCGTCGAGCGAGCCGATTCCCTGGCGGACGCGCGTCTGCGCGGCGATCACCGCGTCGGAGCGATCGGCGACGATCGTGCGGGGATTCGCTGCGAGGTAGTAGAGCGGGTCGCTGCCCCAGACGTTCTCGTAGATCTGGAGCCGCAGCTTCGGCGGGGTCGTCGAGTTGTCGGGCGCGTCGAGGAAGTCGAGCTGGATCGGACCCGCGCCGAGCATCGACACGCCCGCGAAGAGATCCGGCCGCCGGAACCCGAGCCTGCCCGCGCCCGCGCCGCCCATGCTGAAGCCGTCCACGATTCGGCCGCTGCGGCGCGCGATGGTGCGGAAGGTCGCGTCGACGTGCGGGATCAGGTCGTCGAGCACGACCGACTCCATCGGAATCACGCCGTTCTTCGAGTCGCACCACATGCTGTACGGCATGCCGTTCGGGAAGACGATGAGCATGGGCGGGATCAGGCCCTGTCCCATCGCGGAGCTGATGAAGCTGCCGACAGGCTGGATTCCGCCGATGGGGTCGCCCGATCCGTGCAGCCAGTAGAGCACCGGAAACCGGCGGCTCGGCTGCGCGGCGTACGCGGGCGGCAGGTAGATATGGAAGCTGACGGTCGTGCCGGCCGCAGCGCTCGTGAAGGTGCGGTACTGGAGGCCGGGCGCGCTGACGGGCGCGGTGGTCCATTGGGCGCTCGCGGTGGCGGCGACGCAGGCGCAGAGCGCCGCAGCCAAGGCGCGAAGACGTGCGTGAAGCACTTCAAAGTGCAGCGGCATCGAACGGATCATGGCGCGGGAAACGGCAAGGGGCGAGCGCGCATTGCGCGATTCGCGGTCCTTCGCGGCGTTCCCCGGCGGATTCGCGCGTCGTGGCGAATCTTGTCGGACCTCCGTAGTCTGCCCGGATGCCGAAGACCACCGTCGAGCGCTACCACGCGGCCGCGATCCAGACGGCCTTCGCGAATCCGCGCACCCGCGCCGAGATCCCCGAGCGCGTCGCCCGCATGGTCGCGATGGCCGAGCAGACGGTCGCCGGCTACGCGCCGTTCTTCGACGTGCGCCTCGTCGCCTTCCCGGAGTTCGCCCATGCGGCGCCGTGCTACTTCACCGTCGAGGAACTGCTCGAGCATCTCGCGGTCGAGCTCCCGAACGACCACACCGACGCCTACGCGCGCTTCGCGAGGAAGACCGGATGCTTCGTGCAGACCGGCACCTTCATCGAGCGCGACGCGCGGTACCCGGGCGTCGCGTTCAACACGACCTGCCTGATCGGACCGGACGGCATCCTCGCCAAGTACCGCAAGGTGAATCCGTGGATTCCGTGGGAAGTGCACGCGAGCCCGCACGACATCCCCGGCTACGCCGACGAGCTCTTTCCCGTCGCCGACACCGAGATCGGGAGGATCGGCTGCGCGATCTGCTACGACTGGCTCTTCCCCGAGTCGATCCGGCAGCTCGCCTTCAACGGCGCGGAGGTGCTCGTCCGCGTCAGCGCCTACATGGATCCGTGGGGCGCGACCGCGCCGATGGACTGGTGGACCACGATCAACCGCGCGCGCGCGATCGAGAACACGGCGTTCGTGCTCGCGTGCAACCAGGGCGCGACCTTCGAGGGCTACCCGCCGTTCTCCTGGCCCGGCGGCTCGATGGGCGTCGACTTCGACGGTCGCGTGCTCGCGCAGGCCGATCCGGGGCCGGGCGAGAAGGTCGTCGTCGCACCGATCGATCTCGCCGCGCTGCGCGACGCGCGCGCACGACGGCGCGGGCACGACATGCGCTCGCACTACCGCGCCGAAGCGCATCCGTACGCGTCGCGGCCGATGTTCCCGCCGGCCGCGGGCGCCGTGACGATCGCGTCGAACGAGGCGCGCATCGCGGCCGCGAAGTCGCGCGTCGATCGGCGCGCATGACGGGCCGCGGGCGAGCGCGTACGCTCCCCGCATGACGAACGGAAGCATCGCCGGGTCGGTCCGCATCGCGCTCGCAGGCGCGCTCGCGCTGCTGCCGGCGGCGTCGTTTCTCGCCGGCTGCGGCAAGTCCGACGACCCGACCGAGGCCGCCATCGAGGAGGCGTTCGCAGACGAGGCGCGGGCCGGCCGCGGCGCGGAGTCCGCAGGCGGAGCCCGCGGCCGCGAATCGGCGCGAGGCGCGACCCGCGCGATCGCGCCCGAGACGATGGCCGAGCTCAACCGCGCGGTCGGACTGATGGGACGCTTCGAGTTCGAGGAAGCCGCGAAGGTCTTCGCGGGCGTGGCCGACGCGTCCGACGCGACCGAGTTCGTCCCGCCGGAGGCGCGGCTCGGCCTCGCGATCGCGACGCTCAACCAGTCGCGCGAGGGCGCGCAGGACGAGGCGCTCGTCATGCTCGCCGAAGTGCTCGCGGCCGCGTCGAAGCCGGGAAGCGGCGAACTCGGCGCGGAGATCGCGGTCCGCGCGAACTACTGCTCGGGCCTCTGCCAGCTCTTCCTCGGGCGCGCGGACCTCGCCGCGGTCTCGTTCCGCCGAGCCGTCGACGCGCGCGGCAACGACGCCTACGCCAACTACTTCCTCGCGCAGAGCCTCGAGCAGATCGGCGACGCGGCGGGGGCGCTGCCCTTCTACGAGCGCGCGGCCGAACGCGATCCGTACCTGAAGAGCGCGTTCCTCGGCGTCCAGCGCTGCGCGCGCCGCGCGGGCGACGAGCGCCGCGCGGAATCGGCGCTCGCGGCCTTCGAGAAGCTCGCTGCGAACCCGCGCGGTCGCGCCGCCGAGTTCAAGTACACGCGCATGGGTCCGCTCGGGCTCGCGATCGCGCCCGACGCGGGCGCGCACGACGACGCGCCGCGCGAGGGCCCGATCCTCGGCGCATGGCGCGAGCTCGCGATCGCGTGGCCGGACGGCGTCGCGCCGCAGTGGGCGCCCGACAGCGAGCAGCACGCGGTCGTCGGCGACATCGATGGAGACGGACGGCTCGACCTCCTCGTCGCGCGCGCGATCGTCGCGCGCGGCGATTCCGGCTCGCTCGAGTCGCGCACGCTCGTCCTGCTCGGCACGGACGGCGGTGCGTTCCGCGCGGAACCCGACCATCCGCTCGCCCGGCTCGCGGGCGGCGGCGTCAATTCGCTTCTGCTCGGCGACATCGACTCCGACGGACGCGTCGACGCCTACGCCTGCCGGAGCGGCGGAAACCGCCTGCTTCTCGCGACCGCCGACGGCGGATTCCGCGACGCGACCGAGTCGGCGCGCGCGGCGGGGCCTGGGCGCGTCTGCGTCGACGGCGCGCTCGCCGATCTCGATCACGACGGCGATCTCGACCTCTTCCTGCTCTTCGCCGACGCGCCCAACGAACTGCTGGTGAACAACCTCGACGGGACCTTCCGCGCCATCGCGCGCGAGTCCGGCCTCGCGACCGAAGAACGCGGCCCGCGCGGCGTCATCGTCGGCGACTTCGACTTCGATCGCGACGCCGACATCTTCGTCCTGAACTCGACGACGCCGCACGAGCTCTATCTGAACGACCGGTTGTGGAAGTGGACGCCGGGCCTGCCGCCGGGCGTCACCGAGGCCCAGCTTGCCGAAGACGCGGTCGCCGCGGCGTTCGTCGAGATCGCGGATATTCCGCTGCGCCGGCTCGTCCTCGGCAATTCGTCGTATCTCTCGCTGCCGCGGCGGACCGAGACGATCGCGGCCACGCCGGGCATCGAGCTTTCGGCCGAGGATCTCACCGGCGACGGCCGCGCGAACATCGTCGCCATCGGCGGCACCCGCGCCGCCGTCCTCGACGCGTCGGGGCGCGAGCTCGCGGAGTTCCCGCTGCCGGAAGGCACGGTGCACGCGCAGGTGGTGCGGCTCGACCCGACGCGCGGCGCGTCGATGCTCGCGATGCGCGCGGGCGCCGCGCCGCTCGTGCGCGATCCGGGCCCCGGGCGCGCGCGGTACGCGGCGGTCGCCTTCAGCGGACGGACCGATCCGTCGCAGTCGATGCGCTCGAACACGAGCGGGATCGGCGCGAGCTACGCCGCGCGCGTCGGAAGCGAGTGGTTCGGCGGCGAGACGTTCCGCGGCTCGGTTGGGCGTGGGCAGTCGCTCGCGCCGGTGTCGATCGGTCTCGGTCCGTTCGATGCGGCCGACTTCATCGAGGTCGAGTGGTCGGACGGGGTCTTCCAGAGCGAGCTCGCCCTGAAGGCGGGCGAAACGCGCGCGATCGTCGAGACGCAGCGGCAGATCTCGTCGTGTCCGGTGCTCTTCGCATGGAACGGCGAGGAATTGCGCTTCGTGAGCGATGTACTCGGCGTCGGCGGCATGGGCTATCTGCTCGAGCCCGGCGTCTACAGCGAGCCGCGCCCGTGGGAGCAGTTCGTGCTGCCCGAGGAGGCGCTCCGGCCGAAGGCGGACGGGACGCTGTCGCTTTCGCTTGCGGAACCGATGGAGGAGGCGTGCTACCTCGACGCGGTGCGGCTGCGCGCGGTCGATCTGCCCGAGGGCTGGGACATCGCGCCCGACGAGCGCCTCGCGATCGGCGGCGCGGCGCCGACCGGCGAGATCGTCGCGTGGCGGCAGGAGTGGATCGCGCAGGCGAACGCCGCGCTCGCCGCGGTCGACCTCGTCGCGGTCGATCCTGGCGCGCACGATCCGCGCTTCATCGGCCGACTCGCCGGCGAGCACGCGCTCGAGGTCGAGTTCGGGACCGCGATCGATGCGATCGCGGATCCATGGCTCGTGATCGACGGCTGGGTCGAGTATCCGTACTGCCAGACGATGTTCGCGGCGTGGCAGGCGGGCGCGCGCTATCGGGCACCGTCGCTCGAGGCGCGCGGTGCGGACGGCTCGTGGACGACGCTCGTCGAGGAGTGGGGGTACCCCGCCGGCATGCCGCGGCGGATGGCGCTGCCGATTCCACGCGAGAAGCTGCCCGCTGGCGCGACCGCGCTGCGGATGCGCACCAATATGGAGGTCTACTTCGACAGCGTGCGACTCATCGCGCGCGAACCGCTGCCGGCGGCGCCGGTCGAGCTCGGGCTTGTGCGCGCGCAGCTTGCGACGGTCGGCTTCGCGCGACGCACCACCGGCCCGCAGAAGCAGCCGTTCTACGACCGCGGAACGCTTCTGCCGCTCTGGGACTGCCGCTTCCAGCGCGGGATGTACTCCGCGTTCGGCGATGTGCGCGCGCAACTTTCGAAGTCCGACGGCGAGATCGTGGTGTTCGGCCCGGGCGAAGAGGTCGCGTTCGACTTCGCGTCGCCGCCCGCGGCGCCCGCCGTCGGCACGACGCGGCGCTACGTCCTCGAATCGCGCGGCTGGTGCAAGGACATGGACCTCTTCACCCGCGACGGCGAGACCGTCGCGCCGCTGCCGCCCGGGACGAGCGCGAAGTCGCTGAACCGTCCGATGGGCGGGCGGTAGCGGGGCAGGGCGCGGGTAGACTCCGACCGTGTCCTCGTTCCGCCCAGCCGTCGGTCCGCGCCTGAAGTGGCTGCTTGCGGCCGTGTTCGGGCTGTTCGCGCTGCTCTCGGTGAACAGCGCGTACCTCGGCGCAGTCACCTTCCTCGAGTGGCGCTCCGGGCGCACGCTGCAGGATGCGTTCTACCTCTGGAACTTCCTCGGGCACCTTGTGCTCGGCTTCGCGCTCGTCCTGCCGACGATCGCCTTCGGCGCGCTGCACTGGCGGAACGTCTCCGGACGCCGCAACCCGCGGGCGATGGCCGCCGGCATCGCGACCTTCGTGGCGGCGATCGTGCTGCTCGCGTCGGGCGTCGCGCTCACGCGCGTCGAGCTCGGCGGCGCGACCGTCGGGCTGCGCGATCCGGTCGCGCGCGACGTCGCCTACTGGGTGCATGTCGCGGCGCCCTTCGTCGCCGCGTGGCTCTTCGTGCTGCACCGGCTCTCGGGGCGGCGCATCAAGTGGAAGGTGGGCCTGCGCTGGTCGCTCGTCGCCGCCGGCGCCTCGATCGCCGCGATCGCGTTCCACTTCGGCGGCGCGCCCGAGGTGCGCGCGCCCCGCGACGGCGACCGCTACTTCGAACCGTCGCTCGCGCGCACGGCGACCGGCGGCTTCATCCCCGCGAAGTCGATGATGTCGAACGAGTACTGCCTCGAGTGTCACGCCGACATCGTGCACTCGTGGACGCACTCGGTGCACGCGACGAGTTCGTTCAACAACCCGCTCTATGCGGCGAGCGTGCGGGAGACGCGCCAGCGTGCCTTCGAGCGCGAGGGGAACGTGCGCGACGCGAACTTCTGCGCCGGCTGCCATGATCCGGTGCCGTTCTTCTCGGGCGCGTTCGAGGACAAGCGCTGGGACGACCCCGGCTACGACGCCGCGAGCGATCCGCTCGGCCGCGCGAGCATCACGTGCACCGTCTGTCACGGCATCGTGTCGGTCGACAGTCCGGTCGGGAACGCCGACTACACGATTCAAGAGAGCCCGCACTATCCGCTCGCGTTCAGCGATTCGCCGCTTCTCCAGTGGGCGTCGAGCCAGCTCATCAAGGCGAAGCCGGCGTTCCACAAGCGCACCTTCCTGAAGCCCGGCGTCCACCGCTCGAACGAGTTCTGCGGCAGCTGCCACAAGGTGCATCTCCCGCAGGAGGTGAACGACTACAAGTGGCTGCGCGGGCAGAACCACTACGACCCGTTCCTGCATTCGGGGCGCAGCGGATTCGGCGCGCAGGCGTGGTACTACCCGGAGCGCCCGGCGGCGACCTGCAACTCGTGCCACATGCCGGCGGTGCCGAGCGACGACTTCGCGGCGCGCGACCGGCACGGCGAAGGGACGCGCACCGTGCTTTCGCACGCCTTCCCGAGCGCGAACACCGCGATCTCGGCGCTCGTCGACCAGTCGTCGTGCGCGATGCTGCCGGGAGCCCGTCCCGAGGAACTTCCGGAGAAGATGGCCTCCGAGCGCGCGGCCGAGGTGCATGCGGCGATCGTCGCCGGCCACGCCGCCTTCAACGAGCGCACGCTCCGCATCGACATCTTCGGCATCCGCGAGGGCGGCGCGATCGACGGCGCGCTCGCGCAGGTCCGGCCGGAACTGCCGGTCCTCGAAGCGGGGCGGTCGTACCTCGTCGAGGTCGTCGTGCGCACGCTCGACCTCGCCCATCCGTTCACGCAGGGGACCGCCGACTCGAACGAGGCGTGGCTCTTCGCGCGCGCGACGAGCGGCGGCGCAGAGATCGGGACGACCGGCGGCCTCGCCGCGGACGGCGCGCTCGACCCGTGGTCGCGGACGTTCAACGCGTACGTGATCGACCGCGAGGGCCGGCGCATCGACCGGCGCAACCCGCAGGACATCTTCCTGCCGCTCTACGACCACCAGATTCCGCCCGGCTCGGGCGACGTGACCCACGTCCACCTGCATGTGCCCGAGGACGCATCGGCGCCGATCGAACTCGAGGCCGAGGTGCGCTACCGCAAGTTCGACACGACCTACCTGCGCTACGTCTTCGGCGCGGAGCGCGTAAACGACCTGCCGGTGCTCGTCCTCGCGCGCGATCGCGTGCGGCTGCCGGTGCGCGACCGCGCCGGCGTCGTGCACGGCGAGACTTCCGGCGCCGACAGCGCGATTCCGCTCTGGCAGCGCTGGCACGACTACGGCATCGGCCTCGTGCGCGAGGCCGATCGTGGCGGCGCCGGACGCGGGCCGATCCGGCAGGCCGAGGAGGCGTTCGCGAAGGTCGAGGGCTGGTCGCCGTCGATCGGCGCGCTCGCGCTCGCGCGCGTCCAGTTCCGCGAGGGGCGGCTCGAGGAGGCGTCGGCGTCGCTCGCGCGGGCGTCGGAGTCGGCGGCGCGCGGCTCGATGCCGCAGTCGCCGTGGACGATCGCGTACTTCGCGGCGCTCGTGGACAAGCAGAACGGCGCGTTCGATCGGGCGCTCGAGGCCCTGCGCCGCGTGTCCCGCACCGATTTCGCGGTCGCGCGCACGCGCGGGTACGACTTCGCGCGCGACACGCGGGTCTGGAACGAGCTTGCGGAGACGGCGCTCGAGGCGGCGACGGCGGCCGAGGGCGACGCGGGCCGGCGCGACGCGCTGCTTGGCGAGGCTGCGCAGGCGCTCGCGAAGTCGACTGAGATCGACCCGGAGCAGGCGCAGGCGTGGTGGCTGACGCATCGGCTGCGCGAGGCGCGCGGCGACGCGGCAGGGGCGGCGGAGGCGCGTGAGCGCCATGCGAAGTACAAGCCGGACGAGGGCGCGCGCGACCGGGCGGTGCGGCTTGCGCGCGAACTGTGGCCGCCGGCGAACGCAGCGGCAGAGGCGACGGTGATCTACCGGCTCGACCGTACGGAACGGCTGCGGGGCGACCTGCTTCCCGGAACGCGGCACGAGGTGCCGGGGCTCGCGAAGTAGCCGAGAGGACCGACACGGAGAAGGGGGTGGGCGGAACGGCGGGGCGCGCGGTCACGGTCTGTGGCGCCGCGTCGCGCCGCGTCGCGCCCTCCCCTCCCCAACGGTGCCTGGCACGTGCCAACCGGTGCCGTGCACCGGTTGGCACGTGCCAGGCACCGGGTGTCCCCGCTGGCGCGCTCCGGGTGGGCATGCGCCCGGACGCCGCGATTCGTGCCGCGCCACGGCGTGTTTCCGAGCGGCGGTGGCTCGGCTCCCCGGCCGTTCTGAGCCTCCCGAGCGTGGTACCCGGCACGTGCCAACCGGTGCCGTGCACCGGTTGGCACGTGCCAGGCACCGGGTGTCCCCGCGGGTCGCGTCCGAACGCGGTTTGCCCCCGTGTCCCTCTCGCTCCACCCCGACTTCCCCCGGAATCGCCCGCGCCTCCTCGCGATGCTCCGCTTTTCCGCCTTCGATCCCCCGTTCCGCCTCGCCCGCGACGAAACTGCGCTTCCTCGACTCCGCTTCCTCACCCGCGACGAATCCGCCCGACGATGTCCGCCTCCGCACCCGCCCCCTCGATCTCGAATCTCGCCGCCCTCCGCGCCTCCGGTTGGCGCTCGCGTCCGGTGAAGGACGAGCTCCGCGCGAACTTCACCCGCGCCCTCGCCGCCCGCGAGACCCTCTTCCCCGGGATCCT
>Ga0315906_10002619_pt1 | contig 24790 bp, 20 predicted proteins | sample LakEriMetagenome_4_FD_203526 | JGI IMG/M metagenome (GOLD analysis project Ga0315906, IMG submission 203526) | Freshwater fungal communities from buoy surface, Lake Erie, Ohio, United States - Buoy 2 MA122 | ecosystem: Environmental > Aquatic > Freshwater > Lake > Lake biofilm | place: USA...
CGAGCGCCTTCGCTTCTGCGCTCTGGGGCCGCGAAAAGAGAGGGTGGCCGTCGGAGGTTAAGCAGCGCCCCGTTGCCAGATCCCACTGCCAACCATGGATGCTGCACGTCAGCGTTTCGCCATCCGTGGTTGCGAAGCGGGTGAGGTCGGCCTTCATATGCGGGCAGCGGCGCTGAACCTGCCAGCCGGTCAAATCGAACGTCCCCTCCGTCGGGCCGTTCTCGGCATAGAAGCCCTCTGCATATTGAATCCGTGCCGTCGAGAGGCACTTGAACCAGGTGTAGACGTAGTCGTTATAGGCGCCTTTGCGCCACGCTGAGAAGCGCATCGAGAGGAAGAGGCTGTTGACCCAGTCATCGGTGCGCGTGCGTACCAAGTGGTCCAAAAGGTAGCGGGGGATCGTGAACCGGAAGTCGACCTCGCGGCCATCGTCGGCGAGGACCGACCGCTCCGGGAAATCGAGGAGGATGGCCTCGTCGTCGGTCTGAATCTTGATCGCGGTGCCGATCCCATCACAAATGCGTGGCCCGAGCGCCATGAGCGGCTCAAGCCATGCCTTCATTTCAAGGACCAAATTGCTACGAGGTCCAGCCCAGGACGCTTTCTCGGCTGCAATGACAGGAGCCATATCAGCTGCGTATCTGCGCAAATACACCTCTTTATTCGCAAAGACATCTTGCACAGACAGATCACCCTGCAGATGCTGCACGTTGAAGATTCCGTCAGCATTGAACTCTCCGACACTCCCCGGGAGCATCAGAACGGCCGCCTGACCCTCAGCCAGCAGTCGCTTAACCATGAAGCGCTGGTCGGGGAAGATTGAATCGTCGGCGTCGTTGACATCATTCCAGCGGAAGAGCTCGTCATCGAGGAAGCAGGGGGGGCCCGCAGAGGGGATCACCACACGGGGAGAAATGATCTCAACGTATCGGGCTGCACGCGTGAACTGTGCGGCGCGCTTCTTCTTGGCGAGCGCCTCAGCGGCCTTCGCCGGCATCTCATAGACCATCGGGTACCAGATCGCACCGCTGAACTGCAGGAGGCAGATATCGATTGCACCCTGCACCAGAAGGCGATCGGGGTCTGTGGGGCGGCTGTCATTGAGGTTCAGGAGGCGCTCTACGCCGTCGTCGATGAGGAGTGCGGAATCACCAATTGGGCCGTCCGTGGGGGCTGTGAGGGCCTCTACAACGATGCTGAGGCCACCATGGCGCACAGGGACGCCCGACTGCGTCTCGATAAACGTATGGAATCCGAGCCCCTGGAGGGCCTCTTTCAGCTCCGGAAGCGGGTAGGCGGGGAGGATGACCACCGCATCTTTGTTGCAGTAGGCCTTGAGCCACTCAGGGTCGAAGTGGTCTCGATGCAGGTGGCTGATGTACAGGTAATCAGTGGCACCCAAGGCGGCATGGTCAAGCTTGTCGTTCCGTGGGTATGGGAACCAGCCCGCGTAATACGCAGGGTTGAACCAGGGGTCGCACAAGATTGAGCCGTGCGCGGTGTGGATTTTTACTCCGGCCTGGGCGATGAACTCAATCCGCATGGGTGGAGGATAGCGACGTTCTGTGCTCAGCGCCCAGCCTGCTTCGTCACATAACTATCATTATCGGAACCACGAGGGCAGGAACCCCAGCAATGAGGCGCCCCCTTTTGGTACTCCCCGCTGATGCTGACGCCGAGCCAGGAACCGGGCTTAGAGCAGCTTTGCTGTGGCGTTGCGCTTAAGGCGCTTCAATTCACTGGCTATCTCTGGAGTGGCAAAACCTGTGACATGGAGAGCGTCCTCGTCGTAGGCCACCTGAATGCCGCCTCGGGCGCGAATTGCCTCAACCTCCCCCACTGCCGTATACGGCAGGCGGAGGTCAACAGGGGTGCCTTGGCGTTGCAGAGCCTCCTCGATGGCGCTACGCAACGGGCCAAGACCAAGCCCCGTCGCCGCCGAAACCCCTAGTGCTGCCGGGTCAATCTCGCGCGGATGCATCTCTGCTGCATCAATCTTGTTTGCGGCAATGACACGTGGCTTTTCAGCAGCACCGAGCTCATCGAGGACGGCCTGCACCGTGGCGCGGTGCTCAAGTGCGTGATGGTCTGAGGCGTCGACAACCTCGAGCAGCAGATCGGCGCGCGCCACCTCTTCAAGGGTGGCGCGGAATGCGTCAACGAGCTGGTGTGGCAATTTATGAATGAATCCCACGGTGTCCGTGACAATGGCGTTCAGTCCGCCCGGTAGCCGAACCCTACGACTGGTCGGATCAAGGGTGGCAAAGAGACGGTCTTCGGCGAGCACGGCGTTGCTTCCCACAAGGCTGTTGAGCAAGGTTGATTTTCCAGCATTCGTGTAGCCCACAATGGCAACAGTCGGCTCGCCACGTGTGGTGCGACTCTTAGCTCCCGTTTCACGGCTACGACGGACCTGATCGACGCGCGCCTTCATCACAGAGATACGATCGCGAATGAGACGGCGGTCGGTTTCAAGCTGTGACTCACCTGGACCGCGCGTGCCGATACCGCCGCCAGTGCGTGATAGGTGTGTCCATAGCTTAGTCAAGCGGGGTAACTGATACTCCAACTGTGCAAGCTCGACCTGGAGTCGCCCTTCGCGCGTGCGCGCGTGCAGCGCAAAGATGTCGAGAATCAGTCGGCTGCGGTCGATCACTTTCACCCCGAGGACCTCTTCGAGGCCACGCTGCTGGGTTGGCGAAAGTTCATCATCGGCGATCAGCACCGTGAAGCCCGTTTCAACCTTTGCGCCAAGCAACTCTTGTGCCTTGCCTGCACCGATATAGGTATCCGGATCGGGGTGACGACGCTGCTGCCATTCGGCACCAACAACTTCAGCACCTGCGGTGCGCGCCAAGCTGGCCAACTCTTGGAGGCTATCCTCGGCTGGCCAACCAACGTCACTACCGGTGTCTACTGCGATCAGAAAGGCGCGCTCTGGCGCAGGCCTCAGGTCAATCGGTGCGAATCTCTTTGTCACTGTCTCTCTAGCGTACCGCGATCCGCAAGGCGTGCGGAAGGAGGCTCTGTGCAACCTCTTCTGCAGACCGCCCATCGGTTGGGATCGTTTCAGACAGATCCTCACCGCGGTACCAGGTGCGCTGTCGGCGGGCATACGCCCATGTTCGGGTTGCCGCGGTACCGATGGCGCGCTCGCGGTCCATTGACTGATCTAAATACGCCTGCGCCTCGCGGTATCCGATCCCCGAAAGTGCTGGGGTTTCGGCTGGAAGACGCGCTACAAGCTGCTCCGTCTCCTGCACCAAGCCCCCATCAAATTGTGCACGCACACGTGCAGCAATTGCAGCACGGTGTCGCTCAAAATTATGGTCGTCAATTTGCACATATGCCGTTGGTGCGGCCCACGGATTCTCCTCTTCGGCGAGCGGGTCACCTCCAAGGCGAACGATTTCCAGCGTTCGAATGAGGCGTCGTGCACTTGCGGTAGCAACGGCAGCTGCCGCAGCTGGATTCCGCTCGCGCAGCTCTTTGTCGAGCGGTTCGCGACCTACATTCGAGAACTGCAACTCCAGCTGCTGACGGATTAGGGGGTTGCTCGGGCGTGCACCTCCGGAGAGGAACCCCTTAAGCAGGCCGCGCTGGTAGAGGCCAGTACCGCCAACCACAATGGCAATCCCCGCTCCCCCGCTCGCCTGGGCGTGGTTGGCAATGGCAGCGCGTGCGGCGTCAAGCCAGTCATACAGGGTGAAAGCGTCGCTCGCCTCGGCGATATCGATGCAGGCATGTGGGCGAACTGCTCGGATCTCAGCACTGATCTTGTCTGTCCCAATGTCAAAGCCTCGAAATACTTGGCGTGAGTCTGCCGAAACGAAGATGGAGCTCACCCTCGCAGCATCGAGGGCATCGGCAAGCGCGAGTGCAGCGGCGCTTTTCCCTACAGCGGTCGGACCACCGATCGCCAGGATCGGCAGGATCGTCATGCTATCGGGCGTAATCAACCGCCCGCGTCTCGCGAATCACCGTCACGCGGATCTGGCCCGGATAGGCAAGCTGCTCTTCGATGCGCTTGACAACCTCGTGGGCGATCGTGCGCGCCTGTTCATCAGAGACCTGATCAGGGCGAACCAAGATGCGCACCTCACGGCCGGCCTGCACGGCGTAGACCTTCTCGACGCCCTCAAATCCGAGTGCGATCTGTTGTAGGTCTTCAAGCCGACGGAGATGGGCCTCACCCTGGTCGCCACGTGCGCCAGGTCGTGCGGCGCTGATCGCATCTGCAACCTGCACAATTGGTGCCTCACGAGCAGTGCACTCCACCTCCTGATGGTGTGCAGCGATCGCGTTGACAATCCCCTCTGGCATGCCGTGACGACGCGCCAGATCGGCGCCGATCGCCGCGTGGGTGCCCTCAATCTCATGGTCGAGCGCCTTACCAATGTCGTGGAGCAGCCCCCCAACCTTTGCGGCGCGAATGTCCATGCCGAGTTCACCGGCGACAGCACCTGCGACCTGTGCGGTTTCGATAGAGTGCAGCAAGACGTTCTGACCGAATGAGGTGCGCCACTGCAGTCGGCCGAGGATTCGCAGCAGCTCGGTTGGAATACCAGTCACCCCTACCTTGAGTGCGGCAGCTTCACCATTCTTCAACGAGTCGGCATCAACCTCACTCTGGGCCTTGGCCACGATCTCTTCAATGCGAATCGGGTGGATGCGACCGTCCTGCATGAGACGCTCAAGAGCGACACGCGCCACCTGGCGACGCACTGGGTCAAATGATGAGAGTGTCACCTGGAGTGGGGTCTCATCGATGAGCAACTCGACGCCCGTAGCCGCCTCAAGAGCGCGAATGTTGCGCCCCTCACGACCAATGAGACGACCCTTCATCTCGTCGCTGGTGAGCTTCACGTGCGTTACGGAGTGCTCGGCGCTATGGTCCGCCGCGACGCGCTGCATCGCCGTCAAGATCATGTCGCGGGCTCGGTCGGCGGCGTCTTCTTGCGCGCGCCGTTCAAGGGTTGCCTGGAGGCGTTTTGCCTCACGCTCAGCCTCTTCGGTGAATCGCGAGAGCACCTCGGTTCGAGCAGCTTCGGGATCGAGACCGGCAACCTCTGCAAGGCGCGTATTGATGTTGGCGCGTGCCACATCGAGGGCAACCGACTCATCAATCAGGCTGCGCTCACGCTCTGCGATGGCAACCTCTCGACCGGCAAAGAAGCTCTCCCGCTCACCCAGGGTTACTTCACGAAGGCGAAGTCGTTCTGCCTCCGCGGCAGCCGCCTCGCGGTCGGCTTGCTGGGCAAGTTCGGCTTCGGCTCGCAGTCGCGAGATTTCGCCCTTAGCACCGATGACTAGGGCGCTCTGCTGCTGGCGTGCCTCCTCAAGGATCGCCGCGGCCTTACGGTTTGCTGCGCGAATTGAGGCGGCGGCGATCACGCTTCGCAGTACGAGTCCGAACACGACACCGAAAAGAGCAAACAACACGGGAACGATCCCGTTCAAATCAGGCATGACTCTCTCCTGCCAGGCTGGCCCCGCGGCCTGGCTCGCGGTAAATAAGTCACAAGACCAGCCAAAGGCTGGGGAGGAGAGGCTACGCCCACGCGCCAAATCGGTCAAACGCCCGAGGGGCTGAGCGTGGCGCTACTCCCCCTCTGGGTCCCCCTCGGTCACTGGGGTCTGGGCTTCGGTTTCAACGCGCTCTCGGGCGAGGCGCCAGGAGAGGGCGCTCGGGAAGCCCCGTCGGGCGAGCCCCTGCGCCAGTCGCTGGACCTCGGCGCGGGCGTCTCCGCCGCGTAGACGCAACTTTGCCAGGGCGGCCCGTGCAGCGCGCTCCTCGGCTCCCTCCACGTGCTCTTCGACAACGCGTAAGCTCGCCCCCCAGACCGGCTCGGTGCTGTGTGACTCCCCCGCTGCACGCTGCGCCAGCAGCCGTTGTGCGAGCTCGTCATCGATGCCGCGACGCCTCAACTCTTGCAGGAGAGCACGATCGCCACGTTGCCGAGATCGGTCGCGTGAATCGAGCAGTGCCTGAGCGAACCGCTCGTCGTCTACCAAACCGATCTCAACTAGGCGCGTGACCGCAGCGCGCACATGCTCATCTGGGTAACCAGCGCTGATCAGGCGCTCCTCAAGGCTCTTGCGCGAGCGCGGTGCGCCGCTGAGCGAGCGTGCAGCCGCCTCCAATACATCGGAAGCTTCTGCCGCTGCTCGGCGGGCTTTCTGCGCTTCAGGGTCGCGGCGGCGCGCCACGACGAACCGTTACTCCGCTTCGGGAGCGACGGTGACTGGCACCTCAAGGGTTGTGGAGAGGGCACGCAGTTTCGCGTCAATCTCCGCCGCAACTTCAGGGTTCGCCTTGAGGAACTCCTTTGACTGCTCTCGGCCCTGGCCGAGTCGCACGTCACCATAGTTGAACCAGGCGCCAGTCTTGGAGATCACATCGGCAGCAACACCAACATCAAGAAGGCCGCCAGCCATGCTGATCCCTTCGCCGTACATGATGTCGAACTCCGCAATGCGGAACGGTGCGGCCACCTTGTTCTTTACCACCTTCACGCGCACGCGAGAGCCCACCGCCTCGGTGGAGCTCTTAATGGTTTCAATGCGTCGAATATCGAGGCGCACTGAAGCGTAGAACTTCAGCGCACGGCCGCCCGGCGTCGTCTCTGGGCTGCCGTACATGACGCCGATCTTCTCACGCAGCTGGTTGGTGAAGAGGAGCACCGTGTTTGATCGGGCTACTGCACCGGTCAACTTGCGGAGCGCCTGACTCATGAGTCGAGCTTGAATGCCGACAAACGAGTCACCCATCTCACCCTCGATCTCGGCGCGTGGCACAAGTGCCGCAACCGAGTCAACAACGACGATGTCAACGCCGCCCGAACGAATCAGCGTCTCTGCGATTTCAAGAGCCTGTTCGCCAGTATCTGGCTGGCTTACAAGGAGCTCGTTCACGTTCACGCCTGTCTGTGCGGCGTACGCCGAATCAAGTGCATGTTCAACGTCAATGAAGGCGGCCACGCCACCGCGGCGCTGGGCCTCAGCGATGATGTGCTGGGCAATCGTGGTCTTACCCGACGATTCTGGCCCGTAGATCTCGCTGATACGGCCCTTTGGAAGGCCACCAACACCGAGGGCGATGTCGAGTGAGATCGCGCCGGTTGGGATGGAATCAATTGCGAGACGCTCGCGGGAGCCAAGCTTCATGATCGCGCCGCGACCGAACTGCTTCTCGATGGTGAGGATTGCCGCGTCTACGGCTCGACTGCGCTCAGTGGAGGGTTTCCCCTCCTCCTTTGGCTCAACGGCTGCGCTCTTCTTGGACTCGCTCTTCTCTGCCATGGATTACTCCTTATCTTCCGACGCTACAGCCCTTTTCTGCTGAGCTCCTCGCAGTCTGCCTGCCGCGGCGTACCGCGGCTGCATCGCGCCGCGCTCTGGCACGGCGCCCGGCTCGTCGCCGGCTCCAAGTCGGGGGGTCCCCGGCCCCCCAGCCGCAGCCCGAAGGCGCGGCAGTTCAGCGGCGAGTGTACCCGACGCGATGGCTCTCCGAACCTCCCCCATGAAGGCACTCATGTGGCGCAGGTTGTGGATCGTGAGCAGGCGGTAGGCCAGCAGCTCCTCCGCGCGGAAGAGATGCGCCAGATAGGCACGGCTAAAGCGTCGGCAGGTACTGCAGTCGCACAGCACATCGACGGGCTCCTGCTCGTCGAGGTGTCGCGCATTGCGTAAGTTGAGGCGCCCCCCGGTAACCCAGGCCTGCCCATTGCGGGCGACCCGGGCGGGCAGGACGGAGTCAAAGAGGTCAACGCCGCGCAACACCGCCTCTAGCAGATCCACAGGCGATCCGAGGCCCATCAGATACCGAACGCGCGGATCACCCTCTAACGCGGTAACGGTGGCGTCGATGGCAGCGTTGCGCTGCTCTGGAGTTTCGTCCCCCGCCAACCCACCAAGGTTGATGCCGTCAAATGGAAGCGAGCGGATGTAGGTCGCTGATTCGGCACGTAGCTCTGGGTTGATCCCGCCCTGCGCGATCCCAAACAGCGCCTGGCTCGGATGGTTGTGCGCTCGCAACGAACGAACCGCCCAACGATGCGTACGATCCATTGCGCGGCGCACCTCACGGTCGGTACTCCCCTCTGGCATCACCGGTTGATCAAAGGCGACGGCGATGTCCGGGCCGAGCGCCTGCTGCACCTCAATGGAGCGCTCGGGTGTGAACAGGTGCATAGAACCGTCGAGATGACTACTGAACTTCGCACCCTCTTCGGTGATGCGCATCAGCGGCCCGAGAGACACCACCTGGAAGCCACCCGAATCGGTGAGGATCGGTCGATCCCACTGCATGAACTCGTGAAGGCCACCGAAGCGCTGCACCCGCTCATGTCCTGGGCGCAGATACAGGTGATACGTGTTCGCCAGAATGATCTGCGCGCCGAGCGCCTTTAGGTCGTCTGGATCGAGAGACTTCACTGTGGCATTCGTGCCGACAGGCATGAAGTCTGGCGTCTGCACGAGGCCGTGACCGAGTCGCAGCTCGCCAGCTCGGGCGCGCGACTTGCTGTCCTGGGCAGTAATCGTGAATTGCGCAGTGCCAGCAGCGCGCGCGGGAAGCGTCGCCGGATCAGAGAGTGCGGCGAAGTGCGCCGATCGGTTCAGTGTTTCCCCCAGAGTGATGTCGTGTCTTTACCGAGATGAGCGCGAGCCGCTTCGGTGACAACACGACCCTGAGGCGTGCGGTCAATGAAGCCGATGCGCAGCAGGTACGGCTCAAAGACATCTTCCAGCGCATCGGCGGACTCTCCGAGCAGTGCCGCCATGGCGGCAACGCCGACAGGTCCCCCATTGAACTTGTCAATCATGACGGTCAGCAGCTTTCGATCCGTCGCATCGAGTCCCGCTTCATCGATCTGCAGGCCTTGCAGCGCCGTTCCGGCCGCCTCAACGGTGATGTTCGTGGAACCAGCGACCTGCACCTCATCGCGAACCCGGCGCAAGAGGCGGTTCGCTACCCGCGGTGTGCCGCGGCTGCGCGCTGCAATAAGCGCGGCGGCGTCAGGTGCGATCTCGATCCCGAGGATGCCGGCGGAGCGGCGGACAATTGCCGCGAGGTCAGCATCGTCATAGAAGTCGAGTCGCTGCACAGCGCCGAACCGATCGCGGAGGGGCGACGAGAGCATGCCAACGCGTGTTGTTGCACCAATAAGGGTGAATGGTGCAATGTCAAGTCGCAGCGATTGTGCCGAACCACGATTGCCGATGACAATGTCAATCGAACGATCTTCCATCGCGGGGTAGAGCACCTCTTCAACTGCTCGGCCGAGGCGGTGGATCTCGTCAATGAAGAGCACTTGGCGTGGCGTGAGGTCGGTGAGGATCGCCGCCATCTGCCCGCCGTGCTCAATGGCGGGACCTGAAGTGAAGCGAATCTCAACGCCCAGCTCCTTAGCAACAATCGCCGCCAAAGTGGTCTTGCCGAGCCCTGGAGGTCCGTGCAGCAAGAGGTGGTCGGCAGCCTCTCCACGTTCGCGCGCTGCTTGCAGCAACGTGGTGAGCGAGCGCTTCGCCTCAGCTTGGCCGATGTACTCGCCGAGCGATGCGGGGCGCAGTGTGGTTTCGGCGCTCAGTTCCGCGGCGTCGGTGCGCGATTCGCCGCTCATGCGCGCTCCTTAAGGGCGGCGCGCAAACGGTCTGCGAGCGGTGCGGCGGCGAGTGCCGCGTTGGCAGAGACGGCTGCGGCCATCTCCTTTGCCTCCCTGGCTGGGAAGCCGAGGCTTCGGAGGGCGCCTTGCAGGTCACGATCTCCATCACCCTTGGCACCCATCTCGGGCTCCGCAGATGCCTCTCGGCTCATGCGGTCACCGAGCTCCACAATGATGCGCGCTGCAAGCCGCTTCCCTACTCCGGGTGCCTTAGCGATGAGCGTCTCATCGCCGTCGACCAGCGCACGGCGCAAGAGATCTGGACCGTGCGTTGCAAGGAGGGCGATGGCTACCTTGGGCCCAACACCGCTCACATCGAGCAAGGTGGCGAAGAGGCGCGCCTGATCACGTGTCGGAAAGCCAACGAGCGCTTCACTGTCTTCACGGACGATGTGGTGCAGAAAGAGTTCAAGCACTGCACCTTCGGTTGCCGTGCCCAAAACTGCTGGAAGCGTGCGAATCCGCAGGCCGAGACCGTTTGCACTGATCACCACGGCGTCATCTTCAACCCAGAGAACTGAGCCACGGATGTGGGCGTACATGACTACGACCTGCCCGCGCGCATGGCGGCACGTACGGCACGATCAAATCCACTCTCTGCTGCAACCGCCGCAGATGCAGAGCGATCAAGACGCGATGAGCCGGAGCGATGCTCAAGTTTCCGTGCACCAGCACCCCAGAGTGCCAGAGCGAGCGCATCAGCCGCATCGTCTGGGGTGGGCGCTGCCTGAAGCGCGAGCAGCTTCGTAATCGCCTTGGTAACTGCTGCTTTGGTTGCACGGCCCTCTCCAGCAATCGCGCGCTTCATCTCGGAAGGCGTCGCTTCGACCACCTCGATCTTGTTGTCTGCAGCAATGAGAAGGGCGACGCCGCGCACGGCACCGATCGCCACAGCAGATTGCACATTGGATTGCGAAAAGATGCGCTCAATGGCAATTCGTTCTGGCTTGTGCTGCTCAATGAGTCCCGTGATGCCATCCCGCAACATGGTGAGTCTTTCGCCGAGCGTCAACGTTGCGGCGGTGCGGAGTGCGCCATGCGCAACATGCACTGGGCGTGCACCGCCAGCATCCACAACACCCCAGCCGAACGTTGCCGTTCCCGGGTCAAGTCCCAGGACACGCATCTTCATCCCGCGATCTCGGCAAAGACCTCGGGTGGGACCTCGAAGTTCGCCGTTACGCGCTGCACATCGTCGAGCTCTTCGAGTGCATCAATCAGCTTAAAGTTCTTTCGTGCATCATCCGCTGACACCTCGACGGTAGATTTCGCCACGATGCCGGACTCAGCGCCCTTCACCTTGATGCCGGCCGCTTCCAGCGCACCTTGAACAGCGTGGATCTCCTGAGGGTCTGAGTAGACGAAGACGGTGCCTTCGTCAGCCTCAACATCTGCGGCACCAGCCTCGATCGCCGCCTCCCCGACCGTCTCCAACGAACCGATGCACTCGATCACGCCACGAGCCTCGAACTGCCACGCAACGGCGCCGCTGCTCGCCAGAGCGCCACCAGACTTCGTAAAGAGGCTGCGCACCTCAGACGCCGTGCGGTTGCGATTGTCTGTGGCCGCCTCTACGAGTACAGCGACTCCCCCTGGGCCATACCCTTCGTACACAATTTCTTCATAGGCGTCGCTCTGCCCTAAGCCAGCGGCGCGCTCAATGGCACGCTTGATGTTGTCGTTCGGCATATTGAGCCCACGACCCTTATCAATGGCCAGGCGCAGTCGCGGATTTGCGGCAGGGTCTGGGCCGCTAATGCGAGCCGCGATGGTGATCTCGCGCGAGACCTTGGTGAATTGGGCGGCGCGCTTCGCGTCGGTCGCCCCCTTGGCGCGCTTGATCGTTGACCATTTTGAATGTCCTGACATGCGGGGAGTATAGGCGAGGCGAGCGCACTCCCCCTTGGGATTCGGGGTTAGGCGCGGCGAAGAAGACGGTAGTCGCGACGCCCCTTGCGCAGCAGGAGCGAGCCGTCGGCCAGCGGCGCAAACGAGGAGGCTGCCGCGGCGCCATCAGGGGCAGGGGCGCCGTTGACACTCACGCCCCCCTGCTCAATCAGTCGACGCGCCTCACTCTTGGAGGTCGCCAGCCCGGCGGCGATCACAAGATCAACGAGGGTTGAGTCCGTCGCATCCGGTAGTCCACTCGTTGGGAGCTCATCCGCCAACATTGCCAGCGCATCACTCGTCAGCGCTCGCAGGTCGGGGGTGCCCCCCTCGCCATCGCCAAAGAGCGCGTCAGCCACCGTTGCAGCACGAGCCTCGACATCGGCCCCGTGCACCATGCTCGTGACAGAGCGCGCGAGGTGGCGCTGGGCTCGACGGGCGGCAGGATTCTCGGCGTGCCGTGCCATCAAGGCTGCACTCTCCGCAACGCTCTCGAGGGTGAAGCGATGGAGAAGCGACGCGATCGACTCGTCATCCTGCTCCATCCAGAACTGTCGGAAAGCGAAAGGGCTTGTCCGGGCTGGGTCTAGCCAGACGGCACCCTCTGCCGTCTTGCCAAATTTCTCGCCGCTCTTGGCGAGCAGCAGTGGATAGCAGAGCCCAAACGCGTGCGGCGCACCATCGGCGTTCTCGCCCTCCGTTCGCCGAATGAGCTCTGTTCCGGCCGTGATGTTCCCCCACTGGTCAGAGCCGCCCATCTGTAGCTCCACGCCGTGCAGCTTTCGCAACATCATGAAGTCGTAGCCTTGAAGCAGCATGTAGCTGAACTCGGTGAATGAGAGACCGCCCTCAAGTCGTGTCTTTACACTCTCCTTGGCGAGCATGTAGCCAACCGTGAGGTGCTTCCCAGTGTCTCGCAGGAAGTCGATGAGCCCAAGATCGCCAAGCCAACTCAGGTTATCCAGTAATAGCGCGCCACTCTTCCCAGAAAAATCTACGAGATTGGCGAGCTGAGCGCCGATCGCAGCCCGATTGTGGTCGAGCGTCGCCCGATCAAGAAGGTTGCGCTCGGCCGACCGACCGGAGGGATCACCAATCATGCCGGTGCCTCCCCCAACGAGCGCAACGGGGCGGCCACCGTGAAGTTGGAGTCTGCGTAACGCAAGGACACCCATGAGGTGACCAACATGAAGGGAATCGGCACTTGGGTCGAAGCCGATGTAGGCGCTAATCGCGGGGTCGGCGGCGAGGCGTTGATCGAGCCCCGCGGTGACGTCATGAATGAGACCGCGCTCAGTGAAGTCGCGGAGGAGCCCAGAGGCCTGCGGATCAGTCATCCTCCCTATGCTACCGTCATCACGATGAACATGGCCTCGGGAAACCCAACGCAGCGGATCGGCCGCCCCCGAAAACGCCTACTTGGGGGGCTCTTCGCCCTCCTACCAATCGCCCTGCTGGGTGCCTGCCTTTTGATCGCCGGGATCGCCTATGGCGGCACCATTGCCATCTACAGCGCCGTCGTCGCTGATCTCCCCGACCCGAAGGATCTCGACACTATCGTGCTGAACCAGAACACCACCGTGTATGACCGCACAGGCACGGTCCAGCTCGCGGCATTTGGCTCAGATCGGCGAACCGAGGTGGACTTTGCCGACATCCCGAGCATCATCCTCGATACCACCACCGCGATTGAAGACAAGACCTACTGGGAGAATGCCGGGTTCGATCCGCTCGGCTTTGTCGCCGCCGCCCTCGACACCCTGGGCGGCTCGGGCCGAGGAGGCTCAACCATCACCCAGCAGCTCGTGCGCAGCCTGCTCCTCCCCGACTCAGCCTTCCAAGGGAGCGTTTACGAACGCAAGGTGAAGGAGATCATCCAGGCCATTCGACTCACCAAAGAGTTCCCAGGACGAGTTGGTAAGGAGAAGGTCATCGCCAAGTACCTGAACAACAACTACTACGGCTCACGCTCCTACGGCATCTTGACCGCCTCCCAGCAGTACTTTGGCAAGACACTCGATCAGCTCACCCTGGGCGAGGCTGCGCTACTCGCGGCAATTCCCCAGGCTCCAAGTACCTACGACCTGCGCCAGAACTCAGTCGTCGGCGAAGACGGGGTCATCCGGGTTCCGCTTGACTCTGCAGTGGCCAAGCGGCGCAACGTGGTGCTCGATCTCTTAAAGTCGGCACGAGAGAGCGGCATCCCGCAGGAGACCGCAACCATTACCGACGCGGCGATTGAGGCGGCGCGAACCGAGGAGATCATCCTGATCACCTCACCACTAACCAAGATGAGCGCGCCGCACTTCGTCAACCGCGTACGCGACTTCCTCGTGGGCATTCTCTGCACCGACACCGATGGCTGTCAGCAGCAGCTTGATACTGGCGGCTACAAGGTCATCACCTCGCTTGATTGGGGGATGCAGCAATCGGCCGAGAAGTGGGTCCTCGCAGTTCGCTCTACGCAGATCAAGGCATATCAAGACTACTTGAAGAGCATCGGCGTCAAAACAACGGACTGGCTGAAAACGATTCACGGCAAGGAGATCAACAATGCCGCCGTCGCCACACTTGATGCGCGCACAGGCGACATCCTTGCTTACGCTGGTTCAGCCGACTACTACGGAGAGGCAGACGGCACTGTATTCCAACCTGAATATGACGTGCTGAGCGGGTACCGACAGCCTGGTAGTGCGATCAAGCCGATCACCTATGCCTATGCGCTTGAGAACCGAGCCGTAACTCCAGCAACGATCCTCATGGATGTTCCCGTGGATTTCGGCCAGGGCTGGACGCCTGCAAGTTCTGAAGGGAACGAGCATGGCCCCGTGCGCATGCGCCAAGCACTCCAGGGTTCACTCAACGTCCCAGCAATCAAGGCTGTCATTCGAGCGGGTCAAGATCGAGTTTGGCGCCAGATGCGCGACAGTGGATTCAAGTTCCAGAATAACAGCGAGAATGTCGCGGGTGCCTCAATCGCAATCGGTACCCTTGAGGTGCGGTACGTTGACCTGCTCTCCGCGTATGGCGCCCTTGCGAACGACGGGACAAAGGTCGACCGCCGCTACATTCTGCGGATTGAGAACCGCGACGGAGAGGTCATCTGGGAAGCCCCCTCCCCGGTTGAGAGTGCCACCCAAGCGTTTGCGAAAGAGACCGCTCAGCTGATGACCGACATCATCGCTGGCAATACAGACCCGGCCGTTAATCGTCCGTGGTCGAAGCGAAAGATCATCGCCAGCGGCGGTAAGCGCCGCCCAGCCGCATTCAAGACAGGGACCACCGACCAGACCAAGGACCTTGCCGCCTTCGGGTACCTCGCCGCACCTGCGGATCCGACCGCGCAGCACCTTGTGACCGGCGCATGGCTTGGCAACTCGGACTCAACTCCAGCCACGGTCTACTCCCTCGATTCAGCGGGTGGCCTCTGGCAGTCCTATTTCACTGAGATCTCATCGAAGCTCCCCGTTGCAAACTTTGCCAAGCCAGAGGGCCTGGAGCAGATCACCATCGATGCGCATACGGGAGAGCTCCCTGGCGCGTGCACCACGCTCACCACCACCGAATACTTCTTCCCTGGCACCGCTCCAACGACGTCATGCAGCACCACGCGCCTCCTCGCAATTGACACGGCCACGGGGCTGCTCTGGGCTGATGGTTGCGCCGGCACTCGCATTGAAGCGAACTATCTCGATCTGAGCTCACTGGAGTCTGAGTGGCCGAAGTGGCAGGCTGCGAATCTTGAATGGATTGAGCGTGCTCGACTCGGCGCTGGGATCGTTGGTGGCGTACGGGGTGGAAAAACCATGTATTTCTACGCACCGTTTTGGCAGCCAAACGGTGCTACCTGGGGCGGCACGATCGCCCCTACCCTCTCGTGTCTCTCAGCGACACCGAGCCCTACGCCAACTCCAGATCCCTCAATATCCCCGAGCCCACCCGCACCCTAGTCGGCTAGAAGAGCGCGAGGGTCACCCCTTCGCGGCCAGGCTCATCAGCCATTCGCACCTCACGCACCTCAGGGAGCTCTCTCAGCCTGCGTCGGACAGCGTCGCGCAGCGCCCCAGTCCCCACACCATGAATGACTTCCAGCTGATCGCCGCCCGCTAGCAACACGGCGCTAATCCGCGCCTCCAGTGCGACCAGAGCATCCTCAACACGCGCACCCCTCAGATCGAGCTTGGCCGCAGCCAGGGCCCCGCCAGAGCGCACCGCTGACAGAGGGGTTGGTGTAGGTCGCACAAGAATCTTGCTGATCTCCGCCACCGACAGAGAACTGTGCATCCGTCCGAGAGCCACTGTTGCCCTCTCCCCTTCCACGGCAAGCAACGTTCCACGTGCCCCTGAACGCAGCACCACATCACTACCGATGGCCGCGGCGAGCGCCGAAGAGGATGGCCCTCCGCCGTCCTCTTGCTCATCGTTCAAGGTCAAGGCCGTTGCAGCAGACACTGCCTGCTGCAAATCCGTCGCCACCGCAATCGCCTCGGGCGTCAGGCTCCCCGACTCGAGTGCCGCTCGCAGCCGATCAACGCGGAGCAAGATCGCTGCTGCCACCTCTCGCGCCTCTGCCGTTGCCGCTTGGCGCGCCTCAAGGGACGCTCGCTCCGTGGCGCGACGCAGTTCAACCGCCTGCGCAAGCGCGTCCGCGGCGCGCTCTTGGAGCCCTTCCGCCACCTGCCGCGCTTCGCGCGCAGCGCGCTCGGCATCCGCCGCCGCTGCAAGTGCGGCATCCAGGGTGGCTCCCTGATCGCTGCGGCGCGCCTGCGCAGCATCGAGGAGCGTCTGTGGCAGGCCAAGCCGCGCTGCAATCGCAAACGCCTGCGAGCCGCCAGGGAGACCGACCTCGAGCCGATACGTTGGTGCAAGGGTTTCGAGATCAAATGCCACGGAGCCGTTCACGACACCTGGCGTGACATGTGCGTACTGCTTAAGTTCCGCGTAGTGGCTTGTTGCCAGCACACGACAACCGCGGAGTCGTAGCTCGTCAATGATTGCTGCGGCGAGTGCGGCCCCTTCTGCTGGATCGGTCCCCGCCCCCGCCTCGTCAAGGAGCACCACATCTCCCGAGATCGCACCGAGCAAGATGCGCTGAATGGAGGTCAGGTGACCGGAGAAGGTGCTCAGGCTTTGCGCGATGGACTGATCGTCACCAATGTCGGCCCACACGTTGCCCGTTGTGGGTACCGCCGAGCCAGGGCCGCTCGGGATGGGTAGCCCGGCATGATGCATCGCCGTCAGGAGCCCCACCGCCTTCAGTGCAACTGTCTTGCCGCCAGTGTTTGGCCCAGTGATCACAAGTACTCGCTGCTCATCGTTGAGATGCAGATGCATCGGCACTACTGGCGGCGTGAGGAGCGGATGACTCGCCTCCGTTAAGAGCAGACTCCCGTTCGCAGAGCCATCGGCGTAGAGCCAGTTCCGATCACGTGCGACATCAGCGACTGCGCGTGCAAGATCAAAGCGGGCGAGGAGTTCACCATTTGATCGGAGTGCCACCGCCTCTGCGCCAACGAGTGCCGAGAGCGATCCGAGGATTCGAGCCTCTTCAGTGGTAACAGCCGCCTCGGACTCGCGTACGGCATTCCCGAGATCAACCACCTCAAGGGGTTCGATCCACACTGTCTGCCCCGTGGCGCTCGCGTCGTGCACGATCCCTGGAACCCGTGACTTCCACTCTGATCGCACTGGGAGCACATAGCGCCCGTTGCGTACCGTCACGATCGGCTCCTGAAGGTAGGGGCTGTAGTTCTTGGCGTGGGCCAGCGTTTCGAGCCGAGTGCGGAGCCGCTCAAGACTGGTTCGGTGGAGTGCGCGGAGTCCTCCAAGGAGTGGTGACGCTGCATCCAGAATCGAGCCATCGGGAGCGATCGCGCGCTCAATCGAACTACGCAGCGGTCGGAGCGGGGCGAGCGCCGCACCAAGGGCGCTTAGCGTTGGCCCTGACCCACTCAGATCGCTTGAGAGGCGCTCGACGACGCGGAGTGTCTCGCTGATGGAAAAGAGTGCAGAGCCATCAAGGGTGCCCCCTTTAGCGCCTCGATCCGCAGCTGGCTCCAGGTCGCTCGCCCCACCAATGTGCGGGTCTCCCCCAGTCCGCCGTAACTCTGCGATCTCTTGTCCGAGCGCTCGCAGCGTTGGCAGACTGCCGCCACCATTAGTCGGACGAAGTTCTGTAGCGAGTGTGCGCGATGGGGCAAAGGCACAAGCCTCGACAAAGATGTCAAGCAGCGCCGCCCACTCAAGGCGCGCAAGGGAACGCTCGTCGTATGGCAGCCCCCCTGCTCGTTTCACGGAACGAGGAGCGCGCGCAGGCCTTCTGGAAGGAGTCCGCCGAACAGCTGACTAGCGATCGGATAGATCAGACCACGAATCACCTCGGAAGATTGCGCCGACAAGATCGCAGTAGCGACATCGCTCAATGGTGAAGGCAGCGGGAAGTTCACCGATGCCGCAGCATCAACGACAAAGATGAGGGCGGCAATCGCCACGCTCCACTGCAGCAGGCCGAAGACGGCCCCAAGCGCCGTGTCGACCGGTCCGAGATGGATCGCGTGTAACGAGGCTTGCAGCAGGCGACCGATCAGATAGGAGGCGATGGCCAACACGATCCAAATCCCACCGATAAAGATGCCGAGCCCAATAAGGCGGGTATCGACGTCAGGGAGGATTTGGGCGATAAACGACGTGATTGCACTCTGTCCCTGTGCACTGATGATCAGCCCTAGCGCTAGTGCGACCAGAGACACCGCGCTTCGTGCCGCTCCAGTGCGCCCCCCGCTCCACGCCGCAAGGACAAGCAGTACAACGACAATTAGATCAACAAGCACCGATGCGCTCACTGCCCCTCCACGCCGCGAACACGTGCCCCACAGGCACGGAGCACAGCTCCCTCAAAGGTGACAAGCTCGGCGGCAATCGCCTCATCATCAGCGCCCGTAGCAGTTGGTTGGAACGTAAAGCGTAGGCCTGCTGATCGTTCCCCTGGAGCGAGTGGTGGCCCCGCGAAAAGGTCGAAGAGCTCAACCGCAGTTGCCCGAGTGATGGTCTCTCGTGCCACTGCAACAACCTGGCCCACCGTTGTTGCAGCGGGGATGAGGAGTGCAATATCGCGTGTGACCGGTGGCGTTGCTGGTGGCAGCGCAACGTGGGCGGCGGCCACACGCCCTGCTCGGAGTCCCGCAAGGGCAACCTCGGCAAGCAGAATGCGTGGCTCATCGCGCCAAATCGGCGACGCGGGGTGGAGTTCTCCGAGAACTCCCGCCATTCGTTCACCCGTGATGACCGCGTTGATGCCAGGGTGAAGCACGGCTGATTCAATCGACGCTCCGTAACCTGGGCGCTCGCCGACAAGGTGGGCAACCTGGGCAAGAAGACGCTTGAGTTCGTCGAGGCTCCACGCCGCTGCGACCGTGCTCGGCGCGCCATGCTCGCGATCTCCCCACACCGCGATGGCGAGGCGAGTCCACTCTGTGGGGCCACCCTTCGTGCTGCCGTACCCGCGACCAACTTCGAAGATTGCACCTGAGGCCGCCCCGTAGCGAAGATTGACATCAACACGGTCGAGCAGGCTCGGCAAGAGTGATTGTCGGAGACGGTCATGATCCGCTGAGAGCGGATTCTGCAACACGATTGACGCGCCGCCTGCAGAGCCCTCGGATGCGGCGAGTGGCCCAGTAACGAGCGCTGCTGGCTCGCTCCAAAGCTCTGCGTGCGCAGCGGAGACGAGCGCGTGGGTCACAACCTCCTGCACCCCTGCATCGGCAAGAAGTCGGCGCACGCGGTCACGGAGCAGCGTTGGGCTTGGGCGATGCGGTGGCAGATCGGCGCTCGGAATTGTTGTTGGGATGCGCTCGTAGCCATAGAGGCGCGCGACCTCTTCGGCAAGGTCCGCCTCAATCTCGAGATCGCTGCGCCAACTTGGCACTTGAACAGCCCGCGCGCTCCCCTTCTCAGCCGAGACAGAACGCTTCGGTGTGACGGCGATTTTCGTTGCATCTGCCGCGGTGTCTGCGTTGATTCCAATTGAACCAAGGAGTGCTACCTGCTCATCATCTGTGAGGGAGACCCCGAGTAGCGCACGCACCCGAGAGGGTCGGAAGTTCAGCGTGGTCACAGGAGCCTCTTGGGCACCGCTGATGAGGCGTCCCGACCGCGCGACGCCACCGGCCCACTCTGTGAGGAGTGCGGCGACCTGGTCGGCGCCGAGCGCAGCGAGGCGGCGCTCTTGGCCGCGCTCAAAGCGATGTGATGCCTCAGAGCGCAAGCTGTGTCGCTGCGCGGTGCGGCGAACCGACGTTGGGGCAAAGATGGCGCTCTCAACGATCACACTCGTGGTGGATGGTGAAACCTCACTGCTGGCGCCCCCCATCACGCCGGCAAGAGCGAGAGCGGCTCGTTCATCCGCAACGACGAGGTCCGTCGCATCGAGGCTTCGCACCTCATGGTCGAGCGTCTCGAGGCGCTCCCCCTTCTTGGCGAGGCGAATCTGCACGGTATCGCCAACTTTCGCGCGATCAAATGCGTGGGTTGGCTTGCCGAGCTCCAACATGATGTAGTTGGTCGCGTCAACAACGTTTGAGATGGAGCGCAGCCCCGCCGCCTTCAGGCGCATCTGTACGCGATCTGGCGATGCGGCAACCTTGAGACCATCAACTACGCGAAGCACGACATGCGGCGCCAGCGCCTCATCAGCGACCCGCAGCGCCAGGCCTGCCCCTACGGCGTCGGCACCCTCACTGAGTGGTCGCGCTGCGTAGGCCACTGGGGCACCGGTGATCGCCCCAACCTCGCGGGCGAGCCCCAGAATCGAGAGGAGATCACCGCGGTTCGGCTTGACGTCAACGTCGATGACCTCTTCGCCCAAGTAGTCAACGAGCGGAACACCGAGGGGTGCAGATGCGTCAAGGATCAGGATGCCGTCGCCGTCATCCGTTGCGTCAAGTTCTTGACCGGAGCAGAGCATCCCCTCTGAGGCGATTCCCATCTTCTCGGCGCGTTCAATGCGTCGGCCGTCGGGCATTTCGGCACCAACAAGCGCCACCGGGATGCGCTGTCCGGCCGCAATATTGCGAGCGCCGCAGACAATGTTGAGGATTGGGCCATCGCCAATGCGGACCTTCGTCAGCTGCAGGCGATCGGCTTTTGGATGGGGCGCGACTTCCAGTAGCTCGCCGATGACCATCTTGTTCCAGTTGGCACCCCAGCGCTCTAGGCCACGAACCTCAAGTCCGCGAAGGGTGAGCGCATCGGCCAGCTGCTCAGCGGTGAGCTGAACGTCGGTGAATTCGCGAAGCCAGGAGAGTGGAATCTTCATCGGAAGCCTGCCAAGAAGCGCAAGTCGTTCTCAAGGAAGGCGCGCAGGTCAGGGATGCCGTGTCGCAACATCGCGATGCGCTCCACGCCAAGGCCGAAGGCGAACCCTTGATGTGTCTCTGGGTCGATGCCGCCATTCTCGAGCACCACAGGGTGTACCATCCCGGCGCCGAGGATCGTCATCCACCCATCTTTGCTCCCCGGCCATGAGACGTCGACAGCGACGGATGGCTCGGTGAACGGGTAATACCCTGGTCGGAACCTCGTGCGTGCAGCTGAGCCGAAGAGGCCCCTCGCCAACTCGTTAAGAATCCCCTTGAGGTCGGCGAGTGTCGCGCCACGGTCAACAAGCAAACCTTCGACTTGGTGGAACTCAAAGCCGTGGCTCGCATCAACCGCCTCGTAACGGAAGCAGCGCCCCGGGAGAATCACGCGGATCGGTGGACCGCCAGCCTGCATCGTGCGGATCTGGCCTGGTGACGTATGTGTGCGCAGTAGTCGCCCTGGCTCCTGCAGGTAGAGCGTGTCCCAAAGGTCGCGCGACGGATGATCCTCCGGAATGTTAAGCAGCTGGAAGTTTGTGACGTCATCTTCAATCTCTTGCCCCTCGGCAACAACAAAGCCGAATGAGGACATGATCTCGGTGATCGCCGCAATCGTTTCAGGGATCGGGTGCAGAGAACCGAGACGCGGTGCTGGACCTGGTGTGGTCGCATCAATGCGCTCTCGCTCAATTCTCTCCAGCAGTTCACCTGCAGATAGGGCGACGCGCCGGGCACTAACTGATGCATCAAGCGCGGCGCGCACCTCATTGGCAATGACGCCGATCTTTGGTCGATCGTCAGCCGGAAGGGCGCCGATGCCACGCAAGATTTCGGTGATGGCGCCGCGCTTCCCAAGGAGCGACGAGCCGAGTTCGTCGAGCTCTGCGGTTGATGCGGCAGCAGAGATTCGCGTTGCGGCGTCAGCCTGCAGTGTGCGGAGTTGCTTCTCGAGCGCTGCGAGGTCCACTACCGCGGACCGAGCAGACTAGGCGCGCTTCGCTGCGACCGCGACCGCCGTGAATGCCGCGGCATCGCGAACAGCGAGGTCGGCCAACATCTTGCGGTCAATCGCAATGTTATTGCGCTTGAGGCCGGCGATGAACTGCGAATACGAGATGCCATTGAGTCGAGCTGCAGCGTTGACTCGGTGGATCCAGAGCTCACGCATCTGGCGCTTGCGCTGCTGTCGGTCTCGCGTTGCGTAGGCAAGGGCGTGAAGCAGGGCCTCGCGCGCTGGACGAATGAGCTTGTGTCGTGAGCCACGTCGCCCCTCAGCGGCCTGAAGCAGGCGCTTATGGCGCTTGTGACCGGCAACTCCGCGCTTAACTCGTGCCATCTTCTACTCCTCTCGCTGTCGCTCAGCCGCCGTACGGCAACAGGCGGGAAATCTGATTCTTGTGGGTGACGCCGAGGACGGCCTTCCCCGCGTAGCGGCGGATGCGTCGGGACGACTTGATTTCAAGGTGGTGGCCACGCCACGACTTCACGCGGATCGGCTTCCCTGAGCCGGTGAACCCGATGCGCTTCTGCGCGCCCTTGTGCGTCTTCATCTTTGGCATGGTTACTCCCCTTCGAGGGCTGGTACGGCCGGCTCATCGGTGCCGGGTGCCGGGGCCGTCTGACCCTTCTGTCGGGGTAATGCTACCAGTTGGATCGAGAGGAAGCGTCCTTCGAGGAGCGAGGGGCGCTCGAGCTGGGCCACATCCGCCAGCCCCTGCACAACTCGGTCCAAAATGGCCCGCCCGATCTCAGGGTGGGTCATCTCGCGACCACGGAACTTGACCGAGAATTTCACCCGGTCACCTCCTGAGAGGAACTTATGGGCTTGACGGATCTTGGTCTGCAGGTCCGCATCCCCGATCTTGGGGGTGCAGCGCAGCTCCTTCAGGTCAGCCGTCTTCTGGCGCTTCCGAGCGTCCTGCTCCTTCTTTTGCGCCTCGTACTTGAACTTGCCGTAGTCGAGGTACTTACAGACAGGGGGGGATGAGGTTGGGGCGATCTCTACGAGGTCTAGGCCGCGCTCCTGTGCCTGGCGCAGGGCTTCGGGGGTAGCGAGGACACCGAGCTGGTTCCCCTCTTCATCCAGAACGCGCACCTGTGGGACGCGAATCTGGGTATTGATGCGTAGATCCTTAATCGGTCACACCCTCACGATCATCAACCCTGAACCCGAGGACAGCGTCCTTGCGGGGACACCGAGCGTAGCACCCTCAGGCGGTCCGAGCGGCGGCACGCGCCGCAAGGGCGGCGGCGAGGGCCTCCCAGCTGGTTGCAGGCTCCTGGGTACCATCGCGCCAACGGGGCGCGGCCCCACCAGCCTCAATCTCCTTATCGCCAACCACCAGCATGAGCGGCACCTTCTGCTCTTGGGCCAGGCGAATCTTGTTCTGCATACGGTTGGAGGAGTCATCGATGCTGACGCGAACGCCCGCGGCACGCAGGACAGCGGCACCAGCCGTCACGAATTCAAGGTGCCGGTCGGCAATCGGGATGATCACCACCTGCTCTGGGGCCAGCCAGAACGGGAAGGCGCCAGCGTAGTGCTCAACCAAGATGCCGATGAAGCGCTCAAGCGAACCGTAGATCGCGCGGTGAATGGCGATCGGACGGACGCGCTCCCCCGCCTCGTCGGTGTAGGTGAGGTCGAAACGCTCTGGAAGCATCACAAGGTCAACCTGGACGGTTGCTGTCTGCCACTCCCGTCCGAGTGCATCGCGCACGAGGATGTCAATCTTCGGCGCATAGAACGCACCGTCGCCCGGCTTCAGTTGCCACTTCGCACCAGAGTCGCGAAGCGCCTTCTCAATCATTGATTCGGCCTTCTCCCAGAGCTTTGGATCGCCGAGTGCCTTGGCGGGCTTCGTTGAAAAGACGAACTCCACCGGGAGGTTGAACCAGGCATACACCTCACGCACCTCTTCGAGGAGCGCAGCGACCTCGGACTCAATCTGGTCTGGGCGCACGTAGATGTGACCATCGTCTTGAATGAAATGACGCACGCGTGTCAGGCCACTCAGAGTCCCCGAAAGTTCGTTGCGATGGAGTCGACCATATTCCGAGAGCCGAAGTGGTAGGTCGCGATAGCTTCGAGTTCTGGTGCGATAGATCACGGTGCTCTCAGGGCAATTCATCGGTTTCAGGCTGAACTCTTCACCCTCGGATTCGATGATGAACATGTTGTCTCGATAGAGATCCCAATGGCCCGACTGCTCCCAGAGGTGCTTGCTCACGACGATCGGCGTAGAGATCTCCTGATAGCCGCGACGCTCTTGCATCTCGCGCATTGCGCCTTCAAGGGTTCGCCAAAGGCGCTGTCCCTTCGGATGCCAGAAGGCACTCCCAGGTGAAACGTCGTGGAACGAGTAAAGGTCAAGTGCGACGCCTAGCTTTCGATGATCACGCTTCCGTGCCTCGTCGCGGCGCCACAAGTACTGGTCGAGCTGCTCTTGGGTCTCCCACGCCGTCCCGTAGATCCGCTGCAGCATCGGGCGATCGTTTTTGCCGCGCCAATACGCGCCCGCAATGGAGAGCAACTTGAACGGACCGATCTTGCCAGTGCTCTCAACATGCGGCCCGCGACAGAGATCTTGGAATTCGCCGTGCTGGTACGTGGTGACGTTCGGGGCGGGCTTCGCCTCCGCTGCGGCAGCCGTGGCGAGGTCGTCCATGATTTCGATCTTGAACGGTTGGTTGAAGCGCACGAGTGCGGAGCGGGCCTCGTCAAAGGTGTGCTCGGCGAGCGCAAAGGTGTGGTTCGCGGCGATGCTCTTGGCCATCTCGGCCTCAATAGCGCTCAGATCGTCAGGTGTGAGGGGGCGCTCCAGAAGGAAGTCGTAGTAGAAGCCATCGGTGATCGCCGGGCCAATGCCCAACTTTGCA